>Ga0209349_1001159_pt1 | contig 13208 bp, 14 predicted proteins | sample ETNvirnome_2_130_FD_184067 | JGI IMG/M metagenome (GOLD analysis project Ga0209349, IMG submission 184067) | Marine viral communities from the Pacific Ocean - ETNP_2_130 (SPAdes) (version 2) | ecosystem: Environmental > Aquatic > Marine > Oceanic | place: Pacific Ocean | collected 2013-06-22
GAGACGATCCCAGTGATCTTCTTGTCCCAGGGAAGCTGCTGGGTTGGAATCATCCGGATTGGAATCTTCCCAGTGAGTTTCATCTGGATTGTTGGGATCTGCCATCATCTCATCCCAGCTTTGCTCTTGAATTAATTTTCTTAGTTGTCGCTTGGTGATTTTCATTAGTACCTACTTCCTGCGCCAAAAACCTTCTTGAACAGGCGGTCTTGGGCCCAGCTATCCATCGCATTAATTTGACCCATCATCTCGGGATCGAAAGAATCGCCAACCGCCATCACCTCGTCCGCAATATCCTGCCATGTAGCTTGTCCGCCCAGAGCTTCCATTGTGTCAGCTCTAACGTTATCCCATACATTCAACAGTCGGCTTTCAAGACTTGCCGTGCCAGGAGACATTACCTCTTGAATAACTCTTCTTAGCTGTTTACGCGTGATTTTCATCTATAACTTCCTAGCGCTGCCTCAAGTGCTTCCAAAATGCTTTCGCCTTCTTCACCAAGCCATCGTGCTGAGCTTGATAGGTTTCTTTGTGCAAGCTCAAGGGCATTGGTATTTTGCCCTGCAACAACATTCTCAAATTCCAGACTTCCTGATCCGCCGCTGTTGTTATATGCCGCGACAACAGCATCAACTTGTTCTTGAACTGCCGACCCTAGGCCGGCGTATGCCTTTGCAAACTCAATCAAGCCAGAACCGGTCTCTACACTACTACCATAACCGTACTGCTCTACGATTCTTTTCAGTTGTTTGCGCGTGATCTTCATTTTACTTCCTTTTGTAGTATCGCCCTTGCTGAACCAGCTCGCGCATTAATCTAAATGCTGCAGCGCGGATCCCAGGTGACCTGAAACTTCCACCAATACGATCAGATTCTTCATTTATGTGTTGAATCAATTCCTGCATTTGCATTTCAACATGTGTCAAAAGATCATCTCTTTGATCATCCTCATCATCAGAAATTGTGCCATCCGGATTCATTTCTGACAATAGGCCTTTCTTGGCCTCACTAACGATTTTTCGTAACTGCTTGCGTGTGATCTTCATCTATTCTCCTAGATTTCGTTGCTAACCACGAAGTCGATCGAAACGAACTCAACTGACCTGGTGGGCTGCAAGTAAATGCGACCACGAATGGTATTATTCTCCACATCAGCCTGGGTTGTGGTTGATGCATCAATCTTGACTTTGAACCGATCCAGACCACCCTGTGATTGAACAGAAGCCAGAATTGGACGTACCTGTGCACTGAAGGCTGCAACCGTGGATGCCTGATTGGGCTCGAACAGGAATGTTCTGGCCACGTTTCGAACCTTACGTCGAATATCAATTAGCAGTCGACGGACATTGACACGATCCAGAGCACTTTGGGCTGCCAACAAGGTTTTCTGTCCCTGAATGGTCACACCTGTTTTCGCATCGCTAACGATCGGATTAATATCAACACTGTATAGATCATCAAGGTTTTGCTGCATGAGGAAAACCTTAGAATTGGTTGCGCCTGGTAGGGCACCACGTGCAACACCTGCCGGTGCAAACCAAGGATGACCAATCGCATCATTAAGGGCCATGGCACCCAAAACAACGGCCGAGGGTGGAACCACGACAATTGGAGCTTTCGAGTTTGCCGACACGGCGCCGTCACGAATCATAACATCCGGGAAGTATGCCGCTGCGAAGGATGAATCAACTGCCCTTGACTGGAAAGTGTTGGTTGTGTTAACCACGCTGATTATCTGATTTGACGAGGTGACATATGCGTTAACATTGTCGCGCTGCTCAATATCCATGATGTAAAGAGCATCGAATCGTCTTTCGACAGACTCAACGGTATAATCAGTTACAGAAGGATGACGAATGCCCGGAATAGCTAGAAGCTGAATGTCAACATCTTGCTTGGCTTCCATCACATCAACAGCCCTGCGATATGCAGATACGGTTGGCCCATCTTTTCCACCCTGATTTGATGAATCATCCATCTCTCGACGAACAGCAACATCACTGAGTGCTTTTTTGTTAGAATCGAAAATATTGACTCCATCAAATCCGCCTTGCAGCGGGAATGTGAACTTCAAGTACTTTTGAGTCGGAACGTGGGCGAAATCCTTGGTGGCATCCAGGAAACGAACATTTGTTACTGTGTTTGTTGCCTTGTTGTCCAGGGAACCAGTCTGTATTCCGTTTCTTCGGTACACTGCTGCTTGCCATTGATCCGGATCCGGTCGATCAGTCGATCCGGTAATTACTTGCACTCTTTCCAGGGTGAAGAAATTGTTATTGAATCGATCAGCATCCAGAATACACCCACCAATATCTGCTGTTCCTTCATTGTCTCCCACCACCGGGTTTTCCCAGCTGGTGTGGAATTTCGGGAAGTATCGGGTAAACGACAATATCGATGAATCAATCTTCTCATTCTTGTTGGGTCTCGAAACGTCTGTCTTTACTTCGAATTGAACCCCCCACGTGAATGAAACCTTTGCTGTTTTCTTGAGTCCGACGCCTACTGCAATTGAGGATCTCATTGGAATTGGCGGCTGCACAACTTTTTGCAACGAAGTAGAGTCGATGCCTCCCGACACTGAGCCGGAAAGAGTAGCGAAGCTTCCTGTTAGTATTGATCCACCACCAACCGGAGTGGTTCCGGATGTAACCAAGTGATACATACCGCGGAAACCCGTCGGAAGAGATGTTTGATCCAGTCGACCGTTTTTAAGATCAGAACTCAACTGCACTCTTACGAAGTTTGAAACGTTTGAGTAGTCGCCTGACACCACGATCTTTTTGCTACCCGAGGCTGCGTCGAAATCAAAGTATGTGTATTGATCACCGATTCTCTTGGCGATGAAATTGTTTGACGTGGGATCCAGGCTCAGTCCGTGAAATGACTCCAAAACCATGGGATTGAGATCGTTGTCAGTTATCTTTCGAACCAGAACATCGAATGTTCCAAACTTGTTGTTTGCCTTGGCTGATGCCTTGATGTTGGCAATTGTAATCTTGAACTCTCCTGCGCCAATCTGGCCATCGGAAAGTGTGTAGAATTTGAACAAGTTCTTGTTGGATCCACCGAACACCTGCGAAATCACATATGGACTGAATGCAGTTTCGAATCGATCCTCAAAGTTCTCAAAGCTCGGAATACCAATTGCTGACGCCGACGTTGCCGATCCCACATTTCGTGCTAACGATGATGTCAAAAGCAGAGCCAAAGGCTCATTATTTGCAATCCAAACCGTCGAATTTGTAACTCCGGTTCCGGTCAAAACTGCCAGATTCGGATCAACATCGTAGTGTGTGTAAAGAAGGTGCCCTGCATCTTCGATTTTTTCTGGATCCTTGTTGAGTTCATTGACAAAGTAGTTGCCGACACTCGGATCAAACGATGCTGTGATAATGTTCTTGTATTCGCCGGCGTTCTTGAGGCCGTTTAGAAGCAAAACGAATTCTTGCTTGGAAGACGCAAGATTGACATTTCCGATGTTTCCGCCAGCATTTTCTGCAGCGCCGGTACCAAAATCGGCAAACGCTGCTGAATCTGTATCTGGAACCATATTTCCGTTTAGATCTAGGGAATGACTCAGCCCTAGTGCGACGCCTGACGGTGCCATTAGCACACCACGAAGAATCGGATGTGCCGAAGATCCTGTCTGGATTCCTGCTTCACTCAAATATGTCGATCCGTTTGTCTCCGACATGAAAGCCGCAAGCATATAGGTTCTACCCAAAATTCCGCCTGTGGCCGTCGATCCTGCCTTTGCATTCGCACCGACATTTCCGTTTGCTTGAGGAAGCTGATCTCCAACAACGAATCCAGCTCGAGTGACCTTGCCTTGATTGTTGCCAGCCGCTGTTCGGGCTGTTCCATCTCCGGCGCCAAGAACTCGAACAAACGTTCCTGCTCCTGCTTTTCGAAGCCATGCGCGCATAGCAATTGGACCAAACTTGGTTCCATCACTATTGCCAAATATTGATATGAAATCCTGGAATGTTGCAACTGTCACCGGAACGAATGCCGGGCCTCGAACAGACGTTCCCACCACACCAGCCGGAATTCCCGAAGGAAAAACCTTCGTTGGTCCGGAAAGGTCGGTTTCCTGAGCTACCACACCGGGACTAATTGGAAAAGTTGATTCTGCCATTTTTTCTCCTACCTCTTTCTCTTACTTATTATCTTACTCAAAGCTAACACCACTGTTGGTGATGACAAAGTCAACAGCGATGAACTCAATGGCCCGAGTTGGGACCACTTGAACTCGTCCAGCAAGCCTGTTTTGTTCAATCTGCGAGGCTGGATTGTTCGAATCATCGCAAGTAACCTTGAATGCATCAATTCCCTGTCGAGCCTGAACATAAGTTAGCTCTAGGATTGCCTGTGACACGAACCTTGCTCGTGTTTCGGCGTTGTTTTGCTCAAAGACCAGACGACGAGCAATGTTGATAATTCGACGCTTGACGTCAATTAGCATTCTTCGTGCATTGATTCTGTTGAGAGCAGTCTGTGCAACTTGCAAAGTTTTCTGCCCAAAGATTACAAAACCAGATCTCGGGAACGTTGCGATCGGATTGATCTTGGCATCGTAAAGCGAATCTCGGTCATTGGCCGAAAGTCGATTCTCTACATTGGTGACAAAATCAAGTGAGCCACGACTGAAGCCGGCCGGTGCGAACCAAACCTGCTGCGTTTTGTCATTGAATCCCAGAGCGCCCAGTGCTGCCACTGACGGCGGAACCTGGACAACTCGGTTGTTTTCGGTATCAACAATTGAAACATCTGGGAAGTATGCCGCCGTGTAGTTATTGTCGATTGCGCGTGATTCAAATGACGAGATTGTTTTGTCAACACTTGATCTTGACGTTGAGTCATCATACAGACGAGTTGAATCTTTGTCGTATTCAACTAGATCCATCAAGTACAATGCCAAGCCGTAATCCTTGACCGAATCTGATGCATGATCTGTAACAAACGGCTCCCTTGCACCCGGTATCGCCAAGATATTGATTCTTGATGACATGGGATCAGTGATGATGTCGATAGCACTTCGAATTGACGCGATATTGTTGTTAGCAAGACCGGTGCCTGCCGTAGTTGAATTCGTCAGTCCGATATTTGGACTAGCAACTGCTTTGCCGCCCGTATCCTGAGAAAGCGCCCTATCGTTGAAATAGTTTTGATCCTCATCAAGAATATTGACGCCGTCAAATCCACCAAAGAAAATGTTGGTGAACTTGTTGAAGTCAGTGAATCGATTGAATAGCGCCGATGATGTAGCAACCAGCGAAGCCATTGTAATTCGATCGGCTCGGGTTCCGTCAGTAACAACGTATGTTGACGGATCGGGTCGTCCGTCTCTAACATAGGCGGCTTCTAGCATGTGCTCATTTGCCGTTCCGGTAACCTCCGTGATAACATTCGCCAGAGTTGTTGCTGCATTGAATAGAGCTACCCTTGCAAGAGTGAACTTGTTGTCATTGAAGTAATCAGTCGCTGTTCCGGTAACCAGGTTGTCCATTTTTTCGACGCCCTGGAACTTTGTGTAAGTTCGAACCAGTGAGTTGATTCCAGATCCATCATTAGATCGCAATGCAGCATTTGCCACACCCAGCGTAGTATTGTTGCTAGATGACAAAGGAACTGGACTCGTCTTGACGCCCCAGTAGTAACTGCCGTCAACTCTTTCATTGGCGCCAGGATGTCCCAGGAAGTTTGGCGATGTTTCCATGGTTCCCTTAGTTACCTTGATGCGGTAGGGAAGCGGCGGAACGATCGATCCAGTTGTTGATGCAACAGACGATGCTGATTGATACAATGCAAGACGATTAAGCGTGAGATTACCCAGGCCTTCTCCGTTTGTTCCGGATAGAGCTGTTGTGCTATCGGTCAGCGTGTCAGTTGTCTTGAGGATTGGAATTCCTCGGAAACCAAACGGGAGAGCTGTTTTTGGAATCTGGCCGGTATCAACCTGCTCGTTCATTACGATTCGAACTCTTTGCGAGACGTTCGGATATTTTCCGGTGATCACAAGTCGACGCTCACTGGCTGCTTCCTGGTCCCAATCAAATCGAACCTTGTTGTCTCCAATCAAGTTGGCAACATATCGATCTGACGTCGGATCTAGCGAGCAGTTTGGATATCTCTCAAGGATCGCCGAATTCTTATCACCGTCTTCAAATGCCCGTACTTGAACCTCAAATGTTCCGAAAGGCTGCTTTTCATTCGTGCTGGCCTTCAGTCCAGCAATCGAAACCTTGAATTTCTCATTAGCGTAGGCACCATCATCCAGCCCCTCAAAATAGAAGAGATTGAATTCGGCTTGACCAAATGGCTGCGAAATGAAATTCGTTGTTCTGGGAGTTGTGTACCTCGTATCAAAACGTCCATACAGATCTCGGAACGCAACAGAGCTTGCTTGTGTTGCTGCCGATCCGGATACAAGGGCCACAGTTGGAACTGTGTCGGATACGATCGGTGCCAGCTCATGCTCCACGGCAAAGTCCAGGTAAAGCAAGTGCTCCTCAGCCTGGAATCTTAGTGGATCAGTGTTGAGAATCTTTGAGATGTAGTTATTGTCACTGGGATCTAACGAAGCAGTCAGAATTCGGATTCCAGCCTGGTTTTCGTTGTATGCCCATGTTTGTCCGGATGACGAACTGATAATCAGCTTGAAATACTTCGTCTGCGTTAGTGGACTATTTGCAATTGAACCCACCGTTGCCGCGTTAAATCCACCGTCTTCCTGGGCGCTGTACGAACTTGTGTGATCCATCACCATCATTCGTGTTCCTGTCGCCATCAAAACGGCGCCGCGAACCAGATACATCGCTGATGCGTCTGAGATGCTCGAGTTATCAGTGAAGATCGGGAAGCCAGCAACTTCTTCAGCTACAGCAGCATGCCTTCCAACAATAAGCTGGACATATCCTTGATCGCCACCACGAGTTGCATCATCTGAGACGCTGCCCGTGATCACGAATCCTGCATTCTTGACCGTATCCCATGCTCGGGTTGTGGCAATATCGGTGCTAGTTTCGTTTGATCCGGCGCCAAGAAGTCGAACATAAGTCGAGGCCGTTCTATTCTTAAGCCATTCCTTGACTGCGTATGGGCCAAAGCGTTTTGAATCGAGTGTTCCAAATCTTGTCTGGAAATCTGCAAATGATCCGACTGTTACGGGAACAAATGCTGGACCTTTCTCAGAAGTTCCAATAACGCCTGCTGGAATTCCTGTCGAGGACACCTGTGCGCCTGACAGATCAATTTCCTGGTCAAAAAAGCCCGGTGATCTAAATGTTTGCTCAGCCATATTTTCTCCTGTGCTTCACGAACTCATAAAGCGTCTTCTCTAAGTATCGATCAAAAATCAAAGTACCATGACTTAAAAAACTTCTCGATAAATAGTCTCGCCGCTTCTGTTGGTTCTGGTTTTCACTACACCTATTTTTCGAATGGTTTTTCCGGTAAATGGATCGATAATTTTCTCAACAGTGTTTTCACGAATATCGTTTACGGCGCCACCGATCATAGCGCTGTCATTTTTGTCGGACGATAGGCGTCCGGGGGTTCGAGGATCACTTTTTGAAATAGATGACTGTCCGGCGATGGCCTGTCCGGGAAGAGGTGCATGAACATGTCGATCATCATCTCCATAGTCGGCGGGATTTCCACTTGGGATCCCAACTTCGATTGCATCCAAAATCTGCAAGGAAACGAAATCCATCTCAAAAGATAGTTGTGGGCTCGATAGTACAGATCGAAGCCTAGATGGCGATCCCGGATATGTCTCTCCAAGCAAGTAGCCTGGAACCTTCATCGTGAAGGATGTCTTGATTATTCTCTCATCATCCGAAAAGTCTTCAAAGTTATTGCTGGGATCGAATCCAGACTCCATGTAAGCTACAAATGTGTATCCCTTCTGTGACTCTATTCGAAAAGTTCTCTGGTCATAATTCTGGGCATTGGTCATGATGGTCATGATGATGTCGTTCATTTGTACCACATACTGCGCCCAAACTGTGATTTCGTATGTTGCTGTCACAAATGCCGGCGGTGGCATTTCAATCACTTCATAAATGTTGTTGTTTTTTGATGCATCAAGGAGGTTTCCTTCCCGGATCTTTGAATTTGACGGAGAGCCGCTTCGTCGAGTTGCAATCCTTCCAGCCTTGGCTCCTGACAGGGGTGCACCGCCTGTGGGTTGTCCGCCACCACTATTTAGAAACGCCTCATCTGTGGCGAGGTCGTCAGAATTTTTAAGACCCATCTTGTTGAGCCATTGTTGGTATCGTGGGTCTTTTTTCGACAGGCGACGCTTAATGATATGCGGAGAGATGGAGTTGGACGACAAGCCCATTTCGTTGTCCTGCGACAGGCCCGATCTCATAATCGAGATGACGGGAAGAATGAGGGCTCCGGCTTTGTCGCGCAAAGGTTTTTTCCTGGCAATCAATGCAAATCGTTCGCCGGCGGCAAAAACCACGGGAATCTTCTTCGGCTCCTTTTTGTAAGAATATGTCAATGGCATTGACTTATCGAACAGTTCAAATATGGCCCTGTCGATATCTTCTATAGTACAGCTAGGAAGCTCCAGGATGATGTCTGTTGCATTCTCTCCGGCCAAAGGTGGGTTACCAGGTCGGGAGGCTTCAAGTTGTTCACGGATTGTCATGACTAACTCTCATCGTAAAAAGAAGATCCGGCTTCTGTGTCATCACCTTCGGGAGAAACCTCAGCGGGTCCCGATATGGGAGCTGTCAGGACGCCCTTCTTCTGGAGGGATCGAACATCGCCAGTATCACCCAGCTTGTTCTCATCGAACCCACGTTGTTGAACGAAGGTTTCCTGTACAGCATCCGTATCAGTGTATTCCTCAAATGTGGGGCCATGTGGATCTTTCGACATTTGACCCTTTCTAGCTTGGCGACCCATTAGCTTGACTCCCATCACATGTTCTATCTGTCCATAAATAGACGCATCGAGCTGATGTTGAATGACTTCGAAGAAAGTAACATCATATGAGAAATAATCGCCAACCTTCGTTTCGATTCCTCGGTCCAGCAAATCACGATAATGCAGGTAGACCTCGATGGTGTAGAATTCCTCAGCACCAAACCGATTGATTCGATTCTCTTCGGGTTTGTAGTCAACCCTTGCTTCAATCTCTACGGGCGGATCAAAGACCTTGTCGGGAGACTCTTCATAAACATCATGAATATCCATGGCATCCGGACGAACCGAATAGTAGTAGATCTTCTGGCCCACAACATCCTTGATCAATTCCTTGCTCAGGTCATTGATGTAGTCAATCTCGCGGGGTGTTAGAAAAAGTCTAGCCATTAGTCATCACCCTATGAAAATCGCCTTGCCGTTGGGAATTGGAATGCTACGTAGCACCTTCTGCAGATTATCAACGGCTGCAGCCTCTTGTTCGATCAGCTTCTCATACGTTGTAGATTCGAGCATTTCACGAAGCGATGTGACCAGCTTTTCTTTATCTTCTCGGCCGTTCGATATTAAATCAGACCCGTTGAGTGTTAAATCCCCACCTGGGATTGGAACCGATGTGAACTTCGTTCTAATGAGTCCCAACAATTCCTTACACAGGGCCAGACAGTATTGTCGAGCCCATTGGCGCCCGATTGAGTTGATTCTGGAAAACTGGAGGTTTCCAAACGGAATGTTTGACATGTTGGAGGTTCCATAAATCGAAGGATCAGCGACATCCGGATTTAACGGATCTGGGGCAAACTGAACCCGCATCCAAAGATTTTTGGGATCCGACTGTGTTGGAGTCGGGTAGACTCGAATGTTTTGGCCAGAAATCTTGTAGGTGTAGTTTGATCTACGAACTCGATTTGAAAGATCCAACTGTCCACCACGCAAGATATCCTCAAAGACCGGAAGAACATAAAAGACAGTCTCGGGTGTAAACGACTCAAACGAAAACTCATTGTTGAGATAGTTGACAGCAGATGATGCATCAAAGAACCTGTAAGCCGCATGTGGGCTGAAATGGAAAACTTCCATGATCTTCATCTTGCCACCAAGACTATTGAGACTGCTGCTAAAGATCAGATTTCCATCTCCGTCTTTCAGTGTCTCATATATGTTGTAGTCCTGTTGGTTCTTTACTAAGTTAATCGATCCGGAAACGGAATTGTAAGATCCGCCCAGGCCGGCGGCTTGTGAGTAAGGCTCAGCTTTTCTGAGGAAGAACTCCAGGGACTCGCGTGAATACTTTTGTTCACTTCCTTCTAGAGATCCTGTTGAAATCCCCAAAAAGTTAGTGAGCTGACTTTTGGCTTGGTACTCATTGACAATTTTTCCATACTCACACAAAGACTCTTCAAAGCAAGCCCAGATCATCTTCTTGGTTAGCTCAACACTTAGAACATCATCACCCAGCTTTCTTTTGACAAATGTTACCATTCCGTCGGCTTCAACCTGGAAGTCGGTGTCGGTATCAAACAGTCCAAACGGAGTAGGACCTAATGTGTTGAGAAAAATTGTCATGGTTGTTACCCTGACTCTAAATATCGGGTCAGATGCAACAGCGACTTAAAGAAACTTCTGTACAAGAATTGCGGATGCCATCAAGAACTGGACAACGGCAAAAACGGTAACTGCACGCGTCTTGAAAATCTCATGCTCTGTTACCTTATCAACAAGAGCTTTCATTTGTGTGGGTGAGAAGACCTCATCAACTTTTCCCTTCCATGCTTGATGCTCTTCGATCTTCGTCTCTCTGGATTCTATGCGAGCCATTCCTTCTTTGATAGTTTTTACCTCGTTAGTAAGCCCATCAATTCCTGTGGCTAAAGTCTCCAGCTCTTTCAGAACCAGCTTCGAATACTCGTTCCAGCTGCTCTGACCTTTAGTTTTCTGTTCATCAGACATTTTTGTCCTCATAGAAGGTTAAAGCAACTTTTTTGATCTTGAAGATTTTTTCTTCCACGTCGAGGCCGGGCAAGCTTAAGATTTCAACAATTCTGTCAAACGAATTGGCCTTTTGACATTTTTGATCTTCTCTCTGATCAATGCCCACAAGCATCTTTCGAAGCTTTTCATATCTCTGTGTAGTACTAAACTCTTCTTTTCTATCCATCATCTTGTTTTCCGGTTAGCTTCCTGTTAGTTGCCGGTATAAGTATCTTGCTTTCTTCCAAATGACGCTTAAAATCAAACAGGCCCGGAAGTCCAGACCTGCTTGTAAACCACAGAGAAGTTTAGTCACCAGAGATAGTCAAAGAACCACTTGATGTTAGGATGCAGAAGTTTACTCCATCACTATAGACGGTTACTGAATTGCCAACACCGGCGGCAACAGCAAGATCGCTACCCGATTCTGCCACTTCCGATCCGGATACTGCTTGTGTGAAAACACGTGTTCCAGATGTTTCTGCTGATCCGGTAAAGTGATGAGCATCAGCCGAAAGTGCCCGCAAGGTGAAAATTCCGCCAGGAACTGCGCTAGCCAAGGGCATTGTCAATGCCATGGCGGCCGAACCGGATACTGTGTATACGCCGGGCTCGGTCAAGGTTGCTGCGGCTGTTTTGGCCTGCAGTGTTGCTTTGGGAAGTGTAGTAAAAGTAACGCCGTCTGTGAATGATACACCAGATCCGGGTCCCTCAACGATGCCCTTTGAATTACTTATAGTGGTTTTTGACATGTCTTTCTCCTATGTTTGGTCAGAAATTGCGAGAACTTTTCGTGTTTCTGCTTGTCTAAGCATCGACAACAATTTCAACCAACCAGGAGAGGAGCAAAAGTATTTTACATTTTTAGATTGTGTTTCGCGGCCAGATCCTCGGCCATCTTCTGGCGCTCACGAGGAGTAAAGTACTCTTTCATCTTCAGTAGCGACAAAGCGCCGACATCGACCATTGCAACTGCAATTCGGAGCGCCTCTCTTCGAGACAGGGTGAAAAAGCCGTTGAACATCAGGTCTGACAGAAGGGCTTTGATCTTATCATCCCGAGATACATCTGACTTCTCGACAGGTTTCGGTTTTGCAGGGGGCGGGGGTGGCGGAATCGACTTAGGCAATTCCACCGGAATGACCTCCTCCTCCTCTTTCTTGTCTGGCCTTGACCTGGAGAACGGAGAAAAAGAAGGTTTCTTTCGTGTCTTAGAATCTCTGGGCGCCCTAGTTTTCTTGGCTGCTTTGGTTGTCTTTCTATCTTGACTCATGTGTTTCCTCACTAGTTGTTGATGTATAAGTATCAACAGAAACAGAAACCATCTCGATTACTGAAATATCTCCATTCCATGAATGTGAATGGCGGCTACTTTGACGGTTTGACAAAAATCACAATCTGTTATAAAAATCGTAGCGTGGTTTCTTTCTCTTTATTCCTTGTCATCTTTTTCTCCTGCCACAACTCGTAGGTTTGGCTTTCCGTCAATGTCGCTAATCACCCGTTCCATCATTGCAATCATTCGATGAGCGTCTGCCGGGTGAATCTCAACTGTATCCCAATGACCGAATCTACAACGGTATCCAAATGCATACTTGATCGCAACCCAGGCCCTCTTGAAAAATGATCGCCATTTGTACAAATGAACTTCCATCCAGACTGTTCCTTCTTCTGGATCACGAATGAATCGAATTGTATGCTCAGGCGTTGAACAGCAACAGTCAAAATAGATGTACTCGTTTCTGTACTGGTCACGTATGATTTTCAGGCCTTCCATTAGTCTTTCCGGGCACCACCGATCTGCTCGCCTCGGTCTTCAAATGCATTGCCTTTGCTTGGCAGTTTTCTGAACCATTGCTCTTTTGGCTTGAAGTTCTCAGCATCGAACATTGTTATCTTTTCAGAATCCTCTGTTCCTTCCGAGACCTCCTCGTAGACTGCTTCCAGCTGATACAGAGGGGGATCTGTTTTGAATGACTTCTTGTCAGCTCCGGTGAAATACACACCACATCGTTTGACCCAAATATTGGGTACATCTTCCAGTTGTATATAGACATACGGTGTCTCCCACGATACTACCGGTTGTTCGTTCATTTGTTACCTCTGCAATCATCGTAGCAATGTCTGGTTACATGTAAAAGACACGACCAATGTGTTATAATGTCAACAGGAGGTTATCATGCTGCAACTTCTGAAGAGGCGAGTGCATCAGCTTTTCTGTCGTCACATGGGCAGTTTATCGCACTGGGAGATTGATCCCAAAAATCTTCCGGGGTGGCGTGGGATGAAGTGTG
>Ga0209349_1001161_pt1 | contig 13197 bp, 10 predicted proteins | sample ETNvirnome_2_130_FD_184067 | JGI IMG/M metagenome (GOLD analysis project Ga0209349, IMG submission 184067) | Marine viral communities from the Pacific Ocean - ETNP_2_130 (SPAdes) (version 2) | ecosystem: Environmental > Aquatic > Marine > Oceanic | place: Pacific Ocean | collected 2013-06-22
TACCGAGTGCGAACGAATAGTGACTTCGCTAGCTTCTTGCTTTCCTCATCGTTGTTGTCGCTTCCTTCACGCCATAGCTGGGAAGCAAACTCGCACACTGGGCAGTGCTCGCCAAAGTTTCGCTTAGGACATAAAATTCCACCGCGATGCTCACCCACATTATAGTGGAAGAACATTTCCTTCAACGGATCTCCGTCGTTCGTCGGAACGATCCGAATATCCGTGTCTCCCTCGTCTGGCTTAAACCAAACCGAGTTTCCATCGTTGTCACCGCGCAGACTTGCGAGCTTGCGGCGCATAAGCTCCATATCAATTCCCATGTTTTTCTCCTTTATGATGGGTAACAATAAGCGTTCCTTATTGTCTTACTATATCACTCTTGATCTAGCATGTCAAGAGTTTTCTGCTGTTGAATTGCGTTAGTGTGGGCAACGCAAAACCCAAAATCTTGTTCGTGTTCCGTTTCGTATATAGCATACGAAATCTTTCTAAAAGCATTCTTCGGTTTATCTTTTAACATATCTACAATCTTCTTATGAAGAGTGCCATCGCTGGCTAACTTTTCTTCATTGATACATAGATAATAGCATAACTCCCGAGGATTGTCAAGGTCAAAAAGCCATTTTTCTTCGAGATCGTTCATGTTTAATAGCGCAATTGTTCTAATACGATTAATCTCCGAGGGCCGCGATACGTTTCCAATTTCTGGCTCTGTGTGGTTAAAATAGTTAACATAATGGGCCGCAGAAAAAATAGAATTATTTAAAATATCGAAATATGTTTTAATGGGCACATCACCCAACGTTTGCTCGATATTTAAATTAGATAACAAAGTAATCGACTCAAATAGTCCGGAGCGCGCATATTCTTGTAAAACGCCAAATGCGGCGCCTTCTAAGAGTTTTGGCATGCCGGTTAAAAGTTCTATGTCGGGTTGAATATAAAAGACATCAATTTTTTTATCTTTTATCTGTTCAAGTATTCCCAAAACGAAGTTTGTACTATACGCAGATCCCATTACAAATATTTGAACTCTTTCGTCAAGATCCTTAAAAAATTTCTTTACACCTGGAACATTCTTTTCGTATTCTTCTGGCTCTTCATAAGATTTAAGCTTAAGCTTGTATTTTGAATTTCGTTCAACCTTGTCATTCATCAAATAAACGTTATATTGTGAAATGGGTTTAAACTTTTCTGCGATGGCTGAGGCGCCGTTTCCTAAACCAATTATCGAGATCATAATTTTAACTCTTTGAGGTCTAAGTAGTTCTTGCCTGCGTTTAAGTTAACAAGATATTTCCCCAAGGAGTTCATAGCAAACACCTCTTTAATATCTGGGATTAATTTTCTGTCTTCATCGGTCATATCAAGCACAATTTCATCATGAACGATATGTGATATAAATGATTTGGTTCCTTCTAACATCTTGTCAATGGCCACCGCTCTATCAAGCACGATATCAGATGTTGTGCTTTGAATCAGATAGTTAAAAGCTTTTCTCTCTTCCACCTCTATCTCTCTCCCAAAAGGTGTTCTAATATAGCCATCATTATACCACTTTTCGAGGAGTTTGTCTCTGTTATAAATGTCGGTTATAATGCTTTTGGAATCCGGATTATACAACCAGCTAAAAATGGACGTCTTTGCTTCTTCACGGGTCAACGATAACTCAAATATGTTTTTCATATTCCAATCGTGAATATCGCCCTCTGGTTGTTCTTGATCCGAGAGGGCCAATAAAGTACGCAACTCGGCGCCGTTGTAATCTAGCGACACCAACCAATCATTATAAGGTTTTACCAGTTTTCGCATTTCCTTGCGCAACGTCAACATCGGGAATGAATCTGGGTATGTTGCTAAGCGCCCAGTAACGGTGCCAAAAATATTATAATTAATATACGCCGGGCCGTCCAAAAGCTTTTTTGCGTTTGCACGGGAAATCGAACTATAAAACAGCCCCTTACAGTCATCAACGTTTAAATTTAAATTTTGATACTTTATCTTATATAAGAGTTTATAAATATTGACTAAATGATCATAGCACCCAGGCTTTTCATAAGTTTCAAAAACATGTTTTGTTATCTGGTTTTTAATCTCGCAAAATTCTTTCAAAAAATCTTCAGGCACCAGGTCAAAAATGCAATGTTCTCGCAAATCTATCTTCGCAAGCTTGAACGATTTAACGTATGCTCTAAGCCTTCTTTGTGCTTTTTCTAAGGGCACTTTAAGGCTCTCTGGCGCGACACCTTCAAGCGTCATGCCCTGTGCCATTAACCACGCGTATTGAGCATCCATATCATAAAGAGAGCCTGTATATTTCCATGTTTTGGATAGCTCGTTGGGGAAGTTCTCAAAGAACAACTGACCGTCTGCGTAAATCCCTATACATTCAAATTTGTCATCAAGCGTCTGAAAAATCAAGCGCGCTCCGTGGCCGTTGGTGTTACCTGTTCTATAATATAACTCAAGGAGCCCCGATAGTCAAATGGTTTGTTGAGAATTCTTTCGAACACACCCAACGCTGTAAATACATTCTGATTCTGGTATATTTCTATGCAATCATCAATGAGCATTTCCCTTTCGAAATCCTTAAATACAGATTCTTCTTCTATAAGGCGCGTTTTAAAGTAAAGCTTCAAGAAAAATTCCTCAGAATACAATTCGGAGAGTTTTTCCATAGAATAGCTTTGAGGAGTTACTTTCTTTGAAATAGTCGTTCCATTGCACTCTTCCATCTCTAAAAAACTTTGTGGCTTTACAGTATTGTATAAATTTAAAAGATAGTATTTAAAATTTTGAAAATACTGGTTGTGACTACTGGTATATCCTAAATCTATAATCATATTTGTGTCATTCACCAAGTATTTCTTAGCATAATCAAGCATCACTGGTGAGTCAATATCTGCAACCAATCGCCACGGAACAAATTGATCTACCATAAAACCATATGAGTTACACAAACTAACATAGCACGCCCAGTTAGGACTTTCAATAAAATTCCTTATTTTCTCTTCATCATTGGCGGCATCTAAATCGGCTATTTCTATCGCGAGGCCAGAACAAGTAATTGGACAGAATCGACTTTTAATAAACCCCGGCTTAGTAAAAGGAAAACGATGGGCGCCTTCCTTAGTGAATATTTCATATTCTACAATGAATTCCTCAAAATTCTTAATTTTGATGTCCTCTATTTGGAAGCCGACATAAAATGCCTGGATATAGGAAGTTAGGTAAGTGTTGTAGAGGGCTGCCGGCTCTTCCCATCCTTTATGGGCAGTTAAATTACTTAGATATCTTTCGTCTGAATTCGCCTTTCCCGTGATAACTAGTTTATTAAAAGCGTTAACAAGATCGGTGTAAGCATCTACCACAAAATTTATAGCCGAGATGTCATCAGTCACAGGCAGATTCTTAAGGGTTAATATATTGGTATTAAGAACCATTGGCACAAAAACCCGATTTACTCTCCCATAAAGAAACTTTTCTCCGAAATTAAAATCTACTAAATTGGGATATTCTACGCTGGTGGCAGCAGTCAACTTATAGATTACTCTTTTATCAAAAAGTTCTCTGGCGGATTCTTTATTAGATTTTACATATAAAATTGACATGGTTTAATTCCCTTTTGGACTTGAGGGCGTGTTTGTTAAGGATCTCAGTCGACACCGGTCTGTGTCCCTCCTTGGCCCGGGCCGGCGCCGGGATACTCCGAAGAGCCAACGCTGTCATTGAACGAACCGAAACCAACCTTGTCGACAATTCTGTCGAGGACGTTGCGAAGGCCTTCGGCCGATATATCTTCGGCAACGTTATCCGCGAAATTCTTAATGTCACCTACGACGTCCCCTATGGTATCTCCGAGGCTCCGTCCTAAATTCGCTTTGGGGGTTGGTTTCTCGTTTTGAGTACAAATGTCCGGCGAAGAACCATCGCCACTTACCTTCGCGACGCCGAGAGGATTGGTCGTTGAGCCTATTTCTTGCACCCAATTGGTATGTAAAGTGGTGGTGGCTTCACCGGGCCCGAAACTATGTTCAGAAAGACGGATCATACAATAACCTCCAATTCCATAACGACTTATGTTCATTATGTCGTCTGGTGATAACGTAGTGCTGGGATCCCAGCCGCGGGGGTCAACAAAGATGTATGTGCCCGGAAATGTTCGAACATTTGCGTAGCTCTCAACAGTTATATCATATACAGGTCGTAATTGTTGTAGACCGTCGTAACCATCTTGTTCCCATCTCACTGCTGGTAAGCCCTTAGCGGACGTTTTCTGAAGTTTAATATTCTTAACAATTCCTCGTGGCCGGCCCAGCATATAGTGAAATATTCCTGCTTTTTCGTCTTCCTTTTTGTTTCCAGTTAGTGGGCGACTCGAAGCGACTCGGCCGGCCGAAAAAGCAAGATAATTGATTTCCTCCTGTATGTTTCCTGCCACTCGACGAGAGCCGCGCGGGCCCGAAATATTTAAAAGAGGTCTGCCTAATAACTTGGCTTGTTCTAAATACACTCGCGACGATTTAGAGAGATCGGTACCCCCCGCCATCATCTGCTCTATCAGATACTGGGTTATTTCATCTGTGCCTGGCAACTCGGGATGTTGTTCTGGATAAGAAGTAAAAACAGTTTGATTTAAACTTATTTTTTGCTTAGTATTAAAAGTAAAACAACTCGCATCATTTAAAAAATTACTAATGAGATCATTAAAAAAGTCAGTTAAAAATTGACTTAAAAAATAAGTGCTTGTGTCGAAATTGGTCATTTTCTCATTTAGCCATTGTATGAAATACTTTACCGATACGGGTATATCGCCCAAACTAATGTATTGGGCTTGGCCGTTGTCTCGTGGGTCGATGATTTCCAGAGGCCCTAAAATCACTCTATATCTTTTAAAGTTTTTATAAAATTTAGTGACGGCCGTCTTTTCTATCTCATATTGACATTCCTCTACATGTTCCATATCCGCGCCACCTTTTAACTCATCAAGAGCGGGCCCACCATCAGAATAATCTTTTAAATATTCTTCTATTGAGGTCAATACAACATCCACTAAATCACTTACATAGAAAAAACTTAAGTAATTCCAAGTAGGATTATTAGCGTCCAATGCTATTTTTATACTTTCGCGCGTCCCACTGGTGGTTGTCTGTGTGTTAGACAAGTGACTCATGTATTGGTCCACAAGTTCCTCGGAGACTCCCCCTACTGCATCGGATGCATTTTTAACTTCTATGCTCTCTTCCGAAGATTCAAAATAAGGTCCTGCCGTCTGGAAACTTTTTAACTCATCATAGCTTAAACCAATGTAGTGTATTTGACTGCGGCGGCCGGCGCTTTCTCCTTCAAGTCTGCTTAATAATGATTTCACGTTAAGCGCTTTTTCACCGGCGGCTCTGCCGCTCTCTGCGTCTCGTCTTTTAATCGCTGCTAACTCTTCGGCCGTGCATTCTTGTTTGAGAGCGTCGTAAAGCAATTTTCTTCTCATTAATCCTTGTGTGGCGGCCGGATCATAAAAAATATTAAAATATGGTTCATTAAAAAATGTATCCACATACGCTCGATAATTAATAGTAAAATTAACACGCCCTTGATCATCGATAGCAAAGTCATGAACAGTGGGAAGTAAATTTAAAGTCACGTATGATTCGCTAATCGCGTCAAGAATAGTGTTTTTCTCACTTGCAGAATACCCGCGACTTGTAAATAAGCTTGTGTCTCCCGAAGGATACGCCCATCCTATGACGGCTTTTAATCTGAAATTTAAAGCCTCTAAGTTCGCTGCCGCTTCACTCCCCGTGGAGAGTTCTTGAAAATCTCCGCAGACATCTTTCAGGGCCACTCCTTTCCCGGTATGCATCGTTAAATCCGTATATCTATAACCCCCCCTATCTGTAAGTAATTCTCCAAAATTATTGGCAAAAATTTGTAATGTTGCTTTGATGCTCTTTTTGGCGGCGAAAAAATTACTCCCATCATATGTAAAAGAAAACTTTTTTATGCCTGCCCCAAATCCTCTTTTGTTTTTGTCTTTAAAAACACTTTCAACATCAGTTGCGGTGGCATATGCATCAAACTTAAATTCTTGTTGATATTCATTTCCTTCTTTATCTTCTCTTATTTTATATAATCGTATCTGAGGTTGGAGGGATGCGAGTTCTTCCGTCTCCATATTGTGAAGGGCGCCCAATATAGAATTCTGTGTCATTACATTTGTAAAGTCAAAAGGATCGCCTTCTACTTGATGGCACGCACTAATGCCCCCAGGCGTTATGTATGGAATCAGTTTGCCCGATACGGCCTCGATACCTTCTTTTTTGTGTGCGACAAGATCAAATATCTTAGCTAATAAAAAACACTGTTCTGCGTATACTATACGCTCATATGGAACACTCTCGGCGGCCGCAAGAGCTTCCAGGTCGCCCTTCGCGATATTGATTAATTTCTCTTTTAAAGCTTCGTACGCAGCGATGATCTCCTCATCGCTGCGCCCGAGAGGATCCCCTTCGAGTTGGCCCAGGACATGTCCCTTTTTCAAACCAACCAATCTACCGAAAAACCCAGGGTTCTTCACGGCGTCGCTGTATTTGTCGGCGGCCTCGAGCTTGCTAGCGAGTTCAGCCGCCTTTCGGTCGGCCTCCTTATATAGCGAACCTTCTGGGCCTACTATGCCCATCAACATGTCGAGGTCGTCGCCGGTACCGGGGGGGCCCTTAGTTAGCGCCTCTTGTGAATCAATAAACATCGCATTGCCATCACCGAAGCTCGCGAGCAATTTAATAGGGCTCTCTCCGGCCGGGAGTTCATCGTTGTAGTCCTCAATTGCCGTGTCTACGTTTTCTAAGATTTTAATCCATCCGTCGCAATTTTCTTTATACCAGGATTCAAGCTGGGGTGTCTCCGCTATGCCATTGTCTATGCATTTTTGTACCGCGCTAGCATGGTCAGTTGGCATCTATGACACCCCCATCACGCCCAACGCGCTCACTAAGTCTATGGGAATGTGAATAACAGCGCCATTGAGAATATCCGCTTCCGTACCATACGAGTTATACCACGCAATTACCCACCAATAGCGAGAATCGTTATAATATTGATCGGCCAAATTATATAATCTATCTCCATATTTCCAAATATGCGTGATTGTGGTTAAGTTCGCGCGTTGACGAATTGTGGGATTTGCCAAGACCGGTGTTTCGTAGTGTTTTATGAATTTAACACCTCTTTCTTGTCGCAAGAATTTGTAATATTCGCTGGCGCTTGTTAAAATTCTATATTTGCTATATCTTCCCATTACACATTATCCTTTTCGATTGGTAACTTACTCGTCGTAGCAGTCCATACCATAAAGACACTCTTCCTTCTCAATCTCGAGTAGTCCATAGAGAGGATCCGGTTTGGTCATAGCTACAGCATCGACCGCGTCGTTGTGACCGGATTCCAGCGCGTAGAGGTCACCGCCCGGAGGTTTGGCGAACGTAAATTCTGCGCCCACGGGGCCCTCAGCGGTGTCGGCCGCGGTCTGGAAGAATACCGTCACCCCTGACCCAGCGGTCTGTGTTTCCTCCCAGACCTTGGCGAGAGCGGCGACTTTGTTGTCGTTTTCGGCGGTGGGGTCGGGGGGCTCGTCTTCGTCGTCTCCTGGGGTGGCAGGTTCGTCGGTCGGGTCTGTCGATATTTTCTCCGTCGACTGTATGGCCGGCTTCTCGACCGTGGCGCTATCTGCCGGAGATGGAGTCGTCCAGCCCACTACATGTTCATGAATCGCCCCAAAAGTTATATTAACGTCAATAAGTTTGGGAAGAATAACGCCCGTTCCCTCTTCGAATCCCCCTATTTCTTCTAGGTTATAATTAACAGCAAGACTTTCAATAACACCCAAAAGACCCGAATCAGCAGTTAATGTGGTGACACCTCCTGTGGCACCTTTCTTCTCAGAAGGTTGCTTGGCTTTGATCATTCGGTCGTAATCAAAGGATGGGTCTGACGTCGACGGCTTCCCGAGGCCGTACATCGCATGCAGGCCGGCTGCGGCTTCGGCCCCCCCAGGCCGAGTGACCGAATAAGGAAAAGAAGGCGCCGCAAAACCTTCGCCGGATGTGCTGGTGGTATGTTTTTGAACTAAGTTGAGTAGTTTTAGTCTCACCAAAGGAGATTGGGAAATAGTTTGTGCGGCAGCCTCGCCATTTACGGTTGTATAGTTCGGATAAAGAAATTGAATTAATTTCTGTACTCTTTCAAGATTTTCAAAAGCCTCACTTTCTGCAGCTGCCGGCACTTTAAATGCAAGAGTAATCTTTCTTGTAGTATTCTTGAACATATAAATAGGATCGGCGCGGCCATATACAGTTTCGGCCCCCCAGTCGGAGCTAAATACTTCATTGTAAGCGGTAATAAACGCTTTAAAAGAAACAACGGTCCTGCTGGGCACATGTTGAAAAGAAATAACCATTCCGCGCTCAGCATAAGCGTCTGATCCGTCTGCATACCAAGTGCGCGGGTTTTCGCCTCTTTCAAGTTTGGTGGCGTCAAACGTCGGTGCGGTACCAATGCGCATCTCCTTGCTATTCCATTCACTATCACTCGCCATTTCTTATCTCCGTTTGTTTCATTCTGTGTAAACTATGCAATTTTATACATTACTTCCGCCACGGCTTCGGCGACCTTGGCACCGTCCAGATGCAGTTCCACGGGAGGACTCATAAAAGTCTGAGCGGGTGCTTGCGCTGTCTGGGCGTTGGCAAAGTTATTGTTGGTGATCTCGGTCAACCTTGCGGCGGCCGCGGTTGGCGCGGCCCGGGCGCCCGTGGCGACGCTGGACATGTCCTTGGCTGAGAGAGCTAATGCCGTCTTTGGTGGAATGGCTGTAATTGCTGTAATTGCTTTGCGAAACTCGGTGGCGCCCTTGGTCGCGGCCTCGAGGTCGGGACCAAGCTCACCAACGCCCTCCCCCAAATTTAGGCCCGGGCCACCGAAGAGCTTATCTTTTAATTTACCAGATCTGGAGATTACCCCACTCAGGGAGCTACCCCACCGCGTAGTGGCGTCCCCTAAACCATGCATCGTCACCCCCATGTTAGCTAACATGTTGACGAAGGTGGGCGAACTTCTCTCCACCATCAACTTATCTTTTAGCTTAGACGCCCAGAGATAGGCCGCGGCAAAGCCGGCCACAATGGCTGTAACGGGCGCCTGGAGTAGAAGAGTTACCACGGCGACAGCGCCAAGGGCACTGGCTAGCCAGAGCAGGGCCTGCCCCAAGTTCGCTGTAAATTCTTTATTTTCTTGAAGCCATTTTGCCATATTAGCCAACATATTAATAAGAGGTTCTATCACGGGAATCATATCGGCCATGATCGCTTTTAGCTGTTCTTGAATACTTTGGAATGAAGCGGCTCGAGCAGCAGCTTCTTCGTAACTTTTAGAATTCTTCCCTATGCTATCATCAAGACTGTCAAAATTGCCGGAAAGCATCAACGCCAGTTCTCCCACATCATTTAGGCCGGCCGACTCCGCAAAGAAAATCCTCTGATAATGAGACATAGTGTCAAAAGTTAAACCCGTGCTAAGAATAGAATCTCGAATCATATTAAATCTTTCAACTGGATCTGTTGTCATCATAAGATCCATCGCGTTCACAAAATTGCCTCCTAGTGCTGCATTTAATTTTCCAGCTTGCTCCGCAGCACCCTCAAAAGTATCAAATTTCGCTGCTATCGCGAGGATTCTAGAAATTTCTATTCCCGTAATCTTTGAAGCGAGTGCTAAATCTCTAAACGCCTGAACGCCGTCGGCGCCAAATTTGGCCAGAGAAGCGCCGGCCCCAGCAAAATCCGCCATCAGCTTCTGAGGAGCAATTCCAAGATCTAGTGCGTGCGCCTGTAAATCTAACATGGTTTCATCCACGTCTCCAACGCCAACGCCCAGGGCTTTGGTGGCCATTTGCGTACCTTTGGCAAAGTCCTGTGTAGAAACACCAAGTTTAGATAATATCGCTGCAGTTTTCCCCAGGTCTTCGCGATTTTTCTCACTAATCATCGTAAAATCAGTAAAAGTGGTAAATAAATCTTGATGAGCTTTGCTGGCTTCTTCTAAGCTCACACCATAACGTCTGGTTTCTGTATATGTTGCCGTCATAGAATTGGCAAACTCTTGTGAGGCGCCCGTTGACTTACGAAAAGCTCGCTCGGTGTTGTAGATTTCAACGACTAAATTGACTATATTGTCAATCATTGCCATTCCCAGGGCCATTCCCAGGGAGGCGCCAAACGCTATGGCGCTCGCGTGTCCCCCTTGAAGAGCTTTTGTTACTCCCACAATAGCACCAGAAGCTTTGTTGCCGGCGAATACTTGAAAAGCACTTCCTAAAGATTTACCCATCTCGTCCGAGGCGGCTGCAGCCTCCTCAATTGTAGCCTCAAATGTTTTGGCGTGCTTATATAGAGCTTTAACCACCTCAACTTTCTTTTCGTACTTATAAACCTCCTTTTCAAGTATTTTATAGGCCGCGGCATCAAGTTCCCCCGCCTCGAGTTTGCTTTTGATCTCTTCCCTTTTCATCCGGGCGTGATTTTCATTTAGCTTTTGTTTGTGGCCCAAATAATCCAAATCTAGGGAAGCTCTTTTGCCAATCTCTTCATAAGACTTGACAATGGTGGTGAGGTTTTCTTGTTCTTCCATGAGGAAATTTATCTGCGCCCTCTGTTCTTCGCGAGTGAGCCGAGGCGCCCCCGCGCCTTCTGCGGTGGGGGTAGCGCGCGCCAAAGATTGACGAATCTCTTGTAAGACGGCGATGAGTTGTTGATCTGTATCGTTATTATTGTTATTATTGTTGCCGTTGGACATAAGCAATTACCTCTTCAAAGGTCTAAACTTAAATAGTTTCCCATAAAAAAAGACAGAGCTACGAGCCCTGTCTATTTCTAGCCGTCATTTGTGGAGGCGGTGCTGGTTGATTGTGAGAACTTAATGTTTGTGATGAAGCACCTTTGGAGGCTTTCTCAATAGCCTCTTTTTCCGACTCTAACTGTCTTAATAGGCGCTCCACGAACCACTTACGCAGCCCCACGGGAAGATTATAAGCTTCTGAGAATGACCAACCGCCTGAGTATTTTAAAAAGAAGAACTGTTCATATATGTTCTCCATATACTCATCGGTCAGGCCAAAAAAAGTCCGCATTAAGCGGAACCTCCAGATCGTGCTCAACGTCGCACTCCTCACACACAAATTCCTGCGTAAGATCAATATTGGGTGCAACTAACTTATAAGCTAACCGTAGATGGCGCGCATCGACAGCTGGAATATTTTGGACTAAATAATTAATCGCATCGGGGTGGGTACTTTCGTTGACCGCAGTCACAATGTTAACAATCTGTCTTGTAATGCTTCTTTCGTGAGTTTTTTGTTTACGATCTGCTTCGACTCCACTTAAAAGCCTTTTTTCATCATTTCCCGTAAGAAGTCTAAAAGTCACCACCACTTGCGTTCTCGGAAGTGTAAGATTAAATGTTCCATCTTCATTGCTGGTAACATCTATTTCTTCCCCTCCCACACCGTGATGGATTCTTGCCTTGTTTAAATCGAAGGAATATTCTTGAAGTACTCCACAAGCAGGGCATGTAATTTTAGTAGTGTAATCATTTCCATAGCCCGTGACTCTGGTAGCAATAATAATTGCATTTTTATCGCCTATTAGCAGAGAATTGGGATCTATCCTCTTGTCTACAATTAAATTCTCGATAACCCTATCAAGCGCCACACCTTTTTTAAGAAGAGTTCTCGATGTGAGCATGTCTTCTTCTTTTGCTGTCATTTGGCGAATTTCAACGCTGTCCTCTCCATGTAGGGGATGACCTTCGGGGTAAAATCTACCTTGCGACGGTAGCTCCACAAACTCTGTTGGGACAACAAATGAAAAACCACCTCCACTCTCATCTTGCATCACCTGCGGTGGGGGGCTCGTATCGTGTTGGTGAACGCCTCCTGTGCGTTCTCTATTTCGTGACAATATACACCTCGTCTATTTTTTGTCTATACGTTAAAGAAATCGGTACCGCCATCGCCGGCAACCAAAACAGACCCATTGGCGAACGTCTGGATTCTTGCCCAGTCATATGCGATGGAAAGTGACATCTCTGTCAAATCGTCTGTGCCGTATGCCAAATCGCCATACTTAACTTCCGTGATGAAAGAGTTCCAAAGGGTCCACTTTTCTAATTCTGCACCATTTGAATCGATTTGTGTAATTATAATTGTTCCCAAGGCCCCTGCCGCCTTGGCTTTTGAAATAGTTCCCATACTGTCAGTCGTGGTGTTGGCAGGAGGAGAATAACCAGATTGCACAAGAATATCGGAAAGAGTTGCAGCCATATCGGGATCAACCGGATCAACCAAAGTAATACTTATGTCCTGCCATGTCACTTTTCCGGGATACTTAAACACATGGTTTAAATAATTGTGTTCCGTGGAAGCAACCTGAAAGGAAGGCTTGGCGGCCGTCTTAGCATACCACAAGGTGGCGCCCCCGATGGGTGCGGCAATACCCGAAAATTCTACATAAAACCTAAATTGTCTCTTTGGATCTTTTAGGGTGGTATCTTCACCGAAATTTGTTGACCAGAATGGCATGTTTGAGAACTCCTATAATCTATTTTTAAATAGTGTGGTGGGGGAAAAACCCCCACATCTTTAATCTTCGAATGATGCCCCCGTTGACATGATAACAAAGTCGATAGCGATGTATTCAATGGCGCGCGCCGGCTTAATCATGATCTTTGCATACAAAATGTTTTGATCGATGAGATCTGGTGTCGTTGTACTCTCGTCGAGAATAAGCTTATAATCTGTGATACCAAATCGAATTTTAATATTGGCAAGGAATGGTTCAATCAGTGCAATGAACCGGTTCCAGGTTGCCTGGACATTTTGCTCAAAGAGGATTTGCGTAGAAAGAATAGAAATCTGCTTCTTCATGTAGATGACCAATCTTCTCACATTAATTCTATCAAGGGCCGATTGGCGCTCTTGAAGAGTCTTTTGACCGAAGACAACCAATCCGTTAGAGGGGAATGAGGCAATGGGATTAATATAACTCTCATAAAGAGTATCGCGCTCTTTGGAAGTAAGACGCTGTGTAATCCCTGTGATTGGAATGCCGGCTGCACCATCTGTGAGTCCACCGCGGTTAAAACCGGCGG
>Ga0209349_1001165_pt1 | contig 13178 bp, 14 predicted proteins | sample ETNvirnome_2_130_FD_184067 | JGI IMG/M metagenome (GOLD analysis project Ga0209349, IMG submission 184067) | Marine viral communities from the Pacific Ocean - ETNP_2_130 (SPAdes) (version 2) | ecosystem: Environmental > Aquatic > Marine > Oceanic | place: Pacific Ocean | collected 2013-06-22
GTATTCATCACAGTCTTCGTCCAGCCCACCGTCTTCCATTGCCTTCTCGTCAATCGCGGCCTGGTAGCCAGTCTCGTATTCATCCCCATTCACAAACCGCCGGTAGATCTCTTTGAGCACCTCGACGCACGGATCGGCAGCTTTGAGTTCTTTGTCGGTCATGTTACGGGCTGTTGCTTTATTGACAGACATAAGTATTCCTCGACTTTTGGGTATTGGCGTAAGATCCGAAAGGAACTTGACAGTGGGTCATTTTCGGTTCACCGACTCGACCAGTCCACCGCCGAAGTAGAACAGTATGATGGTCGTCATGATCCAACCGACTTTGAATTCAGCCATGACCGCTATCACGTCATCAGGCTTGCCGTATCCGGCCAGGGTGAACCCCAGGACGATGGCAAAACAGATGATATAGGTAGCGGTGAACATGAGCGCCAGGTACCGCTGTGCGATCTTAAACGGTGCATATGCCTTCATTAGATTGATCTTGGCATTGGTCTTCGACTCACGCTTTTCGGCGTCAGTCTCCCACATGTCGTCAATCAGGCCCATGCCCTTGCTGACCACATCGCCCGATCCAAGGATGGTTGCTAAGATACCCACTTTATCTCCTGAGAATTAGTGCCCGACCGCATCCAGGTTCAGATTGGGTCTAAAGTACGGTCAGGTCTTCCAGCGGGGTTTACCCCCGACAGCACGGTCATCTTACTTCTTATTGACAATCCCGTCAAACTGCGGCGCGTAACCCTGCGCCTTCACATAGGCTTTAGTCACTTCGGCTGCACTGTTGATACTGTTGATCGGGTGTCCGATCTGAGCGAACAGCTTCGGCTTACCGCCCTCTTGGGGGATCGGATTGTTCACCCGACCACCGGACAGTGATGGATGCCACTCATAGCCTATGGAGTTCATCATCTCACGCCTCTTATTCTGTGGAATCTTGCCGGTCACATGCAGTTTTTCAAATAGTTGGTTCAACTTGATACTAGATACCCAGAACCCTGCGAACCCTGGCCGTCCCTCATCAATGGCGTCCATGATCTCCTGCTCGATGGCACCCAGGCTCAGGTTGACAGCCTCGTTGGTACTGCTGGTTGTTGGTGCGCGTTGACACAGTGTAGCAGGGTTGTACTCATCAGGTATCCGGTACTCGTGCAGGTAGTTGTTCATGATGGCAAAGCCTTCTTTCTTGCACCAGTTCCATATATACGGAAAGAAGTCACCGACCATCCCAGCAGTGCGTAGATCTTGAATCGACTGCTGTGCCATGTACAGGGTGCAGATACGACGGTGGTCGAATGTAGTGCGGATCGCATCCTTATGGTTGGTCGCCATTAAAATGGCGAATGGTGTGTCAGCCATAACCTGGTCACGACCTTTCATCTGGATTTCAGCTCTGTCCTCAGTAATATATGGTTTCATATCCTCGACAATGTGATGTCGTTCGGCAGTGTAGATCTCATCGAATATGATCAGTAGTTTGTTCAACATCCAACCGTTGAATTTAAAACCATTGCCACCCAAATCGCTGGCTTTAGCTATATGGGTGTATCGTCTACCGACGCAGAACTCCATCAACTTGGTGATCAGTCCTTTACCATTTCCTTGCATACCTTGAATCAGCGGGGCGAAAGGGAATTTAACACCTGGGTTCTGTACGATTGCTGCCAGGAACGACAACAATATCACCCGATCCTGTTCTTCAGGCAGTACCAGTTTGAACCAGTTCAACCAGGGTGTCGGGTCACCATTTATGCGCGGGGTGTCGTATGGCTCGTATGTATTAATGTACTGACGACCCTCCTCCAATATGAGCTTGCCCGACCGCTCTCTAGGTCTGAATGCTGATCCGTATACCTTGGGGAATTTGAAAACCTGGGACTCTGTGAATGCCTTCCATGCATTGTCTGTCGTGGCACCTTCCTCTTTGTACTTGAAATCATATCCACCGAACTGACTTTTATACTGATCGGGCTTCAGGTGATCCAGACCAGGCACCCACACCGTGTGAGTATTCATGACATACACATGGCCTTTGAAGAATTCTTCCTGCTGGTTGACAATCATGGTCTGGGGACCAGTCTTAGCCTCTAGATCGCCTGGTGGTGGAGGTGGTAGGCCAGGGTCCACGTTGTACACCGTCGTACAGTTCGCACAGGCTTTGAGGATCGTCGTTCTCAGGTAGCCTGGTGGGTTCTCACGACGGTCCCACTTGTCACGCTTCAACCCTGACAGACGCATGATCCGCTCGATCCGCTGACAGTCCTTGCCCGTCCAGAAGGCCAGTCGTGCGGCCAGTGACATGTCTGCGCTACTGGCGTCATATCCCTCTTCCAGTTTGCCGGTGAACAGCGCCTCGTTGAGCCACTCACCGCCCATAGCCTTGATCATAGACACATTGGCGCGGAACTTCTGGATCAGCAGGTCATCGTTGTCTGGCCCTTTCCATTCAGGCACCGGTTTGATGGTCCAGTCGGCTGGCGCTGCGCCTGGTGTGAATCCGAAGAAAGTCTCGACCAACCAAGGCAGGAACAGACTGGCGTCAGCGTCAGCCGGTTCATCGTTGAGCATATCGCCGGTCAGAGCAACGAACCGTTTCTCAGTATAGAACTCCATACTGTGCTCTTCGTTTCTGGTGCCGTGCGGTGGACAGTCACCCGATCCGAAGATGTGAAGACCTTTGCCCGACTGACTGATCTCGATGGCACACATGCTGAACATTTCCATCATCTGGGTTGCGATGGGTGTCATGCTGGTTGGTTGAATACAGTCATCAATGTCGAGGAACCAGAACTTATCGGTCTTGGCGAAGGAGTACCCGACACCGAAGTCATCACCTAACGTCTTGGCAGTGTCGATGGCTGTTTGTGCGTCCGTCCAGATAGCTGGATCATGAGCATTGTGCGGCTTCATGGTCGCTACATTGATCGGTACTTTATTCTGATGGATGATGAACTGGTGGTATTCTGCTAGAGGTAGTAACCCCTTGGGAAGTTGGTCCATGTTGTCCTACCCTGCGATTTGTGCGATTGCCTTATCCTTCAGCTCTTGAGATGCTTTCATGGCGTGTCGGTTCTTCAGCGCCAAGCCTTGACCAACAATCACAGGGTCACCAATTTTCACAGCCTCACGGATGATAGCTGTTCGCAGTTGTGCCATAGTACTCCAATGGACCGACACCAGGCCGTTAGCCACACCGGCCTTCGACGCCAGGTCATCCCGACGCACATTCATGTAACCGATCCGACGCGCCAGTCTGATGGCGTGGGTCATGATCTGATCTCTTCTATCCGCTTTTCTCATTTACTGCACCTCGTAGTCTTTGCTTAATACGCCATTTTTTGACGACCCAATTGTCATTTTCTCAATCCATATGTTTCCTGATTTCAAATGTCTGACATGTCCATCCCCCCACAGGAACCGTAAAATGAACAGCATTATGAACCAGAGTTAATACTGCATCGAACGTGTCAGCATGGATACTGTTCACATTTTTAATGTGCTTGAGGAACTCGCTAGCATAAGTAATCATGACCGCAACACCCTCTTGGCTTATGCTACCTCACTTGTATAATATTCTGAGCTTTCAAGCATTTCATTCATAGTTGGGTTTTTACAATCATTATCAACAGATCGAATGCTCCAAGTTTTTGACAGCATCAGTATGTCGTCTGTGAAAATTGACACTTCGTAGTCCCCAACCATGAAATTCTTACTCCCTTTGATATGCGTTTTAACGGTTGATGGTTTGGCTAATTTTCTCCACAAGAGTATTGGGTGCGCCCATAGATGTCGTTGCTGTATGAATTTTGTTATTCGCACCCGCAAACTCTTTTTCCTGTAGTGGGAGGTCACCCAATGCACTATAGGTTTGCGCCTTCCTGTTTTTGTCAGTCGTTCTTGCCGATCCTTAAACATTTTCTTAGCGTTATATATGTCGATCCCAAAAGTGATTCTGGCTTTTGGTGATGAGAATTCAACATTCCAACAATATTCTCGACCGTTCCAGATGTTGAATGCGAGAGTCGTTAATCTATTTAGCTCGTCGTCATGTTCAGGTGGTTTACCTTTGTCTGCCTCAAGCATTGAACCAAAATGATCCTTATAATTGAGGGTCTTTTTAGATCGTAAAGTCAACCATCGTTTCTTTGACTTGAATGTGTTGGTTATTGTCGCAGTGTAATTGCAGGCAGATATAACCCCACTGTCACTGATCGTCATGAAAAACTGATAATTGAACCAACCATCTTTGTATTTCCAAGTGATACACCCCTGGTAAGCATGTCCTTCAGCAATTGGAAAAATACCACGAGGCAATTTGTTTAATCTTTCTGCACCCAATAAAGCCCATTGAGCGTGTTCTTGTTGAATATCATCACGTTCAGTTCGTATCGCGACCCATACTGATGATGGTACAGTAGCAGACCTAATACGATCATCATAACTGCCCATATCCCCAACAAACATATACGGACCAAGTCTGCGAAAATGTTTGAACCCATACTTATCCCAATAATCTTTTCCCCACGACACGCTCTTTGCCTTTTCCAGACAAGGTATCAAATCATTTGCGTCTTTAGCCATGTCATCTAATGTTATATTCGGTATCATTGTCTCTATATCTGTCATAACGTACCGACTCCCGTTGCGAAACCAGCATCACCACCGTGGGCTAATACCAGTTCCATGAATTTCATCTGGGCTTTCTCACGCTTCGTACCGGTGTAATGCCAGCCAGGTTCTTTAACCTCCCGACTGATGAACTGACCGTCTGGCCGCAGACCAACCAGATCGTGTGACTTGATCCGTTGGTTCATCGCCTTGCTGTCGTTAGCCAGTCCGTAACGTACCCACCGGCCTGTCTCATCCTGTAGCGCACCGACGTTGTTACGCCACAGTATGATGTCTTTCTGTGCAGCCTCTAATCGTATGGCTGTCTGTGCACCGGCTTCAGTACCCACACCTGTTTTGAATGTGTCTGTAATATAACCGTCAAGGCCCATCTGACGCTTTAAATCAGCGACAGCGGCCAATGGGATGTGCCACTTAATTGACCAGGCTAGTAAGTTCACGATACTCCAATGTGTGCATGAAGACCACCAGCACGATGATCAGTATACCTATGCAGATGCCTCGCAGTCGTTTGTTCATTAACAGTCAACCTCGTTGGTGCCAGCACGATAGGATTTACCGGCTGCATTTAATCGATCAAGCTCTTCAGTATGATCTGCCCAAAGATTCTGATTCAATAAATGGAACTCGTCTAACACCTCGACTAACACCCAATAGAGATTGGGATATTCTTCCTTGCGGCGATCTAACGACCCTTCTGCCATTTCCTTCAAGCTGTAGACACCATCTTGTTGTCCGGTGTACAGCTCTAATGCTATGTAGTTACTCATGCAGCTCTCCCAATATACTCATTAACCTTCTCAGCCAGTGCCAGTGCGTCTGGCCGTCCCAGCGCCTGGGCGCTCATTACATCGATCCCAAAGCAGTGAAAGAACAGCCTGTAGCTCTCACTGTCTGACCGGCCTTGGTCGTACTGTATCTTTGTCCACCATGCCATCGACTCGCGTAATGCTTCCTGCATTTCACATCGGGCCAGTGCGTTCTTTTTGAATCCACGGATCGCTACGTCAGGTGCCCCACTGCGTTGCATAGCAGCGATGGTGTTGGCGGGATTGTCCACTTTGTGCACCTCGCCACGCATCTCAGCCAGTACGTCAGGGTCCAACTCGTACAGATCTCCATCCACAAACTCTGGCTTGGATCGGCTGGCCGGTACTGGCCTGTGCCCACAGTACGGACACTTGACCAGGATGCGCTCATAGGGTTGTGTGCACTCAGGGCAATACCTCAGTGGGATGTCATCGTCGGGGTGTACTGATCCTGGTCGTTTGGCCCGTGCGTCGAGTGACCATATCCGTGCTTTGTCAGGCAGTCCGTGGCGCACTACATTACCGACATGATCAATGATGATCGCACGACTCTTGCCTTCCATGATCCGCAATGCCCGACCAAACTGCTGGCAGTAGAGTCCGTAGCTTTGTGTCGGTCGAGCCATCGAGCAGACCTCAATAGCTGGTAGGTCGAAGCCTTCACCGAACAGATCGACGTTGACCAACTGTAGGATCTCACGCCGTCTGAACCGGCGTACAACCTCAGTGCGTACTTTGTCAGGTGTCTTGGCGCTGACCACCTCTGCCGGTATGCCTGCCTGCCGGTATGCCTGGGCGATATCACCGGCTGTCTCAACGTCGGACGCAAAAGTGATACCCAATTTACCCCTGGCGATTTTGCTGTAGTGCTCGACCACATCACCGACTACCTGGCTGGCGCGAACGGCTCGTTTGAGTTTGACTTTGTTGAAATCGCCATCAGCCGACACGCCCACTGCATCCAGGTCGATATCGCTGGGCGGTGCGAATATCCGATAGTCGGACAGCCAACCCATTTTGATCAGCTCACGCATGTTCGGACCCTCAACCAGGGTATCCATCACACCATCAGTGAATCGGCCCAGTCCTTTGCCGTCAGCCCTGCACGGGGTAGCTGTAACCCCAAGACCTTTTGCGTTGGGAAACATCCTGGTAGCGGTCATCCATTTGTTCGGTTTGTTCTTGGCACTGGTGCTGATGTGATGACCTTCATCTATCACCCACAGTCTGACTTGCTGCATCCAGTTGCCCAATTCCCGACCGCGCTTAATCAGCGTATCCACACCGGCCACTGCACATGAGGCATTAGTATTGTAGAAAGTCTTGCCCAATTCGTTCATCTGGGTGCTGACTACAAACTGCACCAATGATCTTGGTCCTATTACACGGTGATGGACACCGTTGACCGCTAACGCAAGTGCTATCTGCGCCACCAGTTCTTTGCGGTGGGCAATTGCACAGGAGGGTTGTTGCAGTTGGTTGATGATGTGGGAGAAGACGACGGTCTTGCCGCCACCTGTCGGGAGGGTAGCCATGACATTCTGAGCACCACCGTCCCACGACTTATAGATGTCGGATACGAGGTCGAACTGATAAGGTCTAAGGATCATGCAAGTACCTAAGTGACAATTTTGTCAACTCTCAAACTCGAAAAGTAAAAATTCTCTTGTTGACGGAAATGTCATATTACGGTTATCATGCGCTCTCGTCAACAGGAGATACGAATATGGCAATCATTAAGATTGTGTTCGATACGAAAGAAGAATCACTGATGGACGTTATTGAACGTCTTGATGGTTCAATAATTACCGCCGAAGAGCTTGAGTGGACTCGTGACAACATCCCACCGCCTTCCGCAGCAGATTCTGATCCCAAGGTGGTTGAAGAATTAAAGGATATAGTCACCAACACACCCCCTGATATCCCACCACCACCCGCTGATGACTCTGGCCCCACCGCTGAAGAACTGGCTAAAGCTAAAGAGGAGATGGGTGAGTCATCCAGCCCGTCACTCTTGCTGGATACAGATGGTGTAACGTGGGATGAACGCATTCACTCAGGCAACAAGAAGACTGCCGCCAAGACCGGTAAGTGGATGAAGCGTCGGGGTGTCAGCGATGACTTGTATGCTACAGTCACTGCTGAACTCAAAGCTGCCGCTGATGTACCGGCCCCACCGCCACCCGCTGATGACACACCGGGGCCGCCTCCACCGACACCAGGTCAGTGGGACTGGAACATCCTGGTCAAGACGCTGACCAAGGCACGAGCTGAGGGTAAAACCACCAAAGAGCAGGAAGCTGATGTGCTGTCAAAGATGGGCATTACACTGTTCCCCCTGCTGTCATCTCGCACTGAACTGTACGATCAGTTCTGTAATGAGCTTGGTCTGGTGCATCCATGAGCGGGGTGCACTCATTCCTCGCTGCATCGTTCGCTGACCTCTGGGCCTACTGCGCCGGTGCTCCCCTCCTGGCAAGCATGTATCCTGAACGGGACACGCTCGACGCCCAGGAGGGTGAAGCGGCACACTGGGTGGTTAGTGAGGTGCTAGGATCATTCAAATACGACACCACTGATGATAGAGATAATTTCACTATCAGTAGCAACAGTCTAATCGGCACTGAAACACACCTTGGAGGCATCATCATCAGTGAAGAGATGGTCGAGTGTGCTGACGTGATGATCGATGACGTACTGTCAGTCTGTCAGGAGCATGGTCTGTTGGGTGAAATGCACATTGAAGAGCGGATGAGTGAGATCAGAACCATTCATCAACTCAACGGTGGTACACCTGACCTGTGGATATGGGCTGAAAAACTCATGACCCTGTTCCTGTGGGACTATAAGCACGGGCACTTGGATGTAAAGGCTGACTCCTGGCAGAACAAGAACTATGTCGCTGGCATCCTTGAGCAGTTGGACATCGACGGGCTGACTGCTCAGACGGTCAACGTCGTCATGAAGATCGTGCAACCACGGTCGTACCATGAAGATGGTCCGATCAAAGAGTGCCGTTGCATGGCGTCCGATCTGCGGGGTGACTTCAACATCCTTCGTGCCCAGGCTGAGAAAGCTGTCACCTCTGAGCCTGGTGTGATGTCCGGCAACCACTGCCGATACTGTCCGGCCAGACACACATGTCCGGCTGCTATGGGTGCAGCGGCCAGTGCTGTTGACTACGCAATGTCAGCAGTGCCTGTCGATCTGACAGACGATGGGCTGTCCTTTGAACTGGCACTGCTTGAACGTGGTATCAAAGCCATCGAGCATCGATACGCTGGCATCAAGGAGGAGGCAATCAGTCGGATCGGTAACGGTGGTGCAGTGTCAGGTTACGGCACCAAGACTGGTCAAGGTAACCGTGTGTTCTCAAAGGCTACTGATGAGATCAAAATGATCGGTGAGTCTGTTGGCGTTGAGATGGTGGTGCCTGAGAAATTGATCACACCGGCGCAGTTCGACCAGCAGTTGATCAAGGTCAACAGAGAGCGTAAGGCGGCTGGTGAGGAAGTAATTGACAAAACTGTCATGACCTCCTATATTGACCGTCCTACTACAGGAATTAAACTCGTACCGGCCAGCGATACACTGGCTGTCAAAACCTTCAAGAGGATATAAAACCATGTCAATAATTACTGACAAGTTAGTACAGATCAACAATGTCGTCCTTAGCTGGGACGGACTGCGGAACCCTGACCAACGTCAGTCGGGTAGCACCAACTACAACGTCAGTGTGGTGATGGCACAGAACGCACCGGAAGTCGCTGAACTTGAGCGTATCTGTCAGGCTAAGGTAGCTGGTGGGTTGTGCCAGGGTGTGCAACCTGCTGCCGCTGACTGGCCGATGGGAACGATTGCTGATCCGGCAAAGTTCGGTCCAACGTATAACAATCACCTGGTCATGAAGGCCGGTACCTCCAAAGGCATTCCTACAATCATTGATGCCAACATGCAGCCCCTTAAGCCGATGGTCTTCGGCCCGATGCTGTACCCTGGTTGCATCATGAACATCCTGGTTGATGCATGGGACTGGACCTACATGGGTCGAACAGGCATCTCCTTGGGTCTGCAAGGCATTCAGATCGTGGATGCTACCGCCCCTGCGCTGCCTGTTGCAGCCGGTATGTCTGCCGGTGATGTAATAGCAGCATTCGGCGGTCAGGCACCGGCACCCGCCGGTCCAGGTGCACCAGGCGCTGGCCCCAGTGCCCCACCGGCAGCACCTCCTGCTGCAAAGGTGTTGACTGCCGCCGCTGGGCCTCACAGCTATGAGTCCTACATTGAAGCTGGGTGGACTGATGAGAAACTGATCGCTGCTGGGTATATGACGGCGTAATGGTTGACTACATCTACGACCTGGAGACATTCCCTAACGTCTTTCTGATGGCGGTGTCCCAGGTCGGTACTGACAATCGGTGGATGTTTGAGATTAGTGATTGGAAGAATGATACTCATGAACTCTTTGAGTTTATGGTCATGCTCAAGAACAGCAGCGCACGGATGGTCGGATTTAACAACATTAACTTCGACTATCCGATACTGCACCAGTTACTTCAAACTCCCGAACCAACTGCCCATAACCTCTACAACAAGGCGATGTCGATCATCAATTCCAACGACCGGTTCAGTCACATCATCGGGGACCGTGACCGGTACGTCGAACAGGTTGACCTGTTCACCATCAACCACTTCGATAACCTCGCCCGATCCACCAGCCTCAAGCTGTTGGAATTCAACATGCGGCGACCACGGATCGAAGACCTCCCCTTCCCACCAGGCACTGTGCTGACCGAAGAGCAGACACAGGTGCTGGTGGACTACAACTGGGAAGACATCTACGCGACGATGGACTTCTACTACGAGTCACTGCCTGCCATTGAATTCCGCGAAGAACTGACTGAGACATACGGTCGCAACTTTATCAACGACAACGACACCAAGGTCGGCAAACAGTTCTTCATCATGGAACTGGAAAAGCACCGGCCAGGTAGTTGCTATGAGTACATACAAGATGAAACATTCGGGCCGGATGGAAAACTGGTGCCTGACGGTCCTCGTCGCAGGGTACCCAAGCAGACAGTCCGTGGGGCAATCCCACTGAGTGAGGTGGTATTCCCATACATCCAGTTCCAACACCCTGAATTCCAGCGTGTGCATCAGTGGTTCCTACAGGCCACAGTCCATGATGCCAACGATCTGACCGCGATCAGCGCCACCATCAACGACTTCCAATTCGACTTCGGTAAGGGCGGTATCCACGGGTCGATCCGTGACAGTATTGTGGTTGCCGAACCTGATGTAGCCATCATCGATCTAGATGTCACCAGCTACTACCCGTCGCTTGCCATCGTCAATCGCCTCGCGCCTGAACACCTGGGTGATGCCTTCTGCGATATCTACGCTCAGATCAAAGCACAGAGGGCACAGCACGAGAAAGGTACCGCCGCTAATAAGATGCTCAAGCTGGCACTAAACGGCGTGTACGGTGACACAGGCAACGCTTACAGCCCTTTCTACGACATGAAGTACCTGCTGAGTATAACGATCAACGGTCAGCTACTGCTCTGCATGCTGGCCGAACATGTGATGAAGATACCTGGTGCCCTATTAGTGCAGTGTAATACAGACGGATTGACAGTCAAACTGCCAAGACATCGACTACCTCACCTGAGAGCAATCGCTGACTGGTGGCAGGAGTTCACCAAGCTGGACCTGGAAGAGGTCGAGTACAGCCGCATGTTCATTCGGGATGTCAACAACTACATAGGTGAGTACACGGATGGCAAGCTGAAACGGAAGGGTGCATACGAGAACCTACCGCCAGCCAAACGCAATCCGACCGGCTGGCATCAGAACCTGTCTGCACTGGTCGTACCGCTGGCCGCTGAGGCATTCCTGACCAAGGGCACACCGGTCCGGTCCTTTGTTATGCACCACCCTGACATCATGGACTTCATGCTGAGGACCAAGGTCAAACGGATTGACAAAGTTGAGATTGATGACGTGGAATGTCAGCGGATCACCCGCTACCTGGTCACCAAGACAGGTGGTGCCATCGTTAAAGTCTCACCGCCACCCGCCGGATACATCGTCGGCCAGTGGAAACGAGCCAACAGTATCACCGATCAGACGTACAATGCGGTCAGGCTTGAGGTGCAGGATGTATTCCCCAACCCTGACACGCACGACACGACCGGTTGTATGTGGGATGAGCGTATCAACACCAAGAACCAGAGCAAGTATGAGATGCGCCGGACGGGTATTGATGTTGGTTGGTTGGTGACGGAGTACAATATCATGCGACCGATCGATCGCTCGACAATCAACTATGAGTACTACATCCAAGAGACTCACAAACTGGTAGACCAACTGAAGGTGGTTGTATGAGCGTTAAAATCCTATGCGACGTGTGCGGTACTGATTGTCTTGTCGCTCGCTGCCTGTTCTGCGACCATGACCCCTTCCGCTAAAGATCTATATGCCACCCAAGGTAGTATAGGTCTATTTATAGAGACTCAACTCCCATCGCCATTTGTCATCAGATCGGTTCATTTGACAGTCCTCAACGCAGAACCCGCACAATACGCAGAATTACGTGCCTGATATCCATTGTGCGTATTGTACGTGCCGTCCTGGAGAAATTGCCAGGTACTCATCGACGACAGTCCTGCCTTCTAAATCTATTTATGACGCTATTAAAAATGGAATGAATAGCGATTTAAATTTAACTGAAGTATCTCCTTATAATCCAACCACTAAGATAGCCCAATTTGTATCTGATTTTGGATTTGATTAAATATCTAAGGTAAACTAGAAGTATGAAACGAGTAGGCTTATAGGAGACATGGATGATTGGTGAGGTTGTCCTGGCATTGCAAGCTGTGAATGCCTTAGCCAGCGCGGTCTCTGAGGCAGCGGGGCATGCTAGCACGTTGGGCGGGATCGTCAGCAAATTGACCCAAACTAACGATGCTATTCAGACTGCCGAAGCGCACCATCATGGTCGCATGTCGCCAAAGGAGGCACTGAATATCGCTCTGGCTAAAAAACGTTGTCAGATCATTCAGACCCAGATACGGGATCATCTGATGCTCGCTGGCCTTAACGATGTCCTGCAGGACATGGATCGGATCATGAGTGAGAGTAGAATCCAGCATGAAAAGGATATGGCCGCAGCTAAAAAGAAAGCTGCCGCCAACAGGAAGCTCTTGGGGGAGATAGGCCAAATCATCAGCATCTTCTTTACCGTAGCTGGGACGGCGCTCGCTGCTGTTTGGGCGTGGTTCAAATTCAAATGAGGTATTTATGTTGGTTAGAAGGACCCCTCTTATTGTACAAACTCCTTGATGATTGGGTTTTTGAAATTACTCATGCCGCACTGAGCAAAATGAGAAAGACACCCACTGAAAACAATGGCACAAGATCAACAAGTACCGGAACAGGAATAGAAACATTGTCAGGGACTGGGTAGTTCCAATTGCTGTCGGTCTATGTCTTTTCTTTTGCTTAGATATTGGAGCATAAAAAGAGGATAACAACATGATCTTCATACGAACGAACTATATTGTCCCTCCTGGATATGGTGCTATCAGCATATACCCTTTTGTCTTTGTTCGTCCCGAAGCTGACACTCCAACATTGCGGAACCATGAGAATATCCATGGAAAGCAGATTGAGGAGTTACTATGGGGGCCGTTCTATGCCCTGTATGCCGTGTTCTATATCTGGGGTCTG
>Ga0209349_1001170_pt1 | contig 13162 bp, 7 predicted proteins | sample ETNvirnome_2_130_FD_184067 | JGI IMG/M metagenome (GOLD analysis project Ga0209349, IMG submission 184067) | Marine viral communities from the Pacific Ocean - ETNP_2_130 (SPAdes) (version 2) | ecosystem: Environmental > Aquatic > Marine > Oceanic | place: Pacific Ocean | collected 2013-06-22
GAGACGCTCTACACAAAGACACTAGCGGATGCAGACACGGATGGCACCCTCACCGCTACTTGGAAGACTGACCGGTCGTGGGATGGACGCATCATCGAGTTCGAGCTCGCTGACGGGACGCTCCTTCGGAACCAGATCAGGACGATCTGGTACGACAGTTCGTCTGATCGGTGGCGGCTCACCGTCGTGCATCCCTTCAACAAGGACGAGCACGGGACCACCACTGTCAAGTGGAGCATCTACACCGAGGCCTACGGCTTCCCCGACGACATCATCAAGATGCGCTCGATGCGGTTGTTCAACAACACCCAGCAGTACCCGCTCGACGTGCTTGGCCAGGACGAAGCAGAGCAACGCTCCCTTGTAGGGCCTCGAGCACAGGTGGCAGCGGGCATCCCCCGCATCGCCTTCCGTCGTGAGCACTTCCAGCTCGAGGGCCCCGGCCTAGCCCCCAAGGTGTTCCCGTACGGCGTCACCGCCTGGAAGGGCCCCGAGAAGCCTGGTGAGTTTGAGTACGTCGTGACGTACGCCTGGGGCAAGCGGGACGCCGAGTTCCGTCTTCCTGGCCTACCGAAGTGGGACTCGTATGCGGGACAGTGGAGCAACACGGGTCAGACGATTGCATTGGCTCCGAACGAGGAGGCTGCCCGCAACCGGGTCAGGGAGCCTCGCTATGAGTCGGCTCCGAGCCCTGCGAGCGAGAAGGTCGAGACACCGTTCATCGAGTTGCAACTTGGAGACGGTGAGTTTCCACTGGGCTACGCGGGTATCGGTCTGACCGTCCCCAACATCGAGTACGTCTTAGGCTTCCTCACAGAGCACCCCGTGGGTAGCCCGACAGGGGCTCGTGTGTCGCAGCACCAGTCGGGCATCCACATCCGCATCTATCGTCGCCGCCTGAGGGACTTGGAAGACCTGACTGGAACCTACGGTGCGATGGAGTTTGCCAGTAAGGGCATCACAGGGCCTTCCGCCTTTGCGGACAACAAGCAGAAGTTCTATCTGCTGGCCGAGATGCGCGCTGACGAGCTGAACAAGGGTCGGTTCATCGACAACGGGGAGTACATCCCCGATCGTTCACGGCCTCTGCGTGATGTGCATGGGTATCAACAGTACGGTCTCTACCCCAGGCCCGACGCTCGGTACGAGATCGACATCCGGTGTGTCCGCCGGCCTCAAGAGCTCAAGGATGAACGGGATGTGCCCACCATCCACGCAGAGGCCATCAACGTGCTCATCACGAGGGCCATGTCGTACCTGTACGAGTCGATGGGCAACCTCAACGCCTCGCAGCTCATGGTCATCCGATACCAAGATGAACTGATGACGCTGGCCAAGCGTTACGGGGACATGCGGCCGTCTGCGGTGCCCGTGATCCGGCGGATGTCGAGAGCCCGTTATTCAGCTCGGAGCCGGGACAACTATCGGAAGTGGTACAAGAGTTAGGGAGGAACTATGAACAAGATGGTCAGCGGAGGCCTCTACCAGTTCACAGACTACCGGGGGGTTGTGGTGGATGCCACCTTGATCTCGGTAGAGCGGCACCCGTCAGGGCCCGTCATGGGAACGCTGCTGTGTCACGGGCGCGCACCCGAGCAGGTTCAAGAAGACTCTGAGCGGTTCTCCAAGCTGACCCTCATCGGACGTCCGGCGTCTCCGAGGGTAGGTCGACCCCGTAAGGAGTAGGCGTGCCCAACGTCGCCAACAGTGCCAGCATCGGCCCTCTAGTTCTTCGTGTCCAGGCCGATGGCCTGTTCAATGCGAACGACGTGGCGCAGCGCATCGAGAACATGTACCTCCTCGAGGAGAGTACGCTGCGCTCTGTGTGGGGCCCGACGGCGTATGTGCCTGTTCCTCCGGGTGTTGACCCTGACGGTAGGCCAGAGGGCCATCGACCCCAGAGCCGCACGCGCCCGATAGTCGCTGGTGCTCCTTTTACCTATTCTCTTGATCCGACGTTGAAGCTGCTTTATGGCGCTTATGGCTTCAAGCAGCACGGGCTTTTCCATGCTGTCATGGAGGGTGGCCGGGACATCTTGCTCTTGCACACGGGGGATGAGCTCTGGGAGTTCCAGGGCTGGGAACGCAACTGGCGCCGCCTCTTGTCTGATCCTGCCAGCAGCCATGGACTGAAAGACCTCCTGCGCGACGTAGCCCAGGCTGACTTCCCCACGCAGTTCGAGTTCGTAGGGAATGGCATCGTCATCGTGCCTCAAGATGATCGGGCCTACTTCTACGACGGGCACGCAGTTGCGCCTCTGGGCTTTGGTCAACGGCCTACATCCCCTACAGGGAGGGGGCCCACTAGCGAGTCGAAGAAGTACGTGGATAGCGATGGAGGCCTCAACAATGCAGGGTATGCCCACCTCTCGCACCTTAGCGCCGCGATGGTGGATGATCGAGCAGACCAGTACACTGGCCTAACGGTAGCGCCTGATATCGGTAACTTTGGGCATATGACCAATGGTTTTGGCCTATGTCGACTAGGGACTCCTACAACCATTCCAGTCACAGAGCCGAGTAGTCTCGCGAGCGCTGGGACCGGGTGGATTGAGCAGGGGGAGTGGCGTTGCGCAGTCCAGTATGTAGACAAGTGGGGGAACCTCTCTCCGGTCTCCCGTCTTTCCAACGCCATTACAACAGACCTACACCCAGCCGTAGTTCCGATTCAGACTGATGATTCGGGAGCAGTAGGGGAAGCAGGACGCACTCAGCATGAGCCACGGCTTCCGACAGCAGTTCGACTGCAGATCAAGTGGGACGACATCCCTACGGGCCCAGACCACTGCGTGGGCCGCCGGCTCTACCGCACGAAGGACACCCTCAACACAGGGGACTCGACGCCCTATTACTTGTCGCAGAACTCGTTGTCCCTCACGACTGAGTACGCCACACTACCCGACAACGTCGTTACCTCGTTTCCTGACAACATCCCCGATGGATGGCTCGGGGACGCTGCTGTAGAGCTCCTCCCTGTCCCGAAGTTTCGCCTGTGCTGCATGGCGCTGGGTCGGCTCTGGATTGGCAACATCGACGGGCTTCCGTCCACTGTCCGTCCGAGCCAGGCCGGCTTCTGGGGAACCTTCCCGGCAGGCAATGACCTGACGCCTGACCCGACTTCCGAGATCACAGGGATGCACTCGGTGCCAGACGGGCTCCTGGCCTGCTCGAAGAGGACCATCTTCTTGGTAGAGGCGTCTACTGATGGGCTTCGCTTCCGCTATCGGCCCATCTCCAGTGCAATCGGGTGTGCGGCTCCGAACTCTATGGTGACCATGCCAGATGGACTCGTTGTCTGGTTGGGCCCAGACGGCTTCTATGCTTATGACGGGACCTCGGCCGAGTACATCTCCCCCCAGCTCCGCAGGACGTTCAAGAGGGCCACCTACACGCGCCTCAAGCAGGCCGTGGCTGTGTACGACCCGCGTAGCCGGGAGTACCGGTGCTGGGTCAGTCTCGATGGAGACTCGAGCAACAGCACTTGCTTCGTCTTCGAGGGGAAGGGCTGGCGTACACGCACTGACATAGTGGCTGACAGCGCCTGTGTAACGAAGGACCATCGCCAGTACTCACTCGTTGGCGGCCACATCCCCGGAGACGCGAACCATAGTGGCGTGTACCTGCTCGACCATGATGCCTCGCCTGACATCCCCGAGATGGATGCAGTCAAGAATCGGGAGGCGCTCGTCGAGACAGGGTGGCTTGAGGCGGGGGACTCTGACAAGGCCAAGACGAGCTACGTCGTGTACCTCTGGCTGCGGGAGACGGAGAGCACCTCGGTTACGATTGAGGTCCTCAAGAACTGGCGTGAGAAGGTCATCGAGACCAACACGACCAAGCGGTACTCGGAGAAGGACGTACCCGACTTCTGGGGCACGACGAAGTTGGGCTCGGGCCGGTGGAGAGACAAGCGGCCCTTCTGGACCCGCGCTGCCGTCCATGTGCCCTCGGCTGAGTCAGTGAAGTTCCGCATCCGGGGCACAGGCGTCTGGGAGTTCGTAGGGCTTCAGGTAGAGATGGCCCCGCGTTACTATGGCGGCGCGCAAGTGACGCCGTAGGAGGCCCTGTGTCTTGGCGCTACAAGCTATACAGCATCGAGCCAGCGCAAGTTGTCACGATCGATCCGATCAACGAGAACTTCCAGCCCTTCGTTGAGGAGCTCACCTCGGGCCTCAATGAGCACAACCTCGCGGTGGATGCCTTCACGGGGCACTCCTCCTCTCCTCGAGGAGCGTTCACTGACGATGCAGTCTTTATCTTGCACTTGTCCCAGGCGGACGCTGTAGAGATAGGGCCTGCGGGGTACACTAGCGCATCGTCTGCGAACTGGGTGAGCATTGCTGGCACGGGCACCTGGGAGGCATTTGACAAGACGGGCCTCCGTAAGTCCTTCACATCTCGAGGCGGCACCACGTATCTGTGCGCGAGCTTCAACATCCACTGCGGCAAGAACCGAACAGCGGATACGGACGGGAATCCTGAGTATCGGCAGCTCGGCTTCGGCTACTTGGTGGCACTACGGCTGAACGGGACAGTCCTCAATGAGACTATCCTAGGCAGTGGAGATGCGGGCGAAGACGACTTCCGTAGCCATAAAATGACGGCAAACACGACAATAGGTGACGCGACTACGAAAGATCCGCTTGGGAGGTTCCCTCAAGGGGGAGGCGGCCTGAGTGCAGCACGTCTCCCTGTCACAGTAGATGCAGTGGTCGAGCTCCTTCCGGGGGAGAACCTTGTCGAGGTGGTAGTGCTCAACATCAAGTCTTCGATGCAGACTTTCACTGGACAAACCACGTACATCGGCCAGCGTGAGCTCTATGTGCTTGAGATGGTGCGCTGATGCCGAAGTACCCCTACCTACATGATGCAGCAAAGTTCGATGCGGAATCGCTGAACACCCGCTTTGACGACGTAGCGGCTGGCGTCAATGTGGTGACTGAGGATGCGATAGCCCTCCGAGGGCTCAACCATCATCAAGTTCCTTCCATGCTCGGGGATCTCAGCGGCGGGACAAATGTCTTCACGACGGAGAACGAAGAGCTATTGGTCACTATCCCTTCGCAAGATGGTAATCCCCCTAGGATATCAGCCGACCTTACCTGGAAACGGGTTGATCGGGATGGGTACAGGCTACAGCTCCGCGGGCCTCCCTATTACAACCTAGACACAGTGGGAAAGCCCACGGCGTTGCTAGTGTTTGCCAATGTCGAGGTGAAGCACTTCAACGACTGGGAGCTCGTACATGCAGAGGCCCCCGAGTTTGGAGAGGGATTTGATAAGGGCTCCTCGGAGTTAGGTCGGTATTACGGGATCAATCTGAACGAGTACACCTGGGAGGCCTCGGTTGCGATTGAGCTGCAAGACTCTGTGGGTTGGAATGCAGTGATCAATCGCACTATCCGTCAGGTCTCTCCCCGAGTGACCATCGGGTACACGGGCAACTTCACGGGAGCAGATCCGCCTGTGGAAGCAGATGTCACTCCTTCAGACCGTATGCTTGAGGGACGCCTTGCGATGAGCCCTCTGCGTGACATGTCTGGTCCTGACGAGCCCTTGAACAACCCTCCGAGTAAGTACCAGTTTGACTGGAAGACCTTCCAGGACGTGTCGATCCGAACCGTGATCACGAAGGACGATTTGGCCAGCACCGGCCTTGTTGACGTCCGCTTTGTCCGAATGATCTTCACCTCGTTCAGCGCACGTCCGTACACGGTACAGCGGGCCAACCTGACCGTTCTTCCCATCATGGCCAAGGTGAACTCATGAGCACCATCACGCCTGTTGTGCTGCTCGACGGGGCTGTTGCGTCATTGGACGATGTCAATGGTAACTTTGACCAGTTCACTGAGATCAACGGCAAACTGGAGGCGGTTAACGTCGGCACCATCGATCGGAAGCTCGATTCGGCCTACATCCAGCAGCACGCCGCGTCTGGTGGCAAGATGGTTGGAGGCACAGCCAACCTCGATTACTTCAACGGGATCCGCTACGTCTACAAACGTGTGGCCAGTGGGCCCGATGCCAACAAGCAAGCCATGGCCTATCGCTCGGCAGGCTATCTCACTTTCTTGACCAGCGAATCAGGGTGGGCCAACCTTTTCACTAACTACAAGGATGGTTTTTCCCCTATCGACTACACCTTTCCGGGTGTGGGTGATGCCGCAGCGCCTGGTCACACGAAGCGGGCCATTGCAATCCCTGGTGCGGCGACGACGTTCTATGTGCCCTACTCGGCCTATGTGCTCGTGACGTGGCAGATCACTTGGACCTCGGATGCGGCGCGCCTTGGCCGGACAGCCGTGTACCCACGGGATAACGGTGAGGACTCAAACACACCTAAGTCCTCGGAGTTCCCCCAACCCAACGTGGCCATCCGGTTCTATGTCGATGGGGCTGAGCACAACGCCTGGAGCACGACTCGAGAGTCCCGCGAGGCGATGTTCGCGCACCCTGTTGTTGTTCCTTTCGAGGACTTTGAGAGGAATGTTTCTATTGAAGATCGCATCCAGAAGCACCAGCTCCGTGACCGTTATAAGTCTCGGTACTGGTCAGGCCATGCGTGGCTCGGCGTGAAGACCAAGGGCTTCCATACTGTGAGCCTACGGGTGATCAGCTCACATGTCGTGAGACAGACACGGGTACGTGTTCGCAATATCAAGGTGCTACACTTCAAGGCACCAGAGTAGTGGGGTTCTGATGGCTACCAGCAAGAAGCTAGAGAAGCAAAGGCTCAAGCAGGCATACGGTACTAAGAACATCGAGAGGGCCCGTAAGACAGCAGAACTTCAGCAGGCCGAAGAGGCACGGCAGCGAGCTGAGAGCCTCAAGAAGAGCCAGCGTCTGCTAGGCCCTGGAGGACAGGTAGCAAAAGCCGGCAAGATAGCTGCCCTCGAGCCAGAGCAGAGGGGCTCGACGGTCAACGTCTTGGGGCGTGGTGGGCAGGATCCGGCTGCGATGCAGGCTGCAGCACGAGCCGCAGCGGCCGGTGGACAGCAGGTCTCCCAACAGGCAGCTACGGGAGCTGGCGATCGTGCGAGGCAACTGGTCGGGAGCGCCGCAGCGCTTCGGGGCGAGGCGCAGAAGCAGGCCATCGAGGGCCTTGGGAAGGCTGCAGATCCATGGGGCGCAGAGATGGGCAAGAAGCTCGTGGAGCAGGGTGCCTCGAATCTGGTGGAGACCGCGACAGGAGTTCCACAAGAGTTGTCCGAGGAAGGGACCGGCGCTGTCAGGCAGGCCGGCATCCTCTCAGCGCCCTTCGCGATGGGTTCATAGGAGGAGTGAGTCATGGCGACGGACAGAGCTCGGGAAGCTGACGATGCCCTTCAGGCGTTGCCCCCAGAAACGCAGAAGCGCCTTCGCAAGCAGATTGCTGCGAAGCGTGCGCACAAGCGCATGTTGTCCCGGCAGATTGCAGGCAATCTCATTGGATCACTAGGGGGCAACAAGGCCCGACCATTGGGTGAGCCCGAGCGCGACCTGACGCCCCAGTACAACACCCTTACGAAGCAGTACGAGGCTCTGATCAAGGCAGAGGGAGACGCGGGCATGGACCCGCTCGAGCTCCTCAAGCTGAAGCTGGACTACCTCAAAGATGTCATGGCCCAGACGACCAAGCGTCTCGACACGAAGGCGACCCAGTACACACGGGCCCAGATCGAGCGCGAGAAGCTGCGTCTCGACGCACTCGACAAGCAGATCAAGGCGGTTGATGCGAACCTCGACACCACGATTGCAGCCCGCAAGAAGGAGGGCACTGCAGGGGACGGAGCTGGGGCCGTAGATCAGCAGGGCATCATGAAGGCCCTGACCGGTCTGGGTAAATCAGCCCAGTTTCGTGATCCTGATCGCTTCGCCAACGACATCTTGGCGGCATCAGTTGCCCAGAAGATGAACCCTGCGACAGAGGATGTCTTCTTCCAGCTCTTGGACGACGCGCAGCGCACAGGTGACTTTGATAGGGGTAAGTACCCTATTGAGGACTCCCTTATGGGGAGCATCATCACTGGGCTCAATGACCAGCTCAGGGATGCAGACGCCCAGGGTGTCCCGGAGATCAAGGCACAGTTGCCCGCCCTTCGGCAGAAGATTGCTACGATGGGGGGACCGCAGGGAGTCTCTGCAGAGGCGATCCAGGCGGTGCTCCCTCCCGGAGCCGACCCCAGCGTTGTCCGAGCCATTGAGCAGACGTACTTCAACAGGATTGAGGACCCCGACGGCACCATTCGCTACGTCCTCGATGAATCTGTCATCGAAGATGCACCTACGACGGTCCAGACCATCACTGCCGAATATGAGGACCTCATTGGTAACCTCTCACGGAACGTCACAGGCTCGGGGGGCGGCCCTTTTAAGGAGCAGATGCTAGAGATCATGGGCGCTCACGACGGCGCTCAGACACTCCCCGAGTTCTTCGAGGCCATCGGCGTTAGTGACGAGGACATCAAGGCCGAGGCGGCGGCGCAACAAGCGGGCTTCCGTGGCCGGTCAGAAGATGTACTCAAGCAGCTCGAGCGCCTCAAGGAGCCCACAGGCTACGGCGGCCATGTCTACCACACAGCGAGGGCACCGGGCTTCGAGAAGGCGACGGAGGCCTATGGGTCTGACCCCTTCAAGACTATGCGGCAGCTCGAGAAGGCGACTGCTCGTGATCTCCGGGAAGAACGCAGGGGTGAGCAGCTCTCGTTCCGGGACGAGAAGAAGCGCCGCATACAAGACCGCGTGATTGCGGAGCTGGGAGGAGCGCGTGGCGGAAGCATCGCCTGAGACTCCCGAAGAAACGTCCGAGCCTCCTCTGAGTCTCGAGGAGCGTCTCGAGCAGCTGAGTCCCCTGGACTACAAAGCTCGAATGCAGGCCATCCGGAAGGATATCGGCCGCAAGTACCGTGAGCGTAAGGCGGCAGGGAAGATCCCCGACTTCGTTGTCCCAGCCCCGAAGAAGCCTGACACAGCCCAGCAGCAGGCACAGCGTGCTGTCGAGACCTCGACACCCGAGACCGAGACGGCGAACGCGACACGCGAGGCCGCTCACAAGCTCCGTAGCCAACAGCAGGGCTACCTACAGCGCGTAGCTGACCGAAGGGGCGTTGCTGCGGACGCTGCGTTGCTCGACAGCCTCGTGGAGGCCGCCAGTCGACCTGCGACCCCAGAGCACGGCTACGACCCCTCTCTGGCCTTCTACAGCCCCGATGCCCCTGGGATTGACACGGACGCAGCAGAGGCCGTCAACATCTGGTCGATGAGTACTCTGGGCAAGAAGTACAAGAGCCCCCAGGAGCTCCGAGAGAAGCTGCCCGAGGACCGGCGCATCTTCGAGGAGGACTTCGCCAAGGTCGTGCGCGAGTACCAGAGCACCTCGAAGGGAGGGGAAACCATCACGGCGCTCATCGGTGATGAGATCACTGATCCCATCGAGAGGGCTCCGAGCCAGGACATCAACGAGCAGGTAGCCCGCAAGCTGCCGCCGTCTGCCTTCCAGACGGCACTGCAGGCCAACTTCGGCCCAGAGCTCAAGGAGGTCCTGCGAGCCACATCCCACACAGAGTACGATCGGGACGTGGTCGTAGAGGCCATCGGAGAGGGCGCAGGAGAGCGGTTCCTGCAGGATGCACTGCGGGCTCGAGAGAAGGGACGCATCGGAGACTTCTTCGTCCGCATGTTCGACTCACCGACAGGGCCCTCGATCAACGCGCAGCGCGTCTACAACCGGGCTTCCCTGTACCGGTACAACGCCCTTCGTACCCAGCTTGGTCGGGCACCTACAACGGAAGAGCGCGAGGCCATGAACAGGCAGGCCAACTCGTTTGCCGAGCGCCTCATCGCCAAGATGCGTGATGTCGATGCTCCGATCTACTACCCAGATCCAACAGGAGCCTTCAAGGATTACCTTGAGGGGAAGAGCCTTCTGGGCAAGGTGTCCAACTTCGCCCAGATCATGACCTCGGTAGTGACCTTCGGGCTTGACGAGGTCTTAGGGGACATCCCAGACAAGAACATCCAGGCGAACCTCGCACTACTCCTGCCCCGACTCGATGTGGCAGGCGTTGTCATCGACAAGGACGGGAAGAAGAAGCGAGTCGGAGAAGCAGGCGTTGCGGGCTACTACCTGGGTGAGAATACGCTCACGAACACGGTAGACTTCCTCCTGCGGCTCACCCCGTTCTCCGAGGCGACAGGCGCTGCCTACGGCATTGCGGTCGACAAGGTCTTGCGAAAGCACGGGACGGTCGATGGCAAGGCGAAAGAGGTCGCCAAGGAGATCGCTGACGTATGGGGCTCGGAGGACCACATCTTCCGCATTGCCTCTCGGGATGATGACCTCGGCACGATGATGGCCAGCATCGGGCGAGTGATTGACCCGAGCGTACTGACAGGAGCCCGGAAGGAGTCAGGCGGGGGCATGGCCATTGCCGGCCTGATTGGGATGTTCGCTCTCCTCATCTGGGAGCCTGATGCTTTTACGAGCATTGGACCTGCACTACGAGGGGCCAAGACGATTGCACGAGGAGGGGCGCTGCAGGTTGGGCTCGACAGAAGTGCGATGATCGCTCGCCGCATCACCAAGGCGCAGCCCTGGTCGAAGCCCTTCCAGTACGGAGGGGAGACGGGGGTTGAAGCACTAGAGGCAGCCGGCAGGGCCATGGATGCGGCTCCTGATGACAAGGCTGCCCAGGCCATTATCGACCGACTATACGAGGCGCCTACTTCTGATGCGACAGGTGTTCTTGGGCAGATGTGGCGCCTGGCTGAGATGTGGGGCCTGAAGAAGATGCCTGTACGGGCAGCGGGCAGGGTGGACTCCACAGCGGTCAAAGAGACTGTCAAGACCATGCGGGCCCAGGTAGGGAAGTACGACGAAGAAGTAAGCCGTCTCGACAAGGTCGTGGATGATCTCGCTGAGGAGTACGAGAGCCCCCAGAAGCTCCGGGACGATGTTGCCGAGTACAGGGCTCATGGGGAGACGTTCACCAGGGCCACGCAAGAGGCAGCCGCTGCCCGTACAGATGCAGCACTACTCCGGGAGCAGATCAAGGCGCTCGAGGCTCTCTTCGGACGCATGGAGAAGGGCAAGGTCGGAAGTAAGTTCGCAGAGGCGCTCTCTGACCCCGCAATCCGAAAGATACTCGAAGACGCGGGCCTCGACCCAGACGCAACGCTGAGCATTGCTCGCGGCATCAACAAGAACAGGAAGGCAGGAGACGATGCTGCTGATCTCTTGCAGCCCCAGTTCATTGGGGCACTACAGGCTGCCCTGCGGAGGGCGCTTGAAGGGGGCTCGGAAGGTCTCGCGGCAGCGGCGCGTGCGAAGCTCGGGACCGAGGCGCAGCGCCTTCTTAGACGAGCGGATGTCGCAGAGGAGGCGGCACGTAAAGCTCGGGACACGCAGAGGGAGATCCGAGATAGCTTCGAGGCTGTCTTCAAGGACCACTCACCAGAGGTCTCGGGGCTGTTCGATAAGGTAGAGGACGCGGCAAAGGCCTTCGAGCAGAGGCTCGTTGAGCAGTCTCATGCGAAGATCCGGGCCGAGGGCGCCTCCCAGAAGGTCAGAGACTTCCGTAAGCTCTTCATCAGCAATCTCATACGGATAGCCCGCACAGCCGAGGCCTTTGGTCGGGTGAGCGCGACAGGACGGGGCCGCATTGCGGAGGCACTAGAGCGACTTCGGACTCGCATAGAGCCCGAGAAGGCTCGTCTCGAGGTTGAGGCCGTGGCAGCGGCAGAGCCGAAGCTGGGTCGAGTGTTCGATGACTTACGGGCCCGTTTTCCTGATGAGGACGACTACATCAAGAACGTGATGTTGCTGCTTCAGGAGCAGAAGTACCTCCGAGAAGCCATCTTGCATCCAGGGACTGTGGCGCATCAGATCCGGCACCTACCGCAGAGGTCTGCCGGTGTCCTCCACCAGGCCATGTTCACTGTGGAAGCAACCGTGCTTCGCCTTGCGATGGATGGACGGAAGTTCCTCCGATACTTCAATCTCGAGCAGGGTGTGACTGATCTCCAGATGTCGGACGAGCTGCGCCGCGCTGCTGAGGAGGGCATCATCCTCGGGCGTGCCGCTGACAGTGACTACAACATGCTCATTCAGTATGCTGGCACGGAGGATATCGTCAGGCTGAAGGAAATCTCCGAGGACTTCATCCTCAACCCCCGCAAGCAGACTGTCACCACAGCAGTGGGCCAGGAGATCACGCTCAGTAGCCAGGTCGGAAGGAGTGAGTCTATCGCAGACGATGCGCTTCAGGAGCTCTACGACAGGGTACGGCTGCGTCCGTGGGTCAGAGACACGGCAGAGGCGGACATCTCCATCGTGGTTCTTGTCAAGGCCCTCGGCCCCGACCTAGTGAAGTCCGAGGACGCCGACAAGCTCAAAGGGGTCATCGACGAGGTCTACAAGGGCCTCGCTGACATGAGTGAGAAGGAACTCAAGGGCAGGCCCGGACTTGAGAGGCTCGAGACGATCATCAAAGAGGCTCACCTGGCCCAAGAGTTCAGCCCAGCCTCGAAGTGGTCCGGGAAGTCCTACGGGCTCTACTACCGGACACTGAACTTGCTCGCGACAGAGCGCACAGTCGTCAAGCGAGCGGCGGACATCTATGGCACCCGCTTCACGCCCAAGATCGCCCGCTCCCTGAACTTCCTCATGAGTGAGGGGAGGGAGGGCGCCTCCGAGCTCTTCGATAGCATCGAGATCGGGGACATGGTGGTGGGGCTTGCGGCCTCCCAGAAGTTCAACCGGCTGATCAACATCAAAACTCGAGGGGCAGACATCTCCTCGAAGAAGGGTGGCCTTGAGGCCACGGTCAGAGGCAAAGGAGGGCGCCAGACAGAGCTGCATAGGGAGGTGCGTCCGGGCATGGAGGAGTACTACAACCGGGATGTCTACCTCGAAGAGCTTCTCAAGGACACGGATGTAGGCCTGGCTGCGTACAAGGTCCTCGACAGGTTCAAGGAGGGCGACGAGTCGATGCTCAGGGTTCGATCTGCCTCGGGAGATGTCACGACCTTCCCCGAAGCCCAGTTGGTGCTCCGTGACCCGCGCGTCAGCATGCTCGATACCTTCGATGCGCTGTTTGAGCTCGGTCTACCGCCCCTTATTGGGCGCAAGGAGGAGGTAGTCCTCCTGGGAAGCAAGATCCGTCGAGAGTATCATGGGCTCATC
>Ga0209349_1001172_pt1 | contig 13151 bp, 12 predicted proteins | sample ETNvirnome_2_130_FD_184067 | JGI IMG/M metagenome (GOLD analysis project Ga0209349, IMG submission 184067) | Marine viral communities from the Pacific Ocean - ETNP_2_130 (SPAdes) (version 2) | ecosystem: Environmental > Aquatic > Marine > Oceanic | place: Pacific Ocean | collected 2013-06-22
TAGAAAGGTCTATTCACCAGTCTAACAAAAGAATTAAATTCATCTTCGGTCAAAAATTTACTGTCTTTAGTTTTCATAAAAGCAGCTCTTACATTAGCTTCTGGTTTGTATCCAGATTCTGGTATTAGTTGGTCTGGACTTGCATTGATTTCATTGTATATTAATTCATAATTACAAAAATCACATAACTTCTCAAAAAATTCACAATTATAATAAATGTTACAATGGTCAGGCCAATATCCTATTGCTGGTAAACTACTAAAATGTAATCCACCTACTTTTAAAAAATTATGTAAATTTTTCCAAGCTATGTAATTGTTATGGCCATTTTCATTGTCAACATGTTCTGTAGTACCACAATTAGTTACTACATCAAAATATTCAAAATACTTTGTAAAGTTATCATCTGTTTTATCCCACCATTGTTTTTCACCCAGTTCCATAAAGTCTTGAGCTAAATCAACTTTTAATGCACCATCTTGACCATTCAAATCAACTGATGTATGTTCAACACCTAAATGTTCAAACAAAAATTTAGACACTAAATAAGTTTCTAATCCATTTTCATCTGTGAGAGGATTGGTGGTATTTCTTTGTTTAGTCCTAAAATGAGAAGCATCAAAATCAGATGTTTTTGCCCACCGTTCCCAACAACCTGGTTGTAACCACTCATTACCTAACTCTAACATTTTTAAATCTTTTAATTTTAAGTTATTCTCTTCAATGAATTTAAAAATTAAGTCTAAATCTTTTAAAACTATTCCCATAATTTCCTCCAAATTATTATGTAGATATTATCATTACTCATTACAAAACTTCTTCATTTCAATTAATTGTTCTTTTATATTAGGTACCGGTACCTTAGTATTTCCTATTAAACATTTATTAACTTTTATATCATAATTTCTATTTATTGTTATTTCTTTATCATAAACATCTCTCATTATCTCAAGTAATCTACATTTTGAAATACATTCTGTAGCTGGAATAGTTAATAAATCATATTCTCTAGGATTGTTCATAATATCATAACATATTTTAGCCCATTGTAATGTAGTATTTCCATTCCAAAGATAATCAGCATAACCATTTATTTCTCCATCATCTACATTTAAAAACCATTCTAACAAACTAGCTTTTGTATTTAATTCGTGTCCTATTATAGATGTTTTTATTATTTTAGTCATACAACCCTTTTCTACAAGATATTCAGCTGCTTTCCTTTTAGAATTACCATAATCATCGTCATCTATTTCACAATCTGTTCCGGGATGAATAACTCTACAACTACTTAAATTATAATCTATATTATCATCTAACCAAATTGGTAATTCTGTATTAACATCGAAATCACTTGTTCTTTGATGTATAGCACCTATACAATTTATAATATAATCCCCATCTTGAGCATACCAAAAATCTATAATGTAATCCTTGAACTCTTTTGATGGCCATCTTAAATCTGTAGTAACTAATTCATAATCATTTTTTGTAGAAAGATATTTATGAACCATATGTCCTAACATACCTTTATGACCTAATACTAGAACTTTCATTCTATAACACCCTTGTCTTTTAAAAATGATTTGACATCTTTAGTTGTGAGTACTGTTGTATCAGATGCAAAAGACCAAACATCTTTATTTATAACATCATCTGTTATCATAAAATATTTATCATATTCTTTTGTTCTTAAAGACTCTTCCAAACTAATCATTTCTTCGTGTAACTTCTCTCCTTGTCTTATACCCACATAATCTAAATTTATATCATTATGGCCATAATATCTTCCCAACTCAATTGCAATATCAACAATTCTTGAAGATTGTAATTTAGGTACTATAATATTTCCATGTGAACCTTTATGATTATAAGCCCACTCTATTAACTCAACAGATTCATCAAGGGTTATAGAAAACCGTGTCATCCTTTTATCTGTAATTGGTAAACTATTTTTTCCTGATTCCAATAGTTTTTTAAAAAATGGTATTACAGAACCCGTAGATTCTAATACATTACCATATCTACACAAAACTATTTTTATATCTGTTTGTTTATTAGCAAAATCAATATATAATCTTTCAGAAATTGCTTTACACATTCCATAAACATTTATAGGTTTACAAGCTTTATCTGTTGAAATAAACATTAGTGTTTCAATTTGATGATTAGTTAATTGAACACAATCTATTAAATTTCTGTGGCCTATGATGTTTGTCTTAACACTTTCATATGGATTATCTTCACATATAGGAACATGCTTTAAAGCCGCTGTATTAATAACAACAGCTGGTTTATATTCATTTAATGCTTGTAAAACACTATCCTTATCTTTAACATCACCAATCTGATATGATATATCAGGAAAATTCTGTTTCATTTTAACATGCTTATGTTCATCTCTTGAGAATACTAATATGTCATTTTCATTATTATATTTTTTTATGAGAGTTTTACCTAAAGCACCTGTTCCACCTATAATCATTATTTTTTTATTTTTCATCATCAGACCTCACTCTTTCAAAAAATAATTTAGTTCCGTTTTTACAAATTATAAATGGATTTGGATACGGATTTTGTAAAGCTCTAACCTTATCATATAATTCTTTTGCAGTATAATTATTAAAATCTTCTATTTTTATTTCACTCATATTCGGTGTTTTTCTTCTATAAAATGTAGATTCTTTGTCATCTTGTTTTATCTGAGTATATTTTCTATCTAATATATTTTTAATTCCTACCACTCCGACAGCTATAATTCTATCAAATATATCTTTTAATTCACCATTAAGATTAATTCCTATCTGATATAAAATGTCACCTGTATCAATTCCTTCATCCATCTTGAATAAAGTTACAGCACTTTTAGTTTCTCCATTCATTATCTGATGTTGGATGGGAGAACCACCTCTGTATTTTGGTAATGGTGATGGATGAAGACATATACAATTATAATTTTCTATAATATCTTTATCTATAATCCAACTCCAACCAACAAAAAATATAAATTCTGGTGAATGTTCATCTACTGATTTTTTTAAATCATCACCTTTAGTTATATGAATTAAATTTACAACCTTTTTAGTATACGAGTCAAGTCTTTTAAATATTTCTTTAGACCATTCTCTGTAACCACAAAATAAGATATTTCTCATTATACCCACCTTAATATCTGAAATGCTTCTGCGTATTCACAATTACTTTGACCACCTCTTAATTTGGCAATTGCTCTAATATGTTCTGGACTTCTAAAACTTCTTACTTGTGATTTCATAGTTTCATATACTTTTACTTTTTTATCTACATCAATAGGAACAAAATAATTTGGTTTAAAATCAATACCACTATTATCCCAAAATAACATATGTGGTTGTTCATAAACAAAAACTCTCTTTACAAAATGATTCTTATCGTGAGGTCTTAATGCTACCATAGTTGCATTATAAACAGATTTATGATCTTGATTGTAAGAAGGATGTGGTAGATAAATTTCAAATGGTTTTTGTTCATCAATCAACTCTTCAATCTGTCCAATTAATTCATATTCATCATATCGATTAACTAAATTATTTAAAATTCTATAACTATGATGTGTAATATCCATAACTGAATGGATCTCATTTATTCTTTCTTCTTTAGTTGGTCTATCTTGTATACCACTTTCATCTAATCCACAATAAGCAACAAAACAATTTGTGTCAAGTATTCCACCGCAACCTAAAACATCATCATCTACATGTGGAGATATTACAAGTTTCTTCATTTATGTAACCCTTTAAATTCATTAACAAACCATTTTAAATAAGTATCTATTCCATTTGCAAAAGATAAAAAATTTGTTTCTCCGAACTCTTTTTTATATCTGTCTAGTGATACCCAAACTCTTTTAGGTGCTGATTGAGAAACTTTATTATTTGAAACACCCTTTTCTATATCTTTATTAAAAAACTTACCTATGTGTGATGCCATTTCAAATATTGAAACTTCTTCTTTTCCACCGACATTATATACATTATTTTGTCCATACAAACTTATATTCAGTAACATTATTATAAAATCAGATATGTGTAGGTATCTTCTTAAAGCACTACCATCGTCAAATAGTTTTATAGTCTGAATATCACTCATAGCTTTTCTAGTTATATCACTCATTACTCTAGCATCATCATATAAATGTCCTGGGCCATAACACAAAGAAACTCTAGCTGAAACTGCATCTAAACCAGAATTTATAAAATCATTTACAATCATTTCACCACCTATTTTACCAAAAATATAAGAATTTCTTTTGTGTTCAAGTGACACATTTATTAAATCAGTTTCTTTATGAGATGAATCTGTTTCATTCATGGCATATATTTCTGAACTACTTAAAAATATACATCTAGCATTTTTATTTTTATTATATATATCACCAAAAGTTTTATGTACTCCCGAAGTATTTAGAAAAAATGTTGTCGTTGTGTCCGATAAAAACTTTGAAGGTTGTGCATACCCTGCACAATAAAAACAATAATCAATTTTTTTATTTACTGATAATCCTATTGATAAATCTTGTGAGTGGTATTCTATATTGTTTTCATTTATCAAATGTTTTATTCTTTTTGGATTTTTACTTAAACTTGTTAAAATTATTTTAATGTCATATGAATGTTGTGTATTTAAATAATGAAAAAAATCAGATAAAAATCCTCCAATTAAACCATTGGCACCTGTTATTAAAATTGTTTTTCCTTTTAATGTTGATACATTACAATCTTGAAAAATCCTATTACATATTTCTTTTATAAATTTATTCATTTATTGCCCTTAATATACTTTCTCTATCAATTGAAGCTTCTTTTCTTAAATCATCATACGAACCATAACCAGTTAAAAATTTTCTGTCAAGTCCAATTTTTTTAACTTTAACATCGAATGTATCCGATACCAAATCACCTAAACCACCAATTTTAAAATGATTTTCAACCGAATATATATGTGAATTACCTATCATGTTTTTTATTATATTCTTTGAATTTTCTGATATGTGTGATAAAGTAGACACATAAATTATTCCGACATCTTCATCACACAAAACATCATCTAATAAATGTCCACTCACAAATACCCACTTATCATTCAATGAATCTCTAACAATATTTAATTCATCTGGCAACACACTAAAATTTTTAGAATGTGTATGAGCAGATAATCTAAAGTATTTAGGATTACCATTACCCCAGGTTTCATTGAATAGTTGTTCAAATTCTTCTGGTGTCCCAGGTTCATAAACTTCCATATTAGGTATACTTCTCATCAAAGCTATATCATTATAACAATGATGAGTACAACCTAAATCAGAATAATCATATGTTCCACCAACGGTTACAATAGTTACATCTGTGTGTTGGTATCCCAAATCAACCTTAATCTGTTCATATGCTCTTTCAACTAAAAAAGGTGCTATTGTATGTATTATAGGTTTCATTCCCTCCATAGACATACCAGCAGCAATACCTACCATAGATTGTTCACATATTCCTATATTATAAAATCTTTCAGGAGCTATTTTTTCTGTCTCTCTTAATAAAAAATGACTTATATCACCAACCATGACAATCGATTTATCATCAGACTTCACGATATTGGAACATATATCTGCAAATTTACGCCTCATCTATTTCCTTTATAAATTTATCAAATTCTTCTTCGTTTGGTGCTCTATGATGCCAAGCAAATATATCATTCTCAATATCATAAATACCTTTTCCTTTTTTAGTATTAGCTACCACAACTGTCGGTCTTCCCAATTGGTCATAATCCGTAATTGCTCTTGATAACATTTTAACATCATGTCCATCTACATTCCAAGTATTAAATCCAAAAGTCATAAATTTATCACTTAAATGTTCAGAAGGTAAAGATCTTATTTGTGAATGATTGTTATCAATTATACAAACTAAATTATCTAATTTGTTTTTAGCTGCAATCATAACAGACTCCCAAACACTACCCTCATTAGCTTCACCATCACCTATCAGACAAATAACTCTACCTTTTTCACCTTTTATTTTTTTGGCTAAAGCACTACCAACACTTATTGGAAATCCATGCCCTAATGAACCTGTTGAAGCGTATACATCTTTTATTTTATTTCTATCAGGATGACCACCCAGTTTACTACCCCTCTTACCAAAATTTCTGATTTCTTCACTACTTATCTTACCTTTTTGAGCTAAGTAAGCATAATATCCCAAACAACCATGTCCCTTACTCAGTACAAATATATCATCTTTCGTTTTAACTTTGTCAATAGCTATCAATATTTCAACAATTGAAAGTGCACTTGGTATATGACCATGACCTGCATAATGAGCAGATTCTATTATTAATTTCCTGATATCTTTATCCATATAATTTTTCCAATTGATTTTTTACCACTTCAAAACTGAATGTGGAATTTAATTTTTCCCAAGCACTTTCTATAACTTTAAAAGTTTCAGTAGGAGATTTTATATATTTATCAAACTTTTCTTCTAATATCTTTTTATCACATGTAGCTGTTTCTGGATATAAAATTTCATGAGATTCATTCACACCACCTATGTTTATGGATCCTACAGCAGCTACTTGTATTACTTGTCCACCTGGGTGAACATCTATTGGGTCTAAATTAAAATGAAATAAATAAGGCCTCCATAAATTTACAAAATCTTTTTGAGATAAATAATCAAATTTTTGTCCTTGTGATAAAGATTTGAACTCCACAGGTACATTATATTTTTTACTGATATAAGAAGCAAAATCATAAGTTTCACCTCTACGATGCATTGGATTTGGTAAATAAGCATAAATTCCAGTTATTTTTTGGTTTGAATAAAAATGTTTATAATAATAATCTATATTAATTGGTTGATTACTAAAATTAAGTTTTTTACCAACTAATTTTTCTATTTTTAAAAATTCTGGTAATTTTTGCATTGAACTAGCAGCTTCTACATGTATATAATCACATTCTTTTAAAAATTTAATACGATTTCTAAATTTTTCTTCATCAGTTACATAAACCTCTTTTAGATATCCAACTATTTTAGCATTTGGATACTTTTTTCTCAATCTTTCTACACTATATACATCCCAATGTTCATCTTTCAACCCATCTCTTTCACAGGCATAAAAAATTACATCTAAATCTAGTTCTGGAAAATCTTCTCCATCTTTAACCCATTCATTTAAATTTAAAAAATATCCCCCATCCCACATAAAATTCCAATTGTGTGTGTTTGAAAAACATTGTGGTGAAATTGTATGGTGGTATGTATATGGTTTATCATCAGCAAAAGAATAAGCTGTACCCTCTTTTACATAATAAGAATTAATACCTATAGCACCATCCCAAAAAATTGCTACTTTCATTTTTCTATTCCTTTATTTACAATATCAATAATTTTATATAATTCACCTTTAGTTAAATGTGGATGATTAGGTACATAAAAACCATATTTATCAATCACCGATACATTTGGTAATTCTATTCTGCCATATTCTCTTTCATAGAATGGTTGAGTTCCCATTGAACCACAAATCATAGGTCTTACTTGAATGTTATTTTCTTGTAATTTTTTTACAATTTTATTTCTGTTGGGGTGTATTACAGGATATGCAAAATTAGATGTAAATGAATATTCCTGTGTTTTAACTTTCCAATAATTATTTTTAATCTCTTCCTGATATACACCAAAGTTCTTGGCTCTCTTCATACCCCACTCATCTAATTTATCTATTTGTCCTAATCCTATAAAAGCTTGTAAATCGGTAGACCTCAAATTAAATCCTGGATAATAAAATGTATATAAAGAATTAAAATCTGAAATATCCCATTCTTTTTGTAATTTATTTTGTGTATCTTTACTTAAATCTCTATCCCAACCATGACTTCTTAATGATACTAATAATTCATACAATTCTTTATCATCAGTAGAAACAAATCCACCTTCAATAGTTGAAATGTGATGACCAAAATATGTAGAAAAAGTTGACATCATTCCGAATGTTCCAAGTTTTTTACCCTTATATTCACAACCCATAGATTCACAAGTATCTTCTAACAAATATACAGAATATTTACTACATAAGTCAAGTACTTTTTTCATATCAGGAACTAATCCCAAAACAGATACAAACATCAGTGCTGATGGTTTTTCCTCTTTAAATATTTTTTCTAAATGTTCTAAATCAACTGATAAGTCATCCATATTTGAATCACATAAGACTGGTTTTAATCCTAATTGCATAACAGGAGATAAATCTGTAGCCCACGCAACTGATGGAACAACAACTTTATCACCTTTTTTTATTCTATTTGATACTATTAAAGAATATAACATCAAAAGATTAGCGGATGAACCTGAATTACAAAATACTGAATACTTCCTACCTAACCACTTAGACCATTTTTTTTCTAATTCAAGTGTTAATGGTCCTTTTGTTAGATGTGGATATGTCCCTAACCACTCTATTAATTTATCAATATCTTTATTGTCTATTGTGTCCTTTACAAGTCTAATCACTTTCTATCCCTTTCTGATAATATTGGGTTATCAATTGGCCAATTTATACCTATTCTGTCATCGTTCCATTTTAATGAAAATTGTTCATCAACATCTGGATAATTACCTTCGTAAGCCCATTTATAATGTACGACAGCACTTTCACTTAAAATCAAATAGCTGTTTCCAAAACCAGGAGCTAATAAAACTAAATCTTTATTTTTATCATCTAATATAATCCAATCCCATTGTAAATAAGTTGGTGAATTTTTTCTGTTATCTACAATAACACAATAAACTTCTCCATATAAACAAGTTAATAATTTATGAGCCTTTGAATCTCCATGTATACCTCTGATAACATTTTTTCTTGATACAGATACTTTGTCATGATTGAATTTTAAATTGCTATCAAAAATTCCTTCATTTTTTTTCCAAGAAGTCCAATAGTGTCCTCTATAATCTGTAAATACATCTGGTCTATATATTTTTATTTCACTAAATTTGATTGATTTCATAATATTTTTAATTCCCTCATTTCATCAATGATACTTTCATCTAATGACCTTTCATAGTCATCAACTATTCTAAAATCTATATTAGTTAAATCTCCTTTTCTAACTGATAATGTATTATATACAACATGACTTCCAGCTGTTCCTAAAATTTTATAATTATCATTTCTTGCAAATTCAGAACCTTTAACTTCCCAATCCCATGGTGACCACTCATCTTGTAAATATTTCAAAAAATATTTTCTTTGCCAAATTGAAGGCATACCTGAAAGTCTATAATCTGAATTTTGAGTACATTCTAATAAAGGAATATTACCAACATGACCAATTTGTCTAGTGGTTCCTGTATAACCTCTACTTCTTTCTATACTATTATTTATACAAAATCTTCCAATATCATCATTTAATATTTTTTTTATTTCATTTAATAAAGAATGATTTACTGGTATAACAGGAAAATTATCTTCAAATATTAAAATAAAATGTTCATCATCAATACTTTCAAAATATTTTTTTAAGTCTGTCCCCCATTCATTAGGTGTGTGTCTGGATTTGCCCATTGAGTGAAAACTGAAGTTTTTTTCTAACTCAAAATCTGGTTCTTTATAACCCAAAACCACAACCTCTTGTTCAGCATCCCAAAATTTATTAAAAAGAAATTGAAATATCTTAATCAAATTTAAATAATTATCACTAGTTGAAACATATACTTTAATTTTTTCTTTCATTAATCTAGAGCTGTCCTCCAATCACTTCCCTCCATAACTTTAAGCATGTATTCTAATCTTTTAGTTCCTGTATGATATTTTTTTATATGTTCATATCCATTTTTGCCAATCTCTATGCATTTATCTTTATTTTTTAAATAATGTCTAGCTTTACTTTCAAATTCTTCAGGAGTAGAATATTCAACATAGCTTACTCCATCCTCAAATATATTTGGAAATAATATTTGTTTTTTCTGTACAAAACAACAGGTTTTATTAGACATTATTTCCCACATTCTCCTACAACTATTTCCAGCTCCCCAAGCACTTACTCCTATGTGAGATTGTATTATATAATCCATATATTGTTTATATGGAAAACCAGATCCTATGATGTTATTAAATCCTTCATCTTTTAACTTCAAACAAATTTCTTGAGTCTCTTCTCTTAAACCTGTGGTAGTATGGCCAAAACTACAAAATATGTCATACTCTTTTTCTTTCCACCAATTACCATTTTCCTTGAAAAAACTACTTTCAGCACCAACAAGAAGTGGAATTATTTTTTTTCTTTCTAAATCCTCTTCGTATGTTTCTCTTTTAAAATACCATTTACATCTTTCATACATTTTTTCATCTATCCATGGTTCACCTTTACATTTTGAGGGGTCTGTTTTAGATAATTTCCCTTGATTAGGACTTGGATGTCCAGTACAATTATATTCACTCCCATCTACATAAACAGTTATTTCAGGTTTATTTATTTTGTCTAACAAATCATGTGGATAATTTTGTCCTGCAAATTGATGTTGATATTTGCACCAAAATACAAAAATGTAATTTGCATTTTTTGAATGATTTATAATTTCTTCTTCTGTATATTTTTTATTTAAATAATCATATCTTATTAAATCAACATTTTTAGTATTATCAAAACCATCTGATATTAACCTAGCAATGGTATCTTTTAATCCATTTGGAAATATAGCTATTATTTTCACTATTGTAATTCTTTCAAAGTTATGAACTCACAACCAGCATCTATCAAGTCTTTGTTGTTTTGTTTTATGTAATCTAAAAAGTTCCACGCTAACACTAATACATAATCAGGTGGATTTTTCAATATACCATTTTTACTTTTAATTGGTATTCTGACACCTGGTAATAAATGATTATGTTTCAATTCATTATCCTCAATGATGTAATCTACATAAGTATTATCAATACCATAATAATTCAAAACAGTGGTTGCTTTTGCTGGGGATCCATATCCAACTATTGTTTTACCATTGTCTTTTAACTCTTTTAGTTTTTTCATCACATTATTTTTGTATTGATAAACTTTGTTTGCAAAATCTTTATAAGTTTCAATTTTATCCAAACCAAATTCTAATTCTTTTGATATGAAATTATCAACACTTTTATCAACATCACAACCTTCGTTACCAACATAAACTCTTATTGAACCACCATGTGTATCTATATGTTCAACATTAGATATTTGTAAGTTTAATTTATTAAAGAAATTTGATAAAGACAACACACTCCAATAATTATAATGTTCGTGATATATGTTATCAAAAGTTACATCTTTTAATGTATCATACAAATACTGAACCTCTATCACAAACTTACCATTATCTTTTAATATTTTAAATGCATTTTGTGTAATCTCTGTCAATTTATCCGAATGTGCAAACACATTAAATGCTGTTACTAAATCTGCTTTTTGTGAAATTTGTGATATTGTAGAGTCATCTTCAAAATATCCAACTACAGTTGATATACCATTTTTTTCTGCTAATTCCGCTACATTTTTTGCAGGTTCAACTCCACAAACTCCAACACCTTTTTCTTGTAATGGTTTTAAGAACACACCATCATTACTTCCTATATCTACAACGAATGAATTTTCATTTAATTTAAAATCATCTATTAATGAATTAGCTAAATCAGAAAAATGTTTCCTAAAAACCTCTGTAGTAGATGATACATAAAGATAGTTATCAAACATTTTTTCTCTTGGAACTGAGTGTGACAATTGGACATTGTAAGATTCTGGTGAAAAATTAATTTGTAAAGGATACAATTCATCTTCTTGTTTATAATTTTTTAACAAATTATTCGCCAATGGTGAATTACCTAAAGATAATATTGTTTTTAAATCACTACTACCACATACTCTACAACTATCCTTATAATTATCAACAAGTTCTTTTCTCATATTCTCATCAACTAAAATATATGGAATGGTATGTGTTATTCCATAATTTTCGTGCTCTCGTTCTCCCCTTACTAAATTTAAAAATATAGAGTCTTCAAGGAAAACCATAGTGTGAACCACATTTGGTTTTATAACTGACAAGTCACCTTCATTAATTATGTTTGTCTCTACAACAGCATTAGGGTCATTCAAATCTTTTATCACACTGATATACTTACCCTTAATCAATAAACATTTCTGTTCTTGTATTGGATGATAATGATTAGCTCTAACTGTACCTGCTTTTGATTCAATATACCCTATTAAATTTATAGGTTCTGTTAATTCATAGTTACTAATTTTTCCTCTTTCATCGATATATTCTTTTTCACCTCTCTGAATATATTCTAACTCTTCAATTAATTCTTGTTCAGACCAATTATTAATCATATCTTCCATACATTGTTCTAAAGTATATCTGAATTCAAATCCAGTAGACAATAATTTTTTATTAGAAACAGTATATCCTAAATTTGGTATTTCATCATCTGTTTTAATTAATGTTACTTTAGGATTTATTTTTTTACACAACTCCGCAACTTCTTTAACAGTTGTGTTTTCATTTGAACAATGAAATATCTGTTTATTTATATCGTTAGATTCTGCCATAAATTTCAAACATCTAACAACATCAAATACTGCAACTAAACTTTTATGTTGTATTCCTCCTGAAAACATTTTTATAGTTCCGTTCTGCGCGGTTATCTTTGAAAATAAATTTGGCATTATGTTAATCCGCATTGTATCAGAAGAATAACCATACACAGAAGCTAATCTAACAACAACATAATTTTTATCTGAATTGTGTAAATCTTCTTCAGTTGTAACCTTTCCAATTGAATATGTTAAAATCGGCGCCGGTTCTACATCTTCTGTAATATCAAATTTAGTTTCTTCAAACCCCTCATAAACAACATGTGTTGATGGAAATATGATTTTACAATCTTTAGGACTTAAATCTATTATATTTCTAGATCCATCTATACCGACTTCCTTAATCTGTCTATCTTGCTTTTCATTAGATTCTATTTTAATATAAGCTACGTCAGTTATTCCAGCTAAATGATAAACGACATCACCGTCTTTTAAAACTTCTTTCATAAATTCTTCGTCTAACAAATGTCCCTGTTTAAAA
>Ga0209349_1001175_pt1 | contig 13131 bp, 24 predicted proteins | sample ETNvirnome_2_130_FD_184067 | JGI IMG/M metagenome (GOLD analysis project Ga0209349, IMG submission 184067) | Marine viral communities from the Pacific Ocean - ETNP_2_130 (SPAdes) (version 2) | ecosystem: Environmental > Aquatic > Marine > Oceanic | place: Pacific Ocean | collected 2013-06-22
CCGCCACATTAACAGCTTGCCAACCCTCAATACTCGCGTCTAATCTATTAAATGTATAATTAACTAAATCGCCCCAAGTACCTGAATTTTCTCCTGAAGCTTGTTTTTCCAGTTTTAATCTGGCTGTATAAGCTGATGGCATAATTTTTTATTCCTTTTAGTTTTTATAGTATAGTTTTGTTCTAATTAACAGTAGTAATATCACTCCATGTTTCTGGTGTTCCAGTATCTATTTTACCCCAAGGAACAATAGTTTGTACAGTAATTTCTAAACCTATTCCGGTTACTAATAGTTTTTGTTCTGTACTAATGTCTACATTATTTAATGCTGTATCAGCTTGAGTACCAGTGATAACTACCCCAGTTCCCTCTGCGACTGTAACATTCGCTACGCTACCTGTTAAAGCTTCACCAGTAATATCAATTATATTTTCACTAGTTATAGTAATATTACTTAAATTTATTGTTAATCCTTGACCTGTTATATCTATATAATTAGCAGTTCCAGTAGCAACAGTTCCTACAGCTGTATTAGCTTGTAAACCTGCTTCTTGAATTACTATACTTCCGCCAGCAGCAATTGAAATACCACCTAGAGCTGAAGTTAATTCTTGACCTGTTACAGGGATTATATTTTCTCCAGTAGTAGTAACATTACCTAAATAGGCAGTTAAATCTTCTCCTGTAATAACTGTCGTCGCTCCTGCGCCTGCAATAACAGTTCCTAAAGCTGATGTTAATTCTTCTCCTGTAATTGAAAAAATAGATCCTGTTCCTGCAATAATAGTTCCAAGATGACTATTCCATGCTCCTTCACTCCATGATTCTCTACTCCAGCCATATCCCCAATTAAGACTAGAAGCTAAGGGAAGACCAGACTGAGTTATATAAGTATCAAAAGGAGATCCCCACGCACCTGAATTCCATGCACCTCGACCCCAACCTAAACGCATTGATGCGTCGATAGTAACACTTCCTAAAGATGATGTGAGAGAATTACCTGTAATTAAAGCTGCAGTTCCACCATTATTCCAGGTTCCAATATTCCAGTTTCCTCGATTCCAAGCAGCCATAAGGAGTTACCTCCCTATGTGATTCGAATCAAAGCAGTCGAAGCATTGGCATTTGGAAATTGAATTTCAAACGTACCGTTCGTTGATGTTTTATTTCCCCCAAAATCCAGAACAGCAATCGCAGCATTAGAAAAAGAGTTATTATAAATCACCGCAGCTTGAGCAGTAATAGTAGCGTTAGCCCATGATACATTATCAGCATCAAAGATCGCCGTACTACCATCAAGCGTAACAGCCATACCTGTCATCGCTGCTCCACCCGCAGTATAACCTGATCCACTAACTTCATTCGCAGTAGCGTATGCTGTTGTTGCAGAACTTAAAGTTGCTGTATTATCATAGAGAGCTACTTTTAAAGTATTAGCTTCCAGATTAGCAGTAGTATCCATTAAGTCTTCCTTGAATGTATTAGCAAGAGCTTGTACTATCGCCATGTTATTGTCCTCCAGTTATTGTGTTCTCACCGAGAGGACTGCCAGGGAATTTATAATCTGTTCTTCTTCTTCTTCGAGCTTGATTATTAATTGTAACAACCGCTTCGGTATATTTTTTATTGTATATACTATAATCTTCTATGTTCTTTGTAAAGAGGTTTGCTTCAGAAAGAACACCATAAAATAAACCGTAGGGAGCATTGTTCGAATACCAGTTAGTAGTTGTATTCGCTGATAGACCTGCGATATTGGCTGTATATCCTAATTGACACGTATAACCACTATCCGGAGTAGGAACTATAAGTAATACGTCATCTGTAAAATTAGCAAAATACTTGGGAGTTCCAGTAATAGCTGAATTAGGCCAATATTCTTGACAATATTCTAAGGGTTTAATCTGTAAAAAACTTTTCTCATTATCTACGATTATATTAAGATAATTAATTAATTTCGTATTAGTAGGAATACTTAAATATTCAGAATTAGCAGTAAAAGCAGAAGCTTGTTGAGATTCAAATCCAATAGGATCAACATCTCTTGACAGTCTAAATTCTGCTGCCATAATAAAATTTGGAATTTGAGCTACAAAGTCAGTTCCACTATTTTCCATCCAAGTTTGAACATCACTTGTTAGACTTGAGTATGTCATTGGATTTGCCATGTAAAAGCTCCTTTACTTTATGTTTATCTTTATCTGCTACATTAAACTTCGACCAAACATTTCCCTTAAAAGCATATGTTCCATAATGAGTTAAGGGACTCATTAAATCAGCATAAATTTTTCCACCTATCTTTTGCCAAAGTCTACAAAAACCGTAGTCCTCACTTAAATATCTATTACTTTTTTCATCAATAATACAGTCAAAAAGAGCATAGCAGTTTTTAGATTTAAATGATTTACCATTAATAATCTGATCAGTCGTATATTGAAGATAAGGATAAGCTTTTATAAGTCTATAAAAGACTTCTTTTTTAATAAGCATAAAACCAGTGGCTGAATCTAATACCTCTATAAATCCCCTATCCATCTGAATACTTTCAGGATGAACCATATTAATATTATAACCTAAAGATTTTTCTTCCATTAATTCAAAATCACCTTTTTTAGCATTTTCTTTAATTTTATTCCAATCAATACTTTTACGTGGATATACACCAGTGACTATATCTTTATCAAATTCGACCATTCGTATAATAGATTGAGCAGGAAAACTTATATCAGCATCTATGAACATTAAGTGAGTATGTGACTCTGGATCTTTATCACATGTATCTAAAAACTGAGCCACCAAAGTATTACGCGCACGCGTAATTAAACTCTCATTTCCCATCGAATTTATATAAAGTTTCCATTTACGTTGTGCAAATAGAGCAGAAGTATTTAAGATGGAATGAAAATAAGCTTCATTAATCATACCTCCAAAACAAGGAGTAGAAATTGTAACACCGATTTTTTTAGAAGGTGGATCTGGATCCTTAGATTTTTTATCACTCATGTAATAACGATTGTAACACTTCCGAGACCAGTTGTTAACAAATTTGTTGTGCCCTTTCCAATACCAATATATTCAGAAGGAAGTGAAGGAGGATAAATTGGTTCCAGCTGATCGGGAACTCCTCCTGTCTGAGAAAGATTGGCTTGAGGTCTAGCATTTTTTAAAGCTACTGCATCAGTAAAATATGTAAGAGAAAGTTGAGGTTGTTTAGGTTCCCACTCTGAATCATGAACAAAAGATCCAGTCCATTCAAATCTCATTTCATTATAAGGAAAAGCCAATCCACTTCGATCAGAGATCGCCAATCCAAATTGTCCTGGAGCCCATTTTTGAGATGGGGCTCTTTTAGGTTTTTTTCCTTGTCCTGGAAAATTAGGCATAATATTTAAGTTCCGTTATAATATGAAGTTGATGGAAGAATCCTAGTTGAAGGAGTATCATCACCTGCTATTAGTCTTTCAAAAGCTTGTTCATAGTCGAGTTTTAATTCTGCTCGTCTATTTATATCTATATTAATTCTTTTTTGTGATAAAAAATAAGTTAGTCCAGAACACATACACTCGATCGCACGTGAAGGAACATCTGTATTTTGTTCTACTCCACCCACAGTCTGTGCAGTAATATCTTCTATTCTTCTAATTCTCCAATAATTTACAACATCTGTAGAATCATCAGGAGCTGGATATAAATAAATTTTAGGTGTACTTGTTCGTTGTAAATAAAATTGAGTTGGTCTTGACTCAGTCGTTTTGGTTTGAATCGCTGAATAATCGTTAAGACCTAATCGTGACATAACATAATATTTACCATCACTTTCTTTAATATTGGCATTAATTATATCGATTGTATCTGCGGGAAGATCATACGAGATTGTACTTTTAACAAGGGTTAAATCTTTTTCTTCGACTGTCCATTGATTATAGCCTCGATTAGCCCAATCACTAAACATAATATTTAAACTACGTCTAGCAGATCGTACATCATAACCTAAAATAGGATCTCCTCCTATTCTATCATATGCTTCTTGAATGACATCATTAACAGTTAAGTTAAATGTCGCTGTACCTGATAGAGCCATTTTTGATTATCCCCAAAATGATGTAACTGCAGTAACATTTGTTAAAGTTGCATTACAATTAGTTGAAAATCTTATTCCTTCTCCTGGAAACGAAATCCAGACTTGACCACTATCTAAACCAGCTGCTGTATCCAACGTTAATAAATTAGTTCCTGCGTCATCAAAAACGACTGTTCCTGCATTTGCTGATGGAAGACAAACACAACCATAAAGTCGAATTGGACCTGCAAAAACTGCGCCGGTTGCTGCTAATCTCTTTGCTGTAATATTTGATCCTGCCATATCTTCTCCTATGTATATCTAACCAAGTTCTGCATTCTCTTTTCGAGATCGACAGCTCTTGACATTGGGTTATTATAACTTGTTATTTGAGAGAGTAAAGACTTCATATTCTCTTTTTCTTGAAGATCACTTAAAGCAGATCCTCCTGTATAAGGATCAGCAACATCTTCATAACCTGAAATTTGACCACCTGATTCACCTGCTTGAAAATTCTCGAATGTATTAATAACTTCTTTAATGGAGTCTAATCTTTTTTGTAAATCTTTATCAGCTTCGGCTTCTTGCTTTTCTTCTTCTGCTTTCATTTCTTCGTATATTTTAACTCTTTTTAAATCATACGCTTCTTTATCTTCTTTACTTAATTCTTTATATTCTGTATCGATTGTTTTATCAGCTTCTTCTGTAACTTTTTTTTCAAATTCTGAAGCAGCTGCTTTCTTCTCTTCATCAGTTTCCAAAAGATTATCTATTATCTCTGAAGCTTTAGTAGACCACGCTTCTCCTTTTTCTTTTATCCATTTTCCAAAAGCTGTACTTTCACTTGCCATAAATTCCTTTGTTATAAGAGGGCCCGAAGGCCCTCACTATAATTATGTTACGTTGTTATTCTGAAGATATGATACTGTAACTATACCTTCACCAACAGTTCCATCGCCATCTGTCGCTGTAAACTGAGCGACTACGTTAGAATCAGTTGTCCCAACATCTGCCAATGCTGGTATTGCTGCAGCAATTGGTTGTGTTCTTGCTATCGTTTTTGCAGTTGTCGCAGCAATGTATGCTGTTCCATTTGCACTTGTTCCCACAGATAAAGTCGCAGCGTTAGTGTCGTCACCTGCGACGATGACATCCATCTTAACGTCAACTATTTGTGAGTTTGCTGGAATAACACCTACTGTAGTATTAGCACTTGCTCCGCTCAAGGTTATTGATTTTGATTGTACCATTTCTACAAAACCAACGTTCTTGATATCAGAACCTACAGTAGTTCCTGTTGTTTCTCTTATCGTTCCAGCTTTTACTGGACCCGAAAATGTTGTTGTTCCCATAAGTCTACCTCCTTTGTAGTCTGCTCACGCAGTCGTCTGGGTTGTTACTAGGCGTCGTAAGACGCCTAGTAGTTATTTAGTTATTACGCTGCTCCTTCAGTACCGTAGATTCCTCTCCAGTCTGTAAAGCCAAAAGAATATCTTTCTCTTGTTTTGTAACGTAAGTTGCCAGTACCAAAATCGCCTTCTACAGCTTTTTTGATTGGTGCTCTAACAAAGTGTTTCATTCCATCTGGACAATCAGTACCTATAAACCACTGATCTGCATCAGTAAGTCTTTGATTGACAACCACTCCGCCTGGAATCATACCTAATGCTTTTACAGCATTGATATCATTGTCAGCCGTTCCTGGTCTTAGATTAGAGTTTAACACTCTTTCTGCAACGAATAGCAATTCAGGTGGACAGATCAACTTTTGACCTATCAACGCGATTGGGATTTCTCTGTCGTCTTTAGCCTCTGCTATTTGAATTAACAAAGTTTCTAAAGAAGTTTCAGATAAATCTGCTGCTGTTGCTAAAGTGTTAGATTGCGTGCTACCGCCTCCAGTTGGATGAGAAGCACTTAATAAAGATACTCCGTCTCCTCCTGTTGATGTAGTAGTCGCATTATTTAAGACGTTTGCACCTTTGATCTCTTTAGTGTGTTGCATTGATCTTGCCAATGCTCTTGCGTATTTCGCACCTAGAGATCCGTACAATCCATCTTCCTCAGCTTCTTCTGTAATAGAAAATGCTAAGGCCACTGTTTCGTGAACGTACCTAGCGACGTAGCCTTCTCGACCACTTTCGTAGGTAATCATTGCACCTTCTGCCTTCGTTGGAGCTTCTCCGAATCCGATCATTTGAACGTCTTCTTCGAAAGCCTTCATTGATTGCTCTGTAGAATAGATTGCTCTCCATTGCTCTGGATAACGATCATATTCCATACCAAACACGGTATTTAAACCTAGATTGAGCTGTTTGGTAAACGCTGCTCTATTTAAAGCCATAACTCATATCCTCCTAAATACCTGCTGTGTTAGCTCGAAGCTGATGGTTGTTTATATAAACTTCCACTTTAGCTGCTGCTCCCACGGCATTGCTTGGATCATCGACTAATCGTAATATTCTTATAGGAAGGGTATTAGTAGTAGCAAATGTGCTAACTGTAATTTCCTGTTTTGAATATCCGAAGTCTGTGTTCCCGGCTGTTAGTGTTACATTAGAATTCAAGCCTACGTCTGTGTTAGCAAACGTACCGTCGCATTGAATACTAAAGACTATGTCCGGATCATCATATACATATGCTTTGACCGCTGAATTGGTCTTCACAGTTGTACTAGCTGTCCAGACTTTGAGGAATTTTACATCCCCTGTGGCTTGATCTGTGTACTCGCATCCCGCAAATACGCCAATCGGCTTAGTGTCATTAGCCATAAGGGTAATTGTCCCATTGGTCAATAACTGAACTGCATCTCCGTAGAAGATAGAAGTTCCAGAGCCATTAGCAATTTCGTATGCATTAGTTCTGATCACACCACCTGCTAAATGCCTTACGGGTGTAAACCCTTGAGGCGCGTCTAAGTTAGCCATAATAATCCTCCTAGATTATTTGTGATTTAGTTACTCTTTTATACCGCCTCTGGTAACCTCTGTCTTATAGGTCTTTTGAATAGGATTTCCAGGTTGTTCAACTTTGTTTAAGTCGTGATCGACTGACCTTTGAAGATTTAATGTTTTCTTACGATAAAAATCATCGCGTTGTTTCTTCATCTCCACAGGCATTTCACAAAGGACCATACCCTCCATTCCTATATAACCAGCAAACTTACCATGTTCTAGCGTAGCGAAGTTTGGATCTTTGACCGATTTAGGATCACGAGGTTTCCATCCTTCTCTCATACGTTTAGCAACGTTTGTTGGTGTGTCTTGACCTAAAATGCTAGTTGCAATCCAACGTTGTACGTAACCTTCACGCGGTTGGGGTGCCTCTAATAAGTTAGCAGGACGCCACTGATTGACACGAGTAGATTTCTCCTCTCGCGTTTGATTAACTATTTTATTAGTCTTTTCCATATTTGCAGGCTCCTTTATTGTTGACCTGTATCACTAAGGTTTTTTACTTCCCTAGCAAAACGTTTCAGTGCCGTCTCATCATTTATGTCGATACCAAAACTCTTTGCAGTATCTAAATCATCTTGAGTGAGCTTTACTCTATTGCTTTTTCCAGATTTTGTTCTGGAAACTGAAGCAACTGGAGATTGCACTCTAGTTGTCTTTGATTGTACACTACTTTTTTCATCTTGAACAGCCTTTTTATCGAAAAAGCCAGGTAGTGTCGCTTTAAGACGTTTGTCGATCTCTTCATAATAACCTGGATCATGAACGTCCCAACCTTCTTCTGTTAATTCGCCATCGATACCATAAACTAAAGATGTTGCTTTAGTATGCCCTGGTTTATTAAACCAACCAGCATTTTTCGATGCCCATTCTTTAGCGAGAGGAGGAAGAGGCTTAGTTTCACCTTTCTTCTCTGGCTTTTCTTTAGAAACATCAGCATCATCAAGTTTATGCATTTCACTACGAATATCAGCCATTTTCTCCATAAGTTTAACTTGTTCTTCAGTATTACCCTCATCAATAGCTGATTTCATTTGTTTAGAAACATTTTCATAATTATTCTTAAAACCTGTTTTTAAACCTGACCGAGCTTTACTTTCTAAAGTATTAAACTTTTCTTCCCACTCTAGTGCTTTTCTTTCAGCGTCAGCACGTTTACCAACTTCTTTGGCAATACGTTTTCTAACCTTTTCTGAATAAGGCATTTCACTAGAATATTTAGGAACTTCTACTTTCTTTTCCTCTTTAATAACTTCTTCTTTAGCAGGTTCTTCTGTAATAGGTTCTGCATTAGTTTCTTCTTGAAGTTTTTCTAAAGGATTTTTTTCTACTTCGACTTCTTTTTCTTCTTTTTCATCGAGTTTTACTTCGACTTCTTTTACGTTTTCTGGCATAGTATCTCCTATGTTGGCGTAGATTATTCTACGTATGTTATATGCTTCGAGATACTAAATCTGGACTTTCCAAAGTACCTAATACCTCATCATCATTTATTATCACCATTTTGACTTTTTGTACAGAGATTTTTGCACCTGCATAACGTCCAAAAACTACCCAATCATTTATTTTACACCAAGGCTTCTTTCTATCAGAATAACATTCTGATCCCATTGCAATTACTTGACCCACACTATTTAAATAACCTTGCTCTTCCTTATTTTTATCAGTTAATATAATACCTCCTTTTGTCTTTTCCACTGCAGCAAGAGGTCGAATAAGTATGCGGTAACCAACCGGTTGAGGTACTTTTGTAGGGGTGGGAGTATCAAAACTACTCATCATCTATTTCTCCTTTTCTATATTTTTGACTCATTTCATTTATAATCTCTAGAGCTTTAGTTAATCCTTGACTATAACCATATACTCTTTTAAACTCAGATAAATCATCTACACCTTTACTTAAAAGGTTAATACCTAAATCTTGTTTATATGATTTAATTTTATTTTTGATTGCTATTAGTAGCTTCTCCATACTTCCTTGCAATTGCTTTTAAAGTCTCATCAAAAGATTTATTTGCTTTCTTGGATGCGATTGCAAATAATTTTGGTTTTAAAATTTTAAGAGATAATTTTTTATTTTCTAGAAATTTCTTAGCTTGTCTAATATCTTCTCCTTTTATACTCATTTCTTCTTTTCTTGCTTTTGTGTCACCCGTGCAGCTTTTTCAATAACATCAGCTTTCGCTAATGCATCTTGTCTATTTTGTACCCTTTCTTCTTTTTGTTGTCCTGCTTTAAATCTTTGTTCTCGAATATCTAAATCTTTTTTCTTTAATTCGAGACCTCCTAATTTAACTTGAGTATCAACATCTTGTTTTTGTTGTTCAGGATTAGGTGGCATTTGTTGCATTAGTCTTTGTGCAGCTTGAGCTGCTGCAGCAGCAATTAAATTTTCTTGTTGAATAGGAACTTCTTTCGATTTTTTATCTTGTAGTTCCTTATTATATTCTCCTGAAGAAATAGGAGTTTGAGGCGATTGCGCTTGCATTTGTTGTTGATATAAAAATGCCATATGTTGACCTAAGTGAGCCATCATAGGAGCATAAAGAACTTTCATTGCTTCTGGATTTCCTCCGAAACGTGGATCAACCATAAATTGTTGGTGAACTGTTATATGAGCAGCTTGATCTTGATCTTGAAAAGCTTTAATCGGATCTCCATTTAAAATCGCCATATTCTCAGAGACAGGATCCCTTCTAGGTGTTTCTTCATCTTGAATAAGTAAGTTTTCATAATCGGGAATATTTAACGATCCTAAAAAACGTCTAGTCGCTTCTTTAACATCCACAATATTGGGGGAAGATTGCGCAAGCTGCAAACCTGTTTGAGCCAACGCAATCCTTTGGGCTTGAGAAAAGATGTTAGGATCTGATACAGGAACGACATTAATATTTGCGTCGAAATCCTTGCGTCTAATTAACTTCTTTTCTCCAATTACATCATAGGGATATTCTTCATCTAGATATTCTCCATTCAGTCTATAAATTAATTGAAATTCCCTTCCTTGAGCTTGATGAACTCTTTTATGAATCGCACTAAAGACTTTAGATCCTTGTTCGATTAAAGCGATCGTTGTACCAACGGGACCTGATCCCGCAGAATCACCAACCATCGCATCTGCGATTGAAGCAAAACGTCTTCCTGATTCTGACATCATACCTAAAAGTTGAAGTAACGTTTGTGAAGGTTCCTTAAAAGGAAGTGAAACAAAACTCTTTCTTAAATCATCTCCATAAGCTTCAACCTCAATCCATTCACCTGGTGAGATCGTCATATCTCCACCTTCTATTCGTGCACCTTTAGCTCTAAAACCACCTTGTAGATTTGAGAAAGCTGCAGAATCCAATAAAGCTCTTAACGCACCTGTACTTGCGTGTTGTAGACCGCCGATCATATGAATTAAACCAAAGCCATAAAATCCTAAACCTGGAAGATATTTATAATGAACAAAATAAGTTCTCTTTTTTCTAAGTGTATCACCTTCTGTCCAATTTCTTCGAACTGCTAAAACTTGACGCGTATCATAATCAATCGTAACTATATAAGGAAGTCCTAATCCATCTTTATCTTCATCTAAATCGTAATCGATATGAACTTCTAAAACTGTGTGAATTTGATCAGCCATTGAAGGACCTATTCCTTCTAGACGTTGAAGTGTCTTTTGAACTGCATCTTCAGAAGTGGCATTATATCCTCTTTCTTTTGTCATCGCAACTTCTCGATAAAGTCCTGAGACCATATATTTCTTAATCTCATTAACTGAGAGTTTCATTACTTGAGTGTAACGTTCAGAAGCAATTAAATCTGTATTATTATTAGAAATAACAAAGTCTTCTGCTGGAACAAATTTAGCACAAATACGATCTAATGTATTATCAAAATATACTTTCTTAAAAGCACTTCCTGCTAATGATAAATAAAATAAGAGTTGATCGAGTTCATTAAAATAATCTGGAATTTGTGTGGTGACTTGAAAGTTCATAAAGTCTTGAACTCGTTGAGATTGATTTTGTTTTTTTTCTGTAACTTTACCAATAATTTGAGTTTTTACTGGACCTTGAGCTGGAAAAAGCTCAGAGATCGCACGAGCTTGAAATTGTGTAGCTGCCTCTGATAATAAAGGATGATGAACTCCCGACGCACCGGGAAATGGATCTTGTCGATCTTCAACTACGACCCCTAGCATTTTTAGACCCTTAGAGTACTGATCCTCCCAATCTTTTCTAGAGGACTTATCATCTTCATAATATTTAATTAAGTCGTTTGCTAATTTTCCCAAGACTGGCTTATCTAGTTTTTCAGCTAAGTTTCCATAGAACTTATCTTCCAGAGGACTTACCCATTCGTCCTCACGTCCTTCCACTTCAACTTTTACATCTTCACCTTTATCATTCTTATATTTAAGTGGTTTTTTTTCTAGGTTTACTTCTAATTCGGCCATTTATTTTTTTCTTCCTTTTTCTAGGTTTAGTTATTATCTTAGGAAAAGAAGCTCTTGATAACACTAAGCTGCTTTTCTCTTTCTTGCCATTTTTCTAAACGTTTTAGCAAGAGCATATCGTCTGGAACCTGGTGGACAGCTTTTACTTCCAAATTTTTTTCCAGTACATACTCCTTTAGTTTTTCTACGTTTAATTGAGGCTGTAGCTTTTTGTATCCATTTTTTAGCCATAGTTATGTCTCACTTTTTTATTTTTCTTTTTGGCAAATCGCCTAGCTGCTTTTTTACCTTTAACAGTGTAAGCAAATTTTTTCTTTCCGACTTTAGGCATGTTTATCTTTTCCTTTTTACTTTTTTATTTTTTTTCTTATTTTTCTTCTTCTTTTTCTTTTTTTTAGCCATATTTACTCCTTTAAGAACTATCTTAACTTGTTTTTAAGTGATTTGGAAACAAAAAATACTTATCGTCCTTGCCCACGATAACGTCGTTTATGTTTAGGAATACGTTTAGAGTAAGCTTTAGCATGACGTCCCGGGCGTTTTTTTCTAGTTCTCTTTATGTAGTTCGAAAACCCGTATTTGGGTAATGCCATTATCTCGGTGGATTATATTTTTTACGATTAGGTGCGCCTTCGATCGAAGTCGTTGTATCAGAGAATAATGTTGGATAAGTCTCCTCTATCGTTGCTCCATGAGGAGGTTCTGAAAAAAGCTCGTTTCCCTGTGCATCTGTTTTTACAGGAAGTTCTCTTGATTTATCTGCGTTTGGTATATAACCGTCATCATCGATGACTTGTTCTGTTGATATATTAACAAAAAGTGGTTTTTCTACTGCCATAATTACTCCTGTGGTGGAATATAAGGATTAGGAATATCTATTTCTCTTTCTTTAGATTTTCCTTCTTCATATCCATCGTCGTCCACCTCTTGTGATTTCTTTTTAAAGACGAAACTAGGTGTTGCTTTGATTCCGCCCCAAATATTTCCAATTTTTTTCTTAATGGGATCAGTAACCATTTTACCGGCTTCTTTTAAATCCTCAATATCCATCTTATTATCTCCTATGCAAATCCGTATGAACCACGTGGCTTACGAGTTGCTTTAGCGATCGTTCGACGTTTTTTAAATGACATTTTCTTTTTGCCATGCTTAGCACTTAACTGCTCGTCTTTTCTCGCGTTGTAGCCTTGTTTCTTCATGTTACCTTCTTATCCTTGTTTAAGTTTTTTAATAGTCTTCATCGATGCTTCTCGAATTTCAGTTTTTTTTCCTTTTTCTTATTAGGATCAATTACTGGCATTCTTGTATTAATCTCAAATTTTTTTCCTGGACCCTTTAGGTTCAATTGTTGTAGCCATATGTTCTTAATCTTTAACCTTATCAAATCTCTTTTTAAGAGCTTTAATAAGTGCCATATTATTTATTGTTGTATCGCCTTTCGCTGCCTCTTCTAATCTTTTAACATCAGCGTCTGACACGGGATACAGTTTTTTAGCGTCTTTTTTTACTTGATCCATTGTCTCTTCTTTTATTGTCTTTTTTTTATCTTTCTTTTTAAATTTACTAGCCATACTTCCTACCTATTGACTTCGCCTTCGCGTAACCCTTTGCTTTATTCTCGTTAGCTTTTTGTTTCTCACTCGCTTTTACTTGTTGACCGAGCGCACCGATTGAAT
>Ga0209349_1001179_pt1 | contig 13094 bp, 11 predicted proteins | sample ETNvirnome_2_130_FD_184067 | JGI IMG/M metagenome (GOLD analysis project Ga0209349, IMG submission 184067) | Marine viral communities from the Pacific Ocean - ETNP_2_130 (SPAdes) (version 2) | ecosystem: Environmental > Aquatic > Marine > Oceanic | place: Pacific Ocean | collected 2013-06-22
GTCGCTTCCAGCCGCGGCGATACCGCCGATGGCAGTGCCTATGACACTAAGCCAGCCCCCTAGAATGCCCTCTTCTTCTTCTTCTTCAGCCATAACTACCTAGACCTCAGATAACTAAGCACCTTTGACAACGGGAACGGGATCTGAATTGATGCTCCCAATATAAGGTGATTTTCCGTTGGCGCCAAGTTATACCATGCGATAACCCACCAATAATTTGAATCACCATAGTGTTCGTGTGCCAATTTATAAAATCTATCTCCAAGCTTCCAAACATGAGGAATAGTTTGCAGCGAAGCGCGTTGCTTGGGGGTTGGGTGCGACAATATAGGAGTAGTATACTGACGAATGACCTTTATGTCTTTATCGTCGAGCACTGTCTCATACAACTTGTTGTTGTTTCTAAATTTTCGTCTTCCATCATTTCTTGGCATATTCTAATCCTCTATTTTTCGCGACCGATTATATCAAGCCCAAAAAGTGTCAAGCCACCTTGCCCTACGCTGATCAAATCCCACTCTTTCTTTGTCGTCTCCTGCACTACCGAAGTTTCTTCGGCATCTTGTGTATCTGCGTCGGTACCCGGTGAGGCGCCGGATTCCGTCGGTGCGGCCGCTGTTGATGATTGCCCATATGGGAAGCTATGGCTGCCCAGCCAATCACCGGTGGCACTATCCCACCCCAAAGAATGCTGATGCAGAACCTTTAGAGATGTCGACAGTTTCCAGGCTTTTGGATACACCTGTCCTTGAAATTTTGGGCCGTCGAATACTCCCGCCTCCAGATCTGCATCGACACTGATGCCGTTCATTGCACACAACAAGCCGGATGCGGGCGATATCGTTCCGGCGGCGCTATTTGAATCCATAATCAAGTTGGTAAACTGAACCCTTATGAGGGGCGCCTTGGAGAGCGTTCCAATCTTTATAGCTTCGCCATCGAGAGTATAATCTCTATTACTATAAGATGGGTATTGGAACTTTGCCAAAAGGCCAACTGCGCCGGCGTTTGCTTTGCCCTCTTCAACACTTGAAGCAACAACATCCCACCCAATAGTCATTGTTCTAGAAGTTCCTTGAAAAGTTTGGATTGGATCTGGTCGACCATATACTGAAGTTGACTTCCAATCCGATGTATAATCATCTTTCCATGATGTAATATATCCTTTAAAGCCTACTATTTGACCGGTAGGAACATGTTCAAAAGAAATATAGAGTTGTTTAAGGTTGGCATATACATCCGAGGGATCGTTAAGCATGCCACTGTTAAACAATCCAGAGTCTTCCGAGGTCTTTGCGGCGGCTTTGGCAAGAGTTTCACTAAAAGGATCTTCAGCCGCCTCTGCGATAAATTCCTCAAAAGTAGCCATTATCCCCTCCTCGCTGGATTAAGCATTTTCCAAACTATTGGTTCTGTGTGTTTGGCAAGAACATCCTTATCCAACTTAACAGTTACATTCACATTCACGGGCGGTAAGGCGCCACCTGCGACAGCGGTGCCTCCTGTGCCGGCACCACCGGTGCCTCCGATAGGAACACCTGTAACCATTGAAAGCGCCGACAACCCACCAGGAGCTTCGGCGACCGTTTGTGATACGGTGAGAGTCGCTGCGAAAGCTGCCAATTTTATCAGCGACAATTCGGAAAATGCGTTGACCAAGCCGCCCATTGCTGTCGCGACGATGCCAATAGATTGTGCAATTGCGTCCCAGAATTCTGGGCCCATTACATATGCGACAATACCTACAACGCCGACAAGAGCAGTAATCCACATGACTGACTCAGCTAGCGCGGTGAAGAAAGGCACGAACGCATCAGAGAGCGCATTAATCACAGGCACCAATACCTTACCTGCGATCCAGACTGCGGCAATGGCAAGCCCGAAAAGAACCATTCCCTCAAGCAAAGTTGGAGATCCTTTCTTATGAACCAAGAAATACCACGCCAAGCCGAGAGCGGCAGCGAGAAGACCAAGAACAAGAACAGTCTTGCCGAGCGACATACCAGTTGCTGCGCTTGCCCACGACATTGCAAAAGTCGCGACGCGCAAAGCAAACAACATTGGAAGAACCTTGCGAATGACATTTCTATATTTCGAAATCCACGACATTATTGATCTCAGAGGCTTGATAAGCTCTATCAATATCGGCGTGGCTTCTGCCACGAGACCATTCCACTGCTCTTGCAAGCTCATATTATTTCTAGCTTGCTCTGCCAATTCTGCCTGAGACATTGCTGATTTTCCAGTAATATTGTTTAAATCTTCCATACTTCCAGACATGACGAGCGCCAATTCATTAACATCTTTAAGACCCATTGCATCTGCTATAAAAATTCTTTCATGATAAGACATCTCACTAAAACTTCTGCCAGACTCAACCACAGCATCCTTCATCATCTTCAAGCGCTCGGTCGGATCTTCTGCCATCATCAAATCCATAGAATTAACAAAATCTCCGCCGAGCGCAGCGTTCAGCTTACCAACCTGTTGCGCGGCGCCGTCAAAGGTGTCAAATTTGTTTGCAAAAGAGATAATATCAGAAACTTCCAATCCCGTCCTCTTTGCCGCGAGCGCCATGTTCTTAAATGCTTGCACTGCATTAATTGTGAATTTCGCCATGGCTGGGGCTGCCTGATTGAAGCCTTCTGCCATTTTCGCAGGAGCGACCCCAAGATCCATCGCAAAACTTGCCAAGCCTCTTTGAGTTTCTTCAGCTTCATTAACTGTTAAGCCCAGAGATTTTGTCGCAGATTGCATGCCTGATGCAAATGCTTGCCCAGAAACCCCCAACTCATCCAGAAGAACGCTAGTTCTGCTCAGTGTGGTATGGGATGAGCTATTAAGCATGGTGAAATCAGTATAAGTTTCATATAGTGCCTGCGTTGCCTTTGTCGCCTCTTCAATTGATACGCCATAGAAGCGAGTCTGCTCCCATGTGCTCTGTATGCTGGCTGCGTATTTATCGCTAGCGCCGGTTGCCGTTTTGAAGTCTGATATCGCCTGATCGAACATAAATGCTTGTTTAATTCCTGCCGCGATCAGGAACAGGATTCCCTCTTCGAGCTTCTGGTTCGTAGAGCCAAGAATATCCGCGAAAGTGATTTGTGTCATGAGTTCTGCTGTCACTGCCTTCATTGCAGCGAGCAGGCCTCCATGTTCTCTCATTGCCAATTCAAAGCCGCCGGTCATCTCTTTGCGCCAACTTGTTTGAATCCCCATCGCTTCTCTCATTTCGGTGGCAACATTGCCTGCTGCTGCATGAGAATCTTTCTGAAGGTCTAGCATTGTCGCTTTTTCTTTTACCAATAGCCTCAGAGTGGCTAATTGGCTTGACAGGTTTTCTATCTCTGCTTCAGTTAAAGAGCCCGATGCTTGCGCTGCTTTGAGTTCTGCTTGGCGAGCTTGCAGCGTTTTGCTAGCGATATTGCTCTCCATTTGCGCCACTTGAAGCTTTTGCTCAGATACTGTATAATGATCTTTTAAGACCCCAGACATCTCCTTGTAGGCATCCAAAGATCTAATGAGCCTACTGACCTGGTCGTCGGTTGGCGTATCTTTCGTCGCCTTCTGAAATTTTTTAAAAGCTTTTAGGTCTTCTTCTTCTGTTCCCATCTAAGTCCCCCCATCCTCAGCTTTTAAAAGGCCATGGAATCCCAGTTTTGCGCGTGAAATTATCGACTGCTGTCTTGAGCTTTGCCGAATTGGCATGTGTGCGAGGATCGTTCAACCCATATTGTTTATATGCCTCAATATACTTTCTTTCGTTGCCCAGGGCCCCGGCAAAAGCTTTGATATCGCTGGGGTTTCCTCTTATGTTAACAGGGATGTAAATATCGCCCATCAGCCTTCGGAGAATGTTCTTCACAGCCCATCCGAACATTGCCAAAAAGCTTTCATTAAGATTATCCCCCTTCAGTTGAGAAAAATCTATAGAAATTTCGGTCAGTTCTTCTTCGTTAAGATGTTGCATAGTTAAACTCCTCCGGATATGAATAAATAGTTTTAAAAAATAAAATGTCGAAAGCATTATGCCTTCGACACATATCATTAGGTTGTTTGAGACACAATTATCCTCTATTTGACTTTTTCGAAGCCTTTTCGGCTGCTTCCTGTTCCATCTCAAGCTGCTTAACAAGTCGTTCAACAAACCACTTTCTCAAGCCGACTGGCAAACTATACGCTTCTATTAAGCTCCACCCTCCGCTATATTTTAGGAAGAAGAATTGCTCATAGACTTGCTCCATGTATTCAGGACTTAGGCCAAAAGAATTCCGCGGAGAACGGAACCTCCAGTTCGGTATCAAACCCGCATTCAGAACAACTAAATGTCTGCGTCAAATCCAAATTTGGAGCAATTACTTTAAAAGACTGTCTCAAATATCGAGAATCAATGGCAGGCATGTTTTCTATCAAATAATTAATCGTCTTTGGATCTCGGTCGCCATTAGCAGATACTATAATCTTTCTAAGCTGATCGGTTAAAAATGTTTCTGGCAAGTTTCTCTTCTTTGCCCTTTCTTGTCTCTGAAAGAGACTTTTCTCGTCATGGCCATTCATGAGGCAAACTTCCACCTCAATATTAGTATAGGGCAATGTCACCAAAAATGTATTTTCCTGAGTTCTCGTTATGTTTTCTAGCCTTTTGTAGCCATCTCCCGTAACCAACTCACTATCGTTCAAATCAAAAGTAAAATCTCTTGAAGTTGTGCATGACGGGCATGTAATCTTAGTGGTATAGTCGGGCCCATAACCAGAAATTCTCGCGGCAACAATAATTGCATTTTTGTCGCCGACAAGGAGATCATCTACTTTAATGCTTCTATCGATTATGATATTCTGCAAGAATCTATCGAGAGCAACACCTTTCTTTAACAGCGTCTTAGATGTAAGTATATCTTCATCCTTGGCTGTCATGTGGCGCACCTCGACTGAATCCTTCATATACAAAGGATGATCTTCTGCGTAAAACTCCCCACCTGACGGCAACTCGACAAATTCAGTCGGAGTAACAAAGTTCAGTGGGGCGGGTTGTTCATTTGATGACGGATTCGTCATCGATGGCACAGGAGCGTCAGCAGTTTGCTGCTTGGCTCCCAAGCGATCTTCATTATTTCGTGGAGACAAATTCACCTCTCAAATTGTAATTGTCTTTTGTTTAAAAATTTATATTAGCCTGGAAACGGGTCTGTGCTACCGTCGTTTGACCAGAACTTCTGACCATTGTATGGGCCAACTGCGGCGGAAGAACCTTTTGTCATCGGAGTCTCAAGCTCTGCCCAATCATATGTAAAGCCTACATTGATTTCTGTCATATCCTCGCCGCCATAATCTAAATCGCCATATGTAACCTTATTAATCCAAGCATTGTGCAAGGTCCACTTCTCAAGCTCCTGTCCCATAAAGTCAACTTGTGCAATAACGACATTTCCCAAACTGGAGACCGACAATGCCTTTGACATGCTGGTAAGGTCGTTTTTGTTAGCAGGGGGATGATATCCGGCGTTGGTTACAATAGCTGAAAGGGTGGCTGCAACATCTGGATCTAGAGCATCGACAAGCGTTGCCTCGATAGGGTTCCACTTGACTTTGCCAGGGAAATTAAATGTATGATTCAGATACTTGTGCTCAGTGTTTGATACCTCAAAAGATGGCTTTCCGCACTTCTTCGCAAACCAAAGAATTGGCTCAACAAATCCGCCAATTTCGATCTTAAATCTATATTGTCTTTTGGGATCTCTCATCTCCCCTGTTTGAGCAGTCCAAAACGCCATTATTAATTTTCTCCTTTGTTATAATATATAGTTAACAAATTATTTTTTCTCTATTAATCGTCGAAAGACGCTCCAGTGCTGGCGATCACAAAATCAATTGCGATGAACTCAATCGCCCTAGCGGGCTTCAAAAGAATCTTTGCATACAGGATGTTCTGATCAATCAAGTCGGGGGTCGTAGTCGATTCATCCAAGATCAAGCGATACTCAGTCAAGCCAAAACGAGCCTTGACGCTAGCCAAGAACGGCTCAACCTGCCCCTTGAAGCGGTTCCAAGTCGCCTGAACATTCTGGTCAAACAAGATGCTTGTTGCCTTGCGAGAAATCTCTTTCTTCAAATAGATCATAAGTCGGCGCACATTGATTCGATCAACTGCTGACTGCTGAGTCTGGAGGGTCTTCTGACCGAAGATAACGATTCCTTCTGCCGGGAAACTTGCGATTGGGTTAATGTTCTGAGCATAGAGATTATCTCTTTCTTTCGAAACCAGCCTTTCGCTAACATTCGTGACTTGGAGCCCAGCGGCGCCGTCAGACAGCCCACCTCGGTTAAATCCGGCTGGTGCAAACCAAAGCTCTGATTTACGCTGTGAGCTTGCAAATGTTCCTAAAGCAACAACTGAAGGTGGAACCCACAGAATACTATCTGCGATGTCATCTCGAATCTGAACCCATGGGTAGAATGCGCATGCATAACTACTGTTGAAGTTTCTGTTCTTAAGATTGGTAATGACATTTGCAACAGAGCCGCGCCGGCTTGTGGCATTGTTTGTGGTCTCAGTAGTCGGAGTAAATCCGCCATTAAGGTCGATGATTGCCAAGGCATCACCTCGATCTTCACAAATCTTGGTCACATGGTTGGTGAGGCTGTTGTTTCTTAATCCCGGCATCGTAATTGCGTTCATTTCGACATACTCTGGATCGGCACAAGTATCAAATGCCCTCTTTACGGTATAATACTCATAGCTGTTATACACATTGTTGGTAGCAATCGCGTGCTCGCCAAATGGCTCTCTTTCTGTGATGTCTAAGCCATTGCGGCCGGCATGGAAACATGTCGTAAAGCGATTATATCCCAAGTCAAGAATTGCGCTCCAGGAGGCGCTAGTTGCCGAATCTCCGTCATTTCTTGAACCGGATTTGTAATACACCGTAGAAGAGCCTGCGGCGACCAGTTCATCCATTGAGAAGACATACGCTGGTTTTGTGATTCCATCGACATGAACCACTGTGCTGCTTAGACCATCAGCAGGCAAAGCCTTAAGGTGATCTGTGACGCTCTCGTCATACAGCGTGGAGCTAGCTCCGCGATTTGTTACCGGCCCGAAGTATGCGTTTGTTGGATCCGTAAGGGAGTCGTCAGACGCGGAAAGCCTAAGCAGAAGTCGCGGGAACTCGATACTGGCTGTGTATGCGATTGAGCCGCCCCATTTGGCAGCCTCGTCATGACCATCTTGGTGGAAACTGCCAGAGCCGGGATACACAAATGCTCCCGTCAGGCCCATAAATTGGTTAGCGGCAGCCTCATGTGCGTCACCACCACCGGTGTCATCGCCGCCCCATTGCACACCAGCAGAGCTTGTTGAACCAGTCACTGCCGTTTCGTCGAAAACGATTGATCCTGCGCCTTTTGCCCAAACATTTGATCCGGAGAGAACGCCATCAACGCGATGTTCGACCGCGCCCTCGCGCCACGGATAGGTGGCGCCATTGGTCATAGCTTGATTTATTGTGCCGGTGAATGGCGCCATAAGAGTAAAGGTGACGGGGCGTGGGGGGCCGAAGACACCAAATGGCAGATATGACGGATCAATTGCTCCCTCATCAGTATCCTGCTCCATTTCAACGCGGAAATATTTAGATTGATTCTTATGATTGCCATAGACACGATATCTTGCTTCGGAGTCAGACCATGTAATCTTTTCATCGCCGATCCTTCTACCGATGTAGTTTGCAGAATTCGGATTCAAGTTAAGATTGTCGAATCTTTCAACAACTCGCACGGCAGAATCTTTATCACGAAGATTCCTCAAAATAACCGAGAAAGTTCCGTATGGATTTACATCTGGATTGGTTGGCTTCTTAAGATCTTGAATAGAAATTTTGAAATTCTTTTGGAGGCATTCGCCATAATTCAAACCAATGAATCGGAAAAGTTTCTGCTGGGCGTCTGCATAGTATGACCCATAATCAGTGTTTATATCTTGACCAATGAACCACCCAGTGTGACCATCTTGCATGCCAGCTTTCTTGTCTTCATATCCATAAGATCCGCTCTGAAGACCTAGCACGAAGCCAAATGAGGCGCCTTGGCCAGTGTAGCTGCTCAGGAACTTATCAACAGATTGCTCGTATGTCTCTCCAAGCCAATAGTATTCCTGGTTGCTTGTCTGTGTATGAGAAGTATTGACAAGCTGAGGGTTGGTGTTGAACACTTTTCGAATAAACTTATCAGAAGTTCGGCTGAAGTTAAATTTAATTTCTTTAAGCTTTGTATCACCAGGAGAAGCAATTCTTACTGCAAATTCATGATCTGAGCCGCGGCTATCGATCAAAACTGCATTGCCAGTGATTGCTGCGCCCTTCGCAGATCCAGAAGCTGAACGGATAGTTCCGCTCAAAGAAATACTGGCACTGTGCATATACCACACAGCAGCGAGCGTTCCAGTCACTGCGTTATTTTGATTGGAGGCGGATGGGAAAAGGAATAAGCCATATGCGCCGGCGTCTGTTGCGGGATCGGAAGCTACCGAACCGGAAGTAGACCAGCCGGCTTTTCCAGCGGTGTTTGCATCGTTGTGTTGAGTTCCGAGTAACCTTACCATTGTCAGGGGGGTAACATTTGATGCCAAATAAGCCCGTGCTGCATATGCTGCATAAGTTGGTCCGACCTCATTTCCGTCTCGCCAAACATCGTTACCATTGCCACCAGGAACTGGATTTCCAAAAACTCGGATAAAATCTGAAAAAGAGTTAACCTGAACAGGTCTCATTGCAGGCCCTCGACGGGTTCTGCCGACCACAACTGGCCCGATCTCAGAAGGCGTTCTTGGAATAAATGAGTTATCAATCTCATTTACAAAAACACCGGGCGAAACAAACTTAAAATTCTTAACTGACATATTCAGTGTTCTCCTTACTCATTGATTTATTCACTCAAATGTGATGGCTTTCGTGTAATAATTAGTATATCAAACGGTGAAGTTCCTTTTTTACTCACGATAATATTGACCCTCATCCTTGCGAGGATGCTCGTCGTCAAGCGCAACTCTCTCTCTTGGGAACCTCACCTTAACTGCATTCTCTCTAATAACGACTTTTGGTCGTTCTTGGTTTTTATCTTCTCCGACCAAATGACCTAAAATTCTAACATCTATTTTTGTCTCATACCTTCTTTCTTCTTCTCCCATATCTGCCAAATTGTTCCCTGCCGCAAAGTCATTTGGCAAAAAACCTTCAAATCTATGACCATCATGATTAATAAAGAAATTGTTAATTTGACCTGTCCTTGTAAGAAATGGTGTTAAAATCTCATTAAGTTGCTGCTGGTACTCAGTCTTTATCATTAGTGCATATGTTACATTAACATAAGTTGGAAGGGGGGAAGTTATTGTTTCATAGACAATTGCAGCATTCTTGCTTGGATACCATAGCTGATTCCCATTCTTGCTGACAGTGGGGGCATTAATGTTGCCATGACAGCGAAAATTTTCGTTTGCAGCAAAAAGGGATGTTTTATCTTGCTGTATCCTTCTCGCCACTTTAATGGAGCCACCCCTATAGTCATTAGTTGGCGGAATATTTGCCGTTACAACCCCATGTTTGCTGGGATCCTTCAACACAGATGTTCTCTCTAGTGTGATAAGAGGAAGATGCAGCACCCCAGTAGAGTCTCTGAGATCTTTGTCATTTTTAATCTGATATGCTCTTTCTGCCGAAACCCAAATTGTCGAGACCTTTTCCCACCCTTTATTTGTTGTAGAAAATATATTTAATTCTTCATCCACCCAACTAAAAAACGCACGATCTATGGTTTCTAAAGTGGAGGGCATAAATGAAACTTCTTTCGTCTGAGTACTTGCTTCGGCTTCTTTATTTCTAACTGGCATCGAATAAACCTCCTCTTGCTCTCAGACATTTAGCAGATATTTCCATTCTCTCATCAATTTGACCAAATAGTCTCGTTGGTTCCGATAATGTCACTACCTCATAGTATATATCTCCATATAAAACGAAATCACCTTCTCTGACATATAAATCTTGATCTTCCGTGAGCCTTCTCTTATGAAAATGAACTGTAATGGTCGATGTCTTGTCTAAACCGACGCCAGCGGTGAATTCCGTGTTAATTCCATCAAATTCCACCAAGGCATAAACACGAACAGGTGGCAAAAAGTTTTTTACGATTGCTTCTCCATATAGGGAATGATAATTCGTTCTCTCAACATCCATTGGGTAATATAACACCGTTTGACCAATGACGCGCTCGATTAACTCATCATTAACCTGCTTTACTAAGTCTCTTTCCTTCTTTCCGGCGAACATCGGAGGAGGAGGTTGACTTGGTTGCGACCATTTATCTTCTGCCATTTAAATTACCCCACATAAATTTTCATCGGAGCATTAGATTGAATTTTTCCTGCATTTTCAACAATAGAAGCATCCATTTCTGAAAGCTTGTTGTATGTCAACTCATCGAGCGTAGCTTTAAGCTCATCTCTCAGCTTGTTCTGTTCCTCTTTTCCCTCCGTGATCAGCGCGCTGCCATTCAAAGTGACTGTTTCGCCAGGTATTGGGATAGTAGAAAACTTACTCCTAATTTGCCCCAAAGTTTCCTTACTGAGTGCCAAAGAAAAGCGTCGGATCCACTGTTTTCCTATTGAGTTAATGTTTACATAAGGAATATTATCAAAAGGCATGGTATTCAAGTTGTTGACCCCATCCATTTGAATTGTTCTGTCGGAATAATCCTCCCATGGGTCTTTCTGAATGTTAAAAGAAACCCAAAAATGGGTCGGAGCGCCGGCGGTGTCTGGTATCGGATACAACCGAAGCATATTATTATGCAGTTCATAGCTGTAATGCGAGGTTCTTGTATATATGTTGTCTTCATACGCCATTGCCTGAAGTTTGTTTTGCCAAGTGGGGACAATTTCAAACGAGGAATCATCAGCAAACTGGCCATAAGTCTGGAAATTGCCCACAACACTTACTCCGCCGTAATATCCGTAAAATCTCCATATCGCACGGGTGGTTTTATACCACACCCTTCGAATGGTTATCTTCTTGTTGCCTATCAATTCAGTATAAACCGGCGTTTTACCGGTGACAGAATCAGTTCCGCCTGGCGCTGCTGACGCTGATATTAAATTTTGTAAATCATAATCTTGCTGGGCTGGTACCATTTCAAATGAAGCAGAATACTCATACAAGTTGCTTCCCACATTCGCCTCGTGCGACATTGCGTCTGCAACTCTTCTAGTGTAGTTTATTTCAAATCTCGGAAACTTTAAGTTGGCATACGAACCACTTGCGCCGCCACCGTTAAACTGCCCTGTGTGAGCAAATGTTCCCGTAGATGCACCAAGAAAATCAGAAAGAACATTCTTTGCCTGATGAGTGTTTATAATGTATGAATATTCTAGGCATGCTTCTTCATAGTTGGCATATATATTCGATGCTGACAATTCAATATCTAAAACATCACCGCCGAGTTTTCTATAGGTATATGGAACCTGTGCTGCCGCGCCAGATAAAAAATCATAAGATCCCGTATAGACGCCGATTGGGCACGACAAAGCGACTTCGCCTTCTGAGCCGCTGGAGGGCAATGTAATTGCGCTAGTGGTGCTTGCTGGTGTTAAATTGGGAACTGCCATTCATGTAATCTCCTGTATCATAGATAAATAGTTCCGAACAAAACAAAACCCCGTCAGATAAATCTGACAGGGCTCTTATGTTCTTTTTTTTCAAAAGATATTAACGATTAAGCAGTGAAAGGTGCATAAAATTTGTCTTCATAAGTAAAGAGATGAATTCTTCCCTTCGCGGTTGCAGGTTTTGCATTAAATTCAACGATGACATTATAGGTGCCAGTATGAACATTTCCATAATGGATTGCGTTAACTTGCGACGAAGTATTTGCGGTGTGTATGCCCTCACTAGCACTGTATTGTATTGTTCCTGCCCTAGCTGGGAAGCATAGACGCTTTGTGGCATTGCCCGACATATATCCGCCTGGAAATGGGCCTTTCATATCGCCAGAAGCGGCAAGTGTGCGTTCTAGAGATGATGTATAAAAATAAACATTATTCGTGGGGCCGTTGGCGGGGGTGCTAGCGCTCACCTGGATGCCGATCTTGTCAATAAAGATAGACTGAGATAGTGCTCCGGAGCCGGATATCGTGACTGCAATTGCATTGACCATGCCGCCAGTCCTTCCGGTGAAGGCAATGGCTCCAGTAAAGTGCAGTTTTCGCTCGGCTGGGACAAGTATCGACTGTTTGGTGACTCTCTGCTGCCATCTTGCAGTTGGGCTGCCGGAGCGGTCAATATTAACCCATTTACCAAATCCGCCCTCGCGCTGTGATCTTCTGTTGTCGGTTGCCAGGGCGCCCGCAGTTTGTTTTTGTTTTTTTAATATTTGCTTATTTCCTATTCTTCCCATTTTGTTGGTCTCCCTATTTTATTCTTGTGAACAACACATATAAGTAGTCTAGAAAAAAATCATGTTCCAAATTAAGCGATGTTTTTTAATCTAACCCATTCATCGTCAATATAGCAACCAATCCAGGCAAGTCTTCTTTCACATATACGCCGGCGAACAAGGTTTCTGTTCTGCCTCCGACATATGAAATTGCTGCATCCAAATGCTTACTAATGTCTGGATCACTTGCCATCTCCTCTGTTACAACCAAAAGCATTGAGCCTGTTGCTGGCTTACCTTTGGGGAGAGGGCAGGGAGATCTTTTCAAGCAATTCTGAAAGATTGTTGCTCCCAAGTTTGGGTCTTTCGGATCTGCAACAATGGTAGAACCGATAAACATCCTTTTCTTTGTATTCAAGCACCTCTCCAAATCCTTTGAGTCGAACGACTGAATAGATGACTGCTCTGAGGATAGTTTGAGCACTTGCGACATCAGTTTGGCAAACGCCGTATTAGCGAACGGGAACATGCCTAGCATGCCCACCTTGCCCCTCAGCAGCTTCACCTGCCTCTCGTTGTCTAAAATGATGTGAGAATGCTTAGAAACATCCTTTAAGAGAGAATCAGCATTCTTGCTAATCGTTGAGTTCAGTGCCTCCTGTGCGGATGGCTGCGAA
>Ga0209349_1001180_pt1 | contig 13090 bp, 17 predicted proteins | sample ETNvirnome_2_130_FD_184067 | JGI IMG/M metagenome (GOLD analysis project Ga0209349, IMG submission 184067) | Marine viral communities from the Pacific Ocean - ETNP_2_130 (SPAdes) (version 2) | ecosystem: Environmental > Aquatic > Marine > Oceanic | place: Pacific Ocean | collected 2013-06-22
GACGAACGCAAGAGCGGCACCCCCGTCTACTTCCTACAGGGTCGCCCCCAGCGCTACAACGGGGGGCTCTCGTAGTGGCTACGACCCGCGATATCCGCGTAGCTACCGTGGCTGCCCTCGCCACTATCGACGGCCTGGTCGCGTCGGGGCTGATCTTCATCAACAAGCAGCAGCCGGCGTCCACCTTGCATCGTAGCTACACGGTCCTGGCGAGCCAGTCGAAGAACACGAAGAAGTATCGCGACCGAGACCTCGTTCGGGTCGCTCACACCGTCCAGGTCCAGCTTTCGCACGTCGTAAGGCCCAAGGACCAGATCGACAGCCTGGACACCGCCCTGGACGACGGAGACCGGGTCGTTCAGACCGTGATGACCAACCCGGGCCTCGAGATGATCGCCCGGGTAATGTACGTCGGCACGGCCCGCGCGTTGGCTTCTACCGGCGACTACATCTACAGCCAGATCACCTTCGACGTCGAATCCGACGCCCCCCTCTACTAGGAGCTCCCATGGGCGATGCATCCGCCATAGTCAAGCTGACAATCGAAGCCCGCGAAATCCTCTCCAGCGCTATCAAAGCGGGCGTCGTCCCTTCCACCGTCCTGGAAGACCTGGACCTCCGGAACGGAACTAGCGATGGTCAGATCGACCTGGCTTTCGCAAGGACCGAGACGGCCAAGGCTGCTTCCTCCACCACGACCTACGCCCTCGACGGCACCGTGACCGACAGCTTCGGCATCGCCATCACGTTCGCCGAGGTTGTTCTGGTTCTCGTGCGAAACCGTCGCACCACCGCCCTGGCTTGGCTGCAGGTCGGCCCCAACGCCGCCAACGGCTTCGGAGTCCTGAACGGCAACAAGGGCCTCTGGAACGTTGCCGCCGACCGCTCCACCGTCGGCCCCGAGGGCTGGTACTGCGCCTATGATCCCGTCGGTGTCGTGGTCGATGGTACCCACTCCGACCTAGACGTGGACTGTTCCGCCGTGGCCGGTGCTACCAACTCCTGGGACATCCTCATCCTGGGCCGCTCGGCCTAACCCCTCCCGCTCCACCGGAGACTCATCATGCCCGAATCCACCGTGGTCCGCGTCAAGCGCGACGGTCAGATCGCCCTGCTCGACTCGGGCGGCGCCAACTCCTACACCGTAGCCTACGAGGCCGGGGACTTCTCCTACGATTGCCCCGCCGAGGGCGTCAACAACTTCCTGGACCGCGGCAGCATCGGCGCTACCCCGAGCCTACGCCTAGGCGATGATCAGCCGGTGACCTTCGGCTTCTCGGCGTATCTGCGGGACGTGGGCGACCCGAACGCGGTCTATGCCACCCTGCTGGATATCTGCCAGGAGTTCGCGTCGGGCGGCGTAGCCGCCAACTGGACCAGCACTCTCGGCGTTGCATCGGACGCTTTCACCGTCACGGTCACCCTGACTATCGACGGGAGCTCCTTCGGCGAGGCGGACAAGACGCTGACCTTCAGCTATTCGGTGGTGCGTTCCTCGGTGTCCGAGGGAGATCCCGACACCGTCACCGTGAGCGGGACCAGCTACGCCGTGAGGCCCGTTCTCTCGTAGACACCCCCAATCCGGAGAGTTTCGCATGTCCTACTCCGCTTCGATTCCCGACCTGGAGGCCGAGCTGGATCAGCTCTGGCCTGCCTGGGATGCCGTCGTTCCCCGCTCGGGCGGACTCCGCGCCAAGGGTCGCCCCTTCCACCACGTCGCCTACTCTGACCTGGCTCGGTTGAAGTGGCTGCTCAAGCGCCGCCTCCAACTCCTCAAGGGGCAGGACGCTTGGGGAGTTCTGGTCGCCCAGGACGGCAGGAACCCTCTCAAGTGCTACGCTCACCCGGTGCCCCCCCTTGTAGATGGCACCCCTGCTCGACCCGAACCCCCACCAAGGACAAGACCATGATTGCCCGCTCTACCCCCAGGGTCATCCCCGAAAAGCGTCGTTACTGGACAATCCAGGTGGACGACCACTCCTCCATCGCCTTCCGTTTCCCCTACTATCAGACCGCCTACAAGGTGATCGAGTTCGTCTCCAACTGCCCGACGGATGGGGCGCCTACCCAGGCGAAGATCGCCGAGATGCTGCCCTATATGGGCGCTGCCATCGGAGCGGCCTGGTTCCACGAAGCCCTCGACCTAGAGGCCGAATTGGATCTAGGTGCTCTGGCCGTCTTCGGGGTGAACGTCGCCGACGAACTGCAGGAAGAGGAGTTCACCATCCTCCAGATCGTCAGCCTGTTCAACCAGGTAGTAGCAGAAATGCAGGACAGGATGAGGATCACGGTAGAAGCCGAGGATGTGGCGGTTTTTTCCGAAGCCCCAGCGGGGGCACCGACTACCTGATAGCGGAGCTCGAAATCGTCTACGACGTGCCATGGTGGGACCTCGACAGCGAGGCGCAGGCCCGAGCCCTCGGGTGGGCCCGGGCTCGATCTGGAGCCAGCGTCATGGGGGTGACCACCTTGGGCATGACCGGAATCGAGTTCTTGCGGCTGCATAACGGCCCGCGAAAGCGGAGCGCCGGGGGTGCCGCTGATCTCGCCTACCTGGAGGGAAGCTAATGGCCCAGTACCTTCTGACGACGAACCTCCGATACGAGGGGATGGAAAAGACCGACCGTCAGGTAGTCGATCCCATCCTGGAGAGGTACGCCCGCAAGGCTCTGATCCTGGTACAGCACCACTGGTCTAACTGGAAGGACGGCACGGGGCGCTCACGGGCTGCCTGGTCAGCCAGGGTCCAGGAGGGGAGGATCGTTCTGGAGAACCCCCTCGGCTACGTCATGTACGTTCACAAGGCCGGTGAGGCCGGGCTGTTCGTCGAGACGGTCATGGCCAGGGTGACGGCGACCCTTGCGCCAGAACTGCAGAAGGAAATCGAGGGGGCCTTGCGGGAGGCCATGAAGCCCGAGACCACTGGGGAGATCAAGTTGTGAGCGAGCCTGTCACCATGATCGAGAACATCGACTGGACCGGGATGCTCCAGGGCATCGACGGCGCCGCGGGCGAGGTCTTCGATACCTGGGGCCAGAACGTCGTGGACGCTATCCGTGACGTCTGGACGAACTGGGTAGAGGAAACCGGGACCAGCCGGGCCGCCTGGTTCTACGAGACCGAGGGGAACAGCCTGATAATCAGGAACGATGTTGGCTATGCGGGCTATGTTCACCGGGCTGGAACTCCGGTAGACGATCTCGAGGCCATCCACGTCTTCGACGACCTGGTAGCAGACGACGGCCAAGCCCTTCGTGAGGCTCTGACTGCGGCTATCGCCGAGGCATTGGGGGCTACGACATGACCGAAAAGAATGTTGTCTTCATTTTCAGCGGCGACAACGACGACCTGGAGAGCAGCGTCAACGAGGCCCGGGACTCTATCGACGGGCTGAAGACCTCCACCAAGCAAGCTAGCGACGGCATAAAGGACGGCTTTGGAAAAGCCAAGAAGTCCGCCGACAACCTGAAGAAGGGGACCGCCGACGCCGCCAAGTCCACGGCGGAAATGAAGACGAAGGTATCGGAGGCGCAGGAAGCCCTAGGTGCCATGGGCGCCGCTATCTCCGTGGTCAACCCCGAGCTGGGCATGATGGTACAGCAGTCCAGCGCGCTGGTTGGTGGCGTCAAGGGGCTGGTTACAGTGGCGACCCTGCTGGGGTCCAGCCTGGGCGCTGTATCCATTGCTCTGGCTGCCGTGGCTGCCGTGGCTGCCACCCTGGGAAATGCATGGAGTAAAGCGCGGGACACGGCCAACAGTCTGGACGCTTCGATCAAGGCGGTCCAGGCTTCGCTGTCTCCGAAGCGGATCCTGGAGACGGCTGCAGCCTGGCGGCAGTTTAATGGAACGATTGCTTCCCTGGATGATCAACTGCTGATCTTGAATGGCACCTACGACGCCATCGACGCCACCCTTGCAGCGAACATCGCGACTATCCGAGAGCAGTCGCGGGCCCGCCTGCTTGACGTGGCGGCAGGGTACGCACAGCTAGAGATGGAGCGCCAACTGCAGCAGCAGAAGCTGGCCTCCGGTGAGTTGAGCGTCAAGGAGCAGATCGCCGCCCAAGAGCGGATCGACGCCATCCAGGCGGAACTGCCCCTTGCCAAGGAACGGATCGACGCTGTCAAGCATGAGATCCAGTTGGGCATCGAAGAAGCGAAGCTGCTGGCCGAGCGGACTCGGCAGAGGCAGATGGAGACCGAAGCCCAGCGTGAGTCTACGAGCGCCCGTGTCGAGAGCACTGATGCCGCCGTGGAGGAGGAGAAAGTCAAGGCAGAGGCTACCGAAAAGGAGAAGCGCCGACTCTCTGACCTGGGCGCCGCCATGGAAGCTATTAGCGCCATGGAGCACGACGCGACCCAGTCTACCCTGGAGGGTATCGACCTCATCGAGAGCAAGCGGGACGACGCCCTGGATGCCCTGCGAGATCGGTACATCGAAGCGCGAGCCCTCACCATCGAGGACTATGACGGGCGCCTGGAGGCTACGGTAGCCTATCGAGAGGCCAAGAAAGCAATTGAAGACGAGTTCGACGAACTCCGGACGGAGAAGGAGCAGGAACTCTCCGGTCAGCGCGCCGAGCTGCAGGCCCGCGAAATCCAGAACTCGATCACCGCCGCTCAGATCACCGCCGACGCTATCGGGTCCATCGCCGACGATATGTTCAGCCGCCGAAAGTCGAACCTGGACTCTCTGCGTGAGTACCGCGCGAAGCACGGGCAGGACATGAGCAAGGCCGAAAAGAAGCGGCTAAACAAGGAGATCAAGGAAGAAAAGAAGGCGATGAGGAAGATAGCCGTCGCCCAGAAGGCAGCCGCTCTCATCGACGTAGCGATCAAGACGGTACAGGGCATCATGTCAGTGTGGGCCACCTTCGCCGCCGCCCCGCCCGTAGCTGCCGCCCTGTCTGCTGTCATCGGCGCAGTCGGTATCGCCAGCGGCGTTGCCATCGCTTCCCAGGCCGTCGAGTTCCATCGTGGTGGCGTCGTTGACGCGAAGCTGCTGGACGGTGAGTCTGTCCTGAACCGTCAGGCGACCCAGGCGCTAGGTAACGAGGGAGTAGACGCCCTGAACCGGGCAGGGTCTACGAGTCCGGCTGCCATGGCGTCCTCGGTCACCCTGATAATCGGGCGCCGCGAGGCCCGCGAAATCGTGCGAACGGATGTGAGGTCCGGCGGGCTGATCACCCAGGAGATCGGGCGAATCGCCAATACCTACGGCAATGTCGGCCTGTCCGGCCTTCCCGTGCTGGCCTAGGAGCCCTCCATGAGCATCGACTTCATTTGGCCCGGCCACTCCATCGATCCCGACAACGTCTTGTCCTGCACCTCGGAGGCGGGGCTCATCGTGGACGTGCCTGTAGCGGACGATGCGAACATGGGAGCCCTGCGCCTGCGGTCCAGCGGCAACCCCTACTCGGAGAACACCCTGGACCTCTACCTGGTCGGAGGCGGCAACCCGACGGGGTACAGCTCCTCCGACGACTTCTACGGGGCCGGGGCCTCGATTCGCTGGAAGGAATCCACCGACGCCTCGGACGAGTGGCGGGGGTACAACGACACCATCTACCTGGTGAACGCGGAAATGCCGTTCAGTCACCTCAATGCAGGGGTGTCTCCCTTCCCTTCGAGCCATCCGCGCGAACTGCCCGACGGAAAGCTGGGGCTGTTGTACGGGGCCGATGGGAACTCCTACCGCTTCGCCCGCTACGAAGCGGATGGCACGGTGAACCATACGAACATCTCGCAGTGGAACCCCGGTTCCTATCAGCCTGACTTCGTGGTTCTGCCTTCGGGGCGCCTTGTCGCTCTGATCCAGGCTACTTCCTACTATTCCGATGACAACGGGATAACCTGGAACGTCCTAGGCGAGAACGCTCTCTCCATCACTTCGGCGCTATACTACCAGTCGCTCGAGTACGTTCCTGTTGTTGATATGCTGGTGTTGGTGAAGGCCGCCCCTAACGCGCTTGTCGATAGTGAGGTCTGGGTCAGTCGAGACGGTGGCGTCCATTTCACCCAGGTAGGCACGGGCGGCCCGCACCAAGGCGGGGCTACCTGCGTGACCCCTGACGGAACTGTCCTTTTCGCCACCCCCGCCGCAGCTCCAGCGAACGTTATCGCAGTGCTCCCCATCGCCCCTGGCGGTGGCTTCGGAGAGGCTGTGCTAACGACGGTAGCCAGCAACACCGCAGGCGGTATCGGCTGGGGCGCCCCAGGCATCGTCTGCCGGGACGACGGGACGATCTGGGCCTTCGGGATGAACTCCGACGCCACCAGCATCAACATGGACGCCAACGTGAGCCGGGACGGCGGGGCGACCTGGGAGGAGCCAGCCAACACGCTGGCCCTATGGGATACCGACTTCGCCGCTGCTGTAGGTGGCTACATCTACACGCAGTTTGGGACCTGGAACGGGAAGGTCGTGGCAGCCGCGCTGACCGAGGCTGCCACCGGCACGGACTACAACCACCACCTGTTGACCTTCGGCGGCTGGGACACCATCAACGACGTCAAGCGGGACCTGTCCATCAACTTCAACGGCCTTCCCTACGAGCACGTCTATATGCCCATCGACTTGCCAGTCCCTATGGGGTGGGCGCAAGTGTTGACTGGCGCAGGAGCTACAACCAGTAATGCAGCTCCCGGTTCCCTCTCTATCATTTCCACTGTCGCCAATAATAGCGACTTCCGGCGGAACTCTGACGCCTTTTGGAACGGTTCTATTGGCTGTACGCGCCGTCTCCGGTTCCGCTGTAAAGTCAATTCTGGCGGTTCGCTTGCACAAGATGTCGCACGCCTGTCCTTCTCGGTAAATGATGGCTTCTCGGAACAGGTCACGATTATTCGTTTCGTGACAACCGACTTTCGAGTCCTTGACGGTCCCGGGAACATCCTGGCCACGCAGTCGGTGGACCTGACGGACTGGGTCGAGTTCTGGATTGCCTACAAGCATGACAGCCCTGCGGGTCAGGGCGAGCTGTCGGTATGGTTCCGCGCCATCGGTGACACCATCCCCACCAACGCCCTGGCGAACGGGGTAGTAGCCGAACAGGCCGGAACTACTGACTCAATTCGTTTCGGCGGAACATCGGTAGCGTCGGCCTCCGACTGGGAGATCACCTACCTGGGGGTCGCCGACGACGACAACGACTGGGTGGACAACACCGCGATCATGTCCCCGGAATCTCTGGCGCCTCGAGCCCTGTCTGCCGCGGTGGACTTCCGGCTACTCGACGGCATCAACCTAGGCGGCTTTAACGGCGTAGGCATCCCCGGCGATACCTTCACCCTGGCCACCACCTACAGCTACGGGAAGGAGAGCGTTTGGCGGGAGATGCGCCCCTCTCGGCACGTCCGGTCGGCAGCAGACAACGTGCAATGGGATCTCGTCTTCGACGCGGGCGCCGGTCACGTCTTCCACGCTGACACCCTGGCTCTGGTGGGCATCAACTTTCGGACCTGTAACTGGCGGATGCACACCACCCTAGCGTTCCCGGGCGGCTCCACGGTCAACGAGAACCTGGACTCTGCCTACGAATCGGCAGCGGGCGGCGCCGGGTCGGCGGGTATGTTCGTGCCGGCGGTTGATCCCAGTTGGCGCAAGGACCAATTCAGGACCAATTCGGCCCGGCGCTGGTTCCTGGAGGACTCGGCCGGTGCCGTCTTCGAGATCATCGGCAACGACACCGACCGACTCTACATCGAGGGCACTCCTGCGGCAGGGGCTTGGGTGGTATTCGGGGACCGTGCCGGCGTCCAGTTCACCGCCGCCCACGTCCGCTATGCTCGGCTGCGAGTGAGCGCCCAGCAGACTGCCGACGACTACTACCGGCTCGGCACCCTGATTACCGATATTCGCCTGGCCCTGTCGCCGGCCTACGCTCACAACTTCACCGACCGGGTGGAGGCAAGGGTCACGGTCCACGAGAGTACGTCAGGCTATCGGAGCGGCGCCAAGCTGGGCCCGAGGCGTCAGACCCTATCCATTCAGTGGACCCCGCTGAACCGATACCAGACCGACTTCGCCTTGCAGATCGAGGACTTCTACAACGCGGTTGATTCGACTACCCGCCCCTTCGTCTTCTGGCGGGACTCCACCGACCAGAGCACCATCCAACTCGTGAGGGTGTCGGGCACCTACGCCCGGCCCAACGAGCGCGGAGAGCTGGGGACCGCCCTGGCCTCCGTTGATCAGTTGGTGTTGGAGGAGGAGCTGTAGTGCGCGACACCTACGCCGAGGCCGTCATCCAGGCGGGGGGGCTACCTACCTGGGTTCTCGAGTTGTCGAGCCCGGACGGACGGCGTTTCCTGTTCTCCACGGCAGCCATCGCCATCACGTCCAGGTCTACCCTCGAGGCTACTCCGCGCCAGGCGATTCCGATGCTATCGGGGATCGAGGAGTTCGTAGAAGAACTGGACCTATTCACCCTGGACGGCGTAGGCGCCCTCACCCAGGTCCGGCTGGCTCTGGCCTGGCACGAGAGCCTGGCGGCCCTCCAGAGCGACTGGATGCACTTCTCTGCGTCTACTGCCGAGCTATCGCTGCTCTGGGACGGCCAGGACTGGGAGGATCGATTCGTACTGTTGGCCTCGGGGACTCTCCAGGGGATCCAGTTCGGTGTCGCCGGTGAGGCCACCTCCATCGTCGTGGAAGCCACGCCGCCCCGCCTGTCCGCCACGGTGGGCGACGATACCCAGGACCTCGGAACCGACTTTGCGGGGGGGCTGGACGACCAGGGCGACCCCATGTCCGACCTGACGGGCCGGAAGTACCAGCGGATCTATGGGGCGTCCCTATCGGTTCCCGGGTACAAGGTCGGCGCCTTCGCGGGAGACAATCGGCTGGTATTGGCTGGTCATCCCTTCGTTGACCTGACGGCGGTGGAGGTATTCGAGGACGGAGAGAGCGTCGGAACGCTGGTTCCGATCAACCACGACAACGGCTACTGCTACGTCGAGCACGCGACCCGCTTCCGCTCCACCTCGGGCGCCTACACCTACTCCCCAACGAGCGGCGGAATAGCCGCTTCGGATGGCATGGACCGTCCCGCCCTCGGGGCTGACGGGGTGCTCCGGAAGCTGCTGTCCGAATCCGACCTGGTGGTGGACTGGGAGCGGATGGAGCCTACGTTTCAACTCCTGCGCGAGTGGCGGATCGGCTTCTACCTGGACAAGGAAGCCACGGCGATATCGGTCATCCGAGACAAGATCGTCGGTACGGTCCCGATAGTCGAGATGAACAGCGGACGGGGGATCTGGTTCGCGTTCTCGGCTCCCTGGTCCGCCCCCATCGAGGCCGAGCTAATCCTGGGCCAGGGCCTTCTGGGCCGCGTTGGCCAAATGGGAATCAGCGACCTGGAGGCCATCGAGAACGAGATCACCATCTCGCACACTTTCGAGGCGTTCTCTACCGCCTACACCGGGACCGAGACCCGAGGCCCCGACGATTCCACCCTCTGCTACCTGTCCCAGCAGTTGTACGGTGTGCGAGCAGCCGAGCCGGTAGAGAGCAAGAGCATACACGACGCGACCACCGCCCAAAGGTGGGCGAACCATCGAATCAACAGTAACGGCTTGCCCCGCCGACAGGTGGCCTATCTGGCGTCTCGCGACCTGTACTGGCTGCGAGCTGGAATGGTCGTGGCCGTCACCGATTCGGAGCTGGGCATCGACCGTCACCGTGCCGTGTTGCGGGCCGTTTCCCGAGCCCAGGATCCATTCCAGTTCTCTCTGGACCTCATAGACCGAACCCCCGTGAGTCGGCTACAGTAGGATTGCGCCGACGGAGGGTAGCCATGCCCGAGGACACCGAAGCCCGCACGTCAGATCATCCAACCCTCGAGGGTCATCTGCTGGACCGCGTACTGACCAGCCAGGCAGCCGCGGCAGCAGCGCAGACAGACAGCGCGGCGGCTACGCGCGAACTCGTGACGGCGCTCACCGCTCACACGAGCACGATCATCACGGAGTTCGCCCGGCTGCGCGAGGAGACGGCGCCCTGTCGGGCCCTGCGCCTGCGTGAGCAGATGGAGACCGAGGACAGGGCCAAGGTCAGGGAGAGCCGCTGGGACGTCCTACGGCGGGCAGCGGCGGCCCTGTGGCCCGTGGCGCGCCCCGCCATCGGTCTGGTGCTCGGCGGCTTGGCTCTGTACGCCCTGCTGCTACTGGGGATCGGCCCCGAGGACGTTGCACGGGTCGTCACCGGGAGCACGCCATGAGCCACCACCCGATCCGCAAGCTCGTCGTCCACTGCACCGCCAGTCCGGTCACCACCACCAGGGAGATGGTGGACGAGTGGCACCGGGAGCGCGGATGGGCCGGCATCGGCTACCACTACCTGATCCAGGCTGGCGGGATCGTCCGCAAGGGCAGGCCCGACCACCTGCCCGGGGCGCATGCGAGAGGCCACAACACCGGCTCCCTGGGCGTATGCGTCTCCGGAGACACGCGAGCGGGCCACCCGTGGAGCTACGACCAAGAGCGGCAGCTCGTGCTGCTGTTGGCCGACCTGTGCCGGGCCTACCGGCTCGACTCGAGCGCCGTGGTTGGCCACTGCGAGCTCGACCCCGAGGGCAAGCCCGACTGCCCCGGCGTGGACATGGGCGCTATCCGCGAGCGGGTGCGCGTCAGGCTGGAGGCTGCCTGACAGCAGCGAACCCGGCCCGCATCACCCTCAAGTCCGCGTCGTTGCGCGTCTCCCCGGGCAGGCGCAGGGCGTCCAGCGCGTCACGGTCGGCGGGCTCCATGCGGATCTCGCGGCGGACGGAGCGGGCCGAGGTGCCCTTGGGCGGGCGCCCGCGCTTCCTCGGTAGTGGTTGTCCTGGGGCGCCGCACTCTGGGCAGTTCAGGTCACCCGTCCAGCGGTGGTCACACTCGATGCAGATGCGGGGGGTCATGGTAGTAGCCGTCCTACGCTGTGAAGTGCCAGCCGAAGTCTCGGCCGTGCATGGTGATTCTGACTACTGACTGATCGCCCCATGGGGCCGTGACGGTCCCGCGTGCGGTGATCTCCGTCTCGCCAAGGTCGCGCACGTCGGCGGTTCCGGTTGCTGATTCGACGCTGTGGACGACGCGCCGGAACGTGGCTGCGTGCCAGGGGTCGCGGCCCTTGCAACCGCAGCGGCAAGGGGAGACGCGGGCGGTGATTTTCTCGTTGCGGTTCATGTTCGCTCCGTCCTGCTTGGTACACTCTTATAATATACCGGGACTATCTCGCCGTCAATAGGTCCCGGCACTTTTTCGGAGAAAGCTCGTCGGCCCGCGTGCTACACTCACCCCATGCCCCTACCACTCCCCGAAGACATCGCGAGCGCCATCCGGGAACAGGTGCGCGTCCGTCTCGAGGCCACGACCTGAAACCCCTCCGAGGAGGGCCCATGATCGATACCAACGCCATCACCGCCGGCCTCGAGCTGATCGAGGACCTGATCGACGGGGGCCTGTCCGAGGACGCCGCGATTGAGCAAACCGCTGAGTTCCTGGACGCGCTGATCCGCCTGGACGTCATCGTCCCGCAGCCCTACGGCGCCGTGGCCGAGACCGTGGACGGCCCCGTGATCGAGCTGCTGCTGCGGGCCGCCTGGAAGTGGGCCCAGAACAGCGACGAGCGCAAGGCCCGACGTGCAGAGCGCAGGGCAAAGCGGCAGGCACGGCGAGAGGCGAGACGAGCCGCGCGCGACTGACATTTACCACGCGCATCCCCAGCCCCCGGGTTCACGTCTGGGGGCCGTTGTTAGCTTTTTCTCTCCCATCGTAGCTTCTGCTGTGTCGGGTGCAGGTCCACACGTGGGCGCCCCTTGCGATTCCACGAACCTCCACCCGCCTCTCCTATCATTGTGAATCCCGCGCCTCGCAGGCTGCCCCCCCCCCTCTTCGGGCAGGGTGTAGGTTACGAGCCGCCGGTAGCCAAGCGCCCGACAGGCTCGCCAGGCCGCTCCGTAGAGCATCGAGCAGGCGTTCCAGGCGCCGTCGGTCGCTACCCGGGTGACCTCGGCCGTGTAGTTGTCCTGTAGCATCCGAGAGACGGGGCGCCCCACGATGGCTACCCCTCGCACCCGCTCGCCGTCGTTCACCGCAACGCAGAACAGACAACCTCTCGGCGCCTTGTGGTGCCTGTGGTGCTCCTTCACGAAGGCGCAAGCCTCGCGCAGGTTGATGGGCTGGATGGTCAGCACGTTAGAACAGCCTCTCCTGCTCTGCGCGGCGTCTCCGTCTCATGTCATCCCTCCTTCGGGCTGTCGGTCGGTTCTGTCAAGGTCTCCCAGGCCAGCGCGGCGCATTGGGGGACTTGGCCGTTCCCGATGCAGCGCAATCGGTCCACCCCAGCGGCCACCCCATGAGCCACTCGACCCACGTCGGGTTCAGCGAGCCACCACGAGAAAGGTCTGCCTGCTCCGCGTTCTGCACTGTCGCCGTTAGATATCCGCGGTCCAGCTTGTGGTGATAGTTCCTGCTCCCGAGCGGGCGCCCTCCTGTTGCGTCGTCCGCTAGTGGCGTCGGCCACATCGCCCGGCACCCCGGCCACTGCTGCATGGACGGACAAAGCTGGTTCGCGGTCGCGGTCGGGGTGGCAAGCCGCAATCCAGATCCGATCCCGCTTGTGGGGAGCGCCGGCATGGTGAGCGCCCAGAACTCCCCACCGAGCATCAAACCCCATCGAGGCCAGGTCCCCGAGAACGATTCCGAGCCCCCGAGAAGTGAGCATTGGCGAGTTCTCCACGTAGACGTAGCGGGGTTGTACCTCGCCAACGATTCGTGCCATCTCCCCCCAGAGTCCTGAACGAGCCCCGGCCAGTCCTGCGCCCTTGCCGGCACAGGAGACGTCCTGACACGGGAAGCCTCCAGACACCACCCCAACAGCGCCTCGCCACGGGTGCCCGTCGAAGGTGCGAACGTCATCCCAGATCGGGAAGGGCTCGAGGCTTCCGTCGTTCTGCCTGGCGACCAGCACGTCCCGTGCGTAGGGCTCGAACTCGACGGCGCAGACGCACCGCCACCCGAGCAGCTTGCCGCCGAGGATGCCTCCACCAACGCCCGCGAAAAGTGCCAACTCATTCAACTGTGCCTCCTCGCCTTCATCGCCTCCACCC
>Ga0209349_1001183_pt1 | contig 13066 bp, 9 predicted proteins | sample ETNvirnome_2_130_FD_184067 | JGI IMG/M metagenome (GOLD analysis project Ga0209349, IMG submission 184067) | Marine viral communities from the Pacific Ocean - ETNP_2_130 (SPAdes) (version 2) | ecosystem: Environmental > Aquatic > Marine > Oceanic | place: Pacific Ocean | collected 2013-06-22
GTTCATGGTGTTAGGGGTAACAACATGATACCGGCGGGAAAGCCCCCGATCTCGTTGATAGCACTGAAATTTTCAACGCTATTCAGGCAGTTACAGCACCACCTGTGGAAAAGTGGGGAGACGCTAGTCATCGCTTGGCAGGGCCTTGGCTAAGCAGTACGCGCCCAGCCCAGCAGCGGCTGAGTTCGGTCGTGCATATCTAAACGGGCCTTTAAGCGTACCAAGTTCCAGTAGTGGCCGTTGAGCGCCCGAGAGAGCAGCAGCGTATCTGCCGGGGGCTGAAGACGATCCATGGCGGCCCACACTTTGGGGGTGAGCTCCCGCAGGCGGCGATGAACGCGCACGTCGCTGAAATCCTGCTCACCGGGGGCGAACAGCGGGGTAATACACTCAGCGGATTCGCGATACAGCGCCAGCGGAGCGCCTTGGCCCAGGCGGCCGCCCATCTTCATCAGCGCGTCATCCATGGCCATGGGGTCTTGGGAAAGCGTGGCATCCAATAGCTGCATCATGGCCTTTAGACGCGCCTCGGGAACGGGAATCACTGCGCCCAAGTCGTAAATCACTAAACGACCCTGATCGTCGCAGGCAAAGTTGCCTGCGTGGGGGTCAGCGTGCAGCTCACGGTAGGTAAATAGCTCCTCGGTAATCCAGTCTGCCAGTGCAACAGCCACTTTTTGACGGGTAGCGTCATCCGCACTCTCTAAATCCCGCAGCGGAGTGCCGTCTACAAAGCGCATGGCCAATACGTGTTGGCCGGAGAGCTCAAACAGCGGCTCGGGGATCACCAGCGCTGGGTTATCTTGGTAGCGCTCCCGGTAACGGGCCAGCGCCTGGGCCTCCGCGTGGTAGTCCAGCTCGTCACGCAGCCCGGCTGCCAGCTCCTCAAACAGCGCATCTAGCCGTGCCTGCGGGACCTTGAACCAGCGGCCAAGACCCATAATGCGCCTCACTTGTTTAAGGTCGCTCTCTAAAATCTCAGCAAGCCCTGGATACTGCACTTTAAGTACTACGGTTTCCCCTTCGTGGGTCACCGCTTTGTGCACCTGACCCATCGAAGCGCTGGCAAAGGGGCGCTCTTCAATCTCGCGGAAATGCGTTTGGATGTCACCGTACTGCAGCACTAGCGCCTCGCAAATTTTCGGCCAGGGCATCGGTTCAGCCTGGCGTTGCAGGCGGGCCAGCTCGTTGGCCAGTTCCGGCGGCAGCAGGTCATCCCACTGGGACATCATTTGAGCCAGCTTCATGGCCGGGCCTTTTAATTCAGAAAGCCCTTCAAACAGCGCCTCACCCAGCGCCCCCCAATCCGCTTGGCCGCCTAACCGCGTTTTCAGCAGGGCACCACCCGTACGCGCACCCAGCCCAAATAAACGTCGTGTTCTACCGCGCTCGCGCATAAAAACCGCCTCCCAGTGCTTTGCGACAGCTTACTCAATCCGATAACTTTATACAAAAACTATACAAACAAATGACACACGACACCTTTTAAGTACCTGTATAAATTTTCACGCCTCGACGTTCAACCCACTGAGCGGCTTCTGCTACCATGACACTCTTTCAAAGACCGCTACCAGGGCCTACCGTATGCGCTTGATTATCGCCGAGAAACCCAGCCTCGCCCGTGCCATTGCCGACGCCCTGCCCGGTGGCGGCAAGCGCCAGGAAGGCGCGATTGTGTGCGGCGATACCACGGTGACTTGGTGCCTAGGCCACCTGCTGGAGCAAGCTCCACCGGAAGCCTACAACCCCGCCGATAAACAGTGGCGGCTCGACCGGCTGCCCATCGTGCCCGGCACGTGGCAGCTCGCGCCGCGCTCCAAAGCCCATGGCCAGTTAGCAGTGATTCGTAAACTGATCAAGCAGGCTACCAGCGTTGTGCACGCTGGCGACCCAGACCGCGAAGGCCAGCTGCTGGTGCAAGAGGTGATCGAGCATTTGAAGTACCGCGGCCCGGTGCAGCGGCTATTGATTAGCGACCTCAACCGCCCAGCGGTCAGCCGCGCGCTGGCCAGCCTGCGACCGAATACTGAGTTTCAGCCGCTGTTTCAGGCCGCCCAGGCGCGCTCACGGGCTGACTGGCTGTATGGCATTAATCTCACCCGCGCCTGGACGCTCACCGGCCGCCAAGCTGGGCACGATGGCGTGCTCTCGGTAGGCCGCGTACAAACCCCGGTACTTGGGCTGATTGTACGGCGGGATAACAGCATTCGTGATTTCAAACCCCATCCGTTCTACCCGCTTTGGGTAGATTTACAGGTGGCGCAAGGCCAGCTGCGTGCCTGGTGGGCTCCTAAAGCGCATCAACCTTTGGATGAGCAAGGGCGACTGATTGACCGCACGCCCGCCGATGCCCTGGCCGCTCAGCTACCCGGCGCACGCGGCACGCTCACCACATTAGACCAACAGGAGAAGCGCCAAGCGCCACCGCTGCCCTACTCGCTTTCTGCCTTGCAGGTAGATGCCGCCCGCCGCTTTGGGCTTTCCGCGCAGATGGTGCTGGATATTTGCCAGCGGCTTTACGAGCAGCACAAACTGATCACCTACCCCCGCTCAGACTGCCGCTACCTGCCTGAAGAGCACCTAGCGCTTGCCCAGCGCAGTCTCTCCGGTGCTTGCCAGAATGACGACACGTTACGAGGTTGGCTCAACGGGGCCGACTTTACCCTACGCTCGAAAGCCTGGAACGATAAGCAGGTGGGCGCGCACCACGCCTTAGCACCGACCGGCAAGCCCGCCGATGTCAGCCAGCTTTCCGCCACCGAAGGCCATGTGTTTCGGCTAATCGTGCGCAACGTCATGGCGCAGTTCTACCGCCCGCTGCGCACTTTTGAAGTGAAAGCCGAGTTCACCCTGCTGAATGAAGCCTTTCGCGCTCGCGGCCAAAGCATTCTCGACCCCGGCTGGAAGCCACTGTTCACCACCCGCGAAGACACCCCGCCGCTGCCACCGCTCACCCAAGGCGAAGCCTGCCAAGCACTCGCCGCAGGCGTGGAAGAAAAAGAGACCCGGCCATCAGAACCATTCACCGATGCCAGCTTAATCAAAGCAATGATGAATATTGGCCGCTACGTAGACGACCCAAACGTGCGCCGCACTCTGCGCGACACCGACGGCCTGGGCACCGAAGCCACCCGCGCAGGCATTATCGAAACCCTGGTGCAGCGCGGCTACCTAGTGCGCCAGCAAAAAGCCCTACGCGCCACCAAACTCGGCTGCGCGCTAATCGCCGCCCTGCCCAGCGCCGTCAGTACACCGGAACGTACTGCCCTCTGGGAGCAACGCCTGCGAGCGATCTCTGAACAACAAGACGACCCCAACGCCTTCCAGCAGGCGCTGCTGGAAGACTTACGCGCCCTACTAAGCCAAAGCGACGCGGCCAGACTACGCCATAGCTTACAAACCGCCCAAGGCGAAGTTGGAGGTCCCGCCAAACGCAGCGGAGCCACTAAGAAAAGCTACACACGGCGTAAAAGTACCGGCAGTAAGAAAACTACGGGGAGTCGAAGTAGTGCAGCGGGTAAGCGGAGTACGGGAAAGAGGCGCAGCAGCTAGGCACTTGTTGTTAAATAAATAGCCAAGCCAATTTATTTAAATCAATCAAGGTAACGGTATAAAAGCATCCTAACACGCAACAACATAGCCATCCCTGTCTGATGTAACCCCCAAACTCGTTGCGGTGCTTCGCGGGTGCCTCACTTCGTTCGTTACACCGCGCTACGGGATCGGTGGCTTTGTCTATGTTTGGTTGGCTTTATCATCGCGCGCTGAAGTGCCCTCCCATCCCCCTCATATCTCACGTCCCCCTTTTCCCACACCTTCCACCTCTCACCTATGGCAACCCCACACCTCTGTTATCTTCGTCTCCCATCACCTCTTGCGACTAGCCTTCTCACGCAAACCCGATTAGCCTGCTAACTCAACCAGTAAAGGGACTGAGATGCGAGAGACAACGACGCGGCAGCACTTGGCGGGAGTTTTGATTCTGCTCGGGCTGTTGGCACAGATTATTGGTTTTACCGGCGCGGTGCCGACCGCGCAGGCGGTGAGCTATCTGCTGTGGGCGGCGGTGGCGCTGCTGTGGCGGGATATTCCCAAGCGTTCGCGCCTTCAGGCGGGGGTGTTGATTGCCCTGGGTGTGGTGATGCTGGTGGTGGCGCAAACCGTGTATGGCGCGGCGGTGAACTGGCCTGCCATGCTGCAGGGGAACGTGTTCGTGGCTTCCATGCTGGTAGGCGTGAGCTTTATCTCGCTGATTGGCACCCAGGGCAACAAGCGTGCGCCGGGTAAGCGGGTAACGGGGGCGGACGGCGTGCTGCGCACCTGGCTGGGCGTGCATTTTCTCGGCACGATTTTGAATCTTTCCACGGTGTTTATGGTGGGCGACCGCTTGGCTCGCCGTGCGCCGTTAACCACGCCGCAGCTATTGGCACTGAACCGTGGGCTAAGCAGCGCCGCGCTCTGGTCGCCCTTCTTTGCCTCTATGGCGCTGGTGATCGCGCTGGTGCCTTCGGTGCAGTATGCCCAGATTGCCGTGGTGGGTTTTCCTATCGCCATGCTCTCAGGACTATTAACCACGCTAGAACTGCGGCGACGGTTTGATTTAACCGAGGTGGATGGCTTTTCGCTTTCGCCCCGCAGCCTGCTCATGCCTGCAGGCATGGCGGCGCTGGTGATGCTGTTGCACTTTTGGATCACGCCGTCGCTTACTATCGTCAGCATTATTACCTTTTTGCTGCCTGGGGTGGCGCTGCTGAGCAATCTGCGGGAAGGCCCGCGTTTTACCCTGCGGCGCCTGCGTCAGCATACCGTTACTCGCCTGCCCGCCATGCGCGGGGAAATTTCACTGTTTTTAGCGGCAGGCTTATTAACGCTGGGGCTTTCAACGCTGGTAACAGCGGCGGCAGGCGATGAGTGGACGCTGTTTGCCCGCTTTGGTACATGGCAGGCCATGGTGAGTTTTGCGGCTATTACGCTTAGTGCGCTGGTGGGGCTGCACCCGATTATTGGGGTGTCGGTGTTGGCGTCGGTGCTTAATCTGAGCGGCGCTGAACAGACCCTGTTTGCCTTTGTGGCGCTTAGCGCCTGGGCGGTGGGCACCAGTGTGGGGCCGCTTTCGGGTATTAACCTGTCGTTGCAGGGGCGTTACGGGGTGAGCGGTTATCAGATGATGAAAAATAATCTACCTTATGCTGCGATGATGAGCCTGCTCTCGCTAGGCGCGATCGCAGGCTTGAGCGTTTGGCTAGGTTAGATACTTAGGTTTCGACGATTTTGCTCGGAAAGCGGTAGAAGTAGCGGTGGCCGCACTGGTGGCAGGGTTCTATCCGCGCGACATCGTTAAACATGACCTGAGCATCGCAGTGAGTGCAGGCCATTAAGCCCGGGGCGGCGATTTCACCTTCGCAGTAGTCGGCGCGGGCGGCTTCTAGGTCATCCTCGAAACGTTCGCGGTCTACCACGCTACGGTCGGCAATGGAAAGCAGCGATTCCGCGACCCGGCGGGAAAGCTGGTCGATGTCGATTCCTAGCCAGCTGGCAACCTGCTTGCCGGTATCCGCCATGTAGTAGCGCATGTCTTTCAGGTCGCGCTCTACCCAGGCACGCAGCAGCGCTAGCTCGTCTTTGGTGTACTCCTCAAGCTCAGCTTCAAAGGCAACGGCGTCGTCTAAGTCCTTTTGTAGGTTGTCCCAGGTGAGCTCGTTGGCGCCATCCTGCATGCGCTCCAATAGGCGCTCGTAGCCTTCGCGAAGGCGGTGATCGTTATGTTTTTCCATGGGTCCTCTCCTTTTGTTGCCACAGGTGCTGCCTATCATCGGTTAGCCGTTCAAGGATACACCGGCATAGGATACAATCGACGCTACTTATCTGACAGTCGTCATCTACTATTCACTTTGCGCCCTGAACAAGGGCGAATTATCCCAAGGCATTGAAAACACCGATGGACGCACAATACAGCCCCCGCGAGATCGAACGTGACGCTCAACAGTACTGGGACAAGCACCAGTGCTTTAAAGCCGTAGAGGACGCCAACCGCGAAAAGTTCTACTGCCTATCCATGTTCCCCTACCCCAGCGGCAAGCTGCACATGGGCCACGTGCGTAATTACACTATCGGCGACGTTGTCTCACGTTTCCAGCGCATGCAGGGTAAAAATGTCATGCAGCCCATGGGCTGGGACGCTTTCGGGATGCCGGCGGAAAATGCCGCGATCCAAAATCAGGTGCCGCCTGCCAAGTGGACCTACCAAAACATCGATTACATGCGCAACCAGTTGAAGGCACTAGGGTTTGCCTACGACTGGAGCCGCGAATTCGCTACCTGCGACACCAGCTACTACCGCTGGGAGCAGTGGTTCTTCACCAAGCTGGTGGAGAAAGGGCTGGTCTACAAGAAGATGTCCACGGTGAACTGGGACCCGGTGGACCAGACGGTGCTGGCCAACGAGCAGGTCATCGACGGCTGCGGCTGGCGTTCCGGCGCGCCGGTAGAGCGTAAAGAGATACCGCTGTGGTTCTTAAAGATTACCGACTACGCCGATGAGCTGCTGGCGGATTTAGATAACGTCGAGTGGCCTGAGCAGGTCAAGACCATGCAGCGCAACTGGATCGGCAAATCCCGTGGCGTCGAGCTGAGCTTCGATATCAAAGCCGCCGATGGCAGCGCCTGCGAGCCGCTGGCGGTGTACACCACCCGCCCCGATACGCTGATGGGCGTGACCTACGTGGCCGTCGCCCCTGGGCACCCGCTGGCCAAACAGGCCGCCGAGCAGAGCAGCGAGATCGCGGCGTTCTGTGAAGAGTGCGCCAAAGGCGGCACCTCTGAAGCGGAAATGGCCACCAAAGAGAAGCTGGGCATGGCCACGGGCCATAAAGCCATTCACCCGTTAAGCGGTGAAGAAGTACCGGTATTCGTGGCTAACTTCGTACTGATGGAGTTCGGCACCGGCGCGGTCATGGCCGTACCCGCCCACGATCAGCGCGACTGGGAGTTTGCCACCAAGTACGGTGTTGAGCTGAAGCCGGTAGTGGCCGACGAGCACGGCAATACGCCGGATATCTCGGAAGGCGCTTACACCGAGCACGGCACGCTGATTAACTCCGGCGAGTTCGATGGCCTGGAATTCCAAGCCGCGTTTGATGCCATTGCCGCCAAATTGGCCGAGCTTGGCTGTGGCGAAGTTAAAACCAACTACCGCCTGCGTGACTGGGGTATTGCCCGCCAGCGTTACTGGGGCGCGCCGATTCCGGTGAAGTACGGCCCGGAAGGCCAGACCGTACCGCTCTCCGATGACGAGCTGCCCGTCGCGCTGCCCATGGAAGTCACCGTGGATGCCTCCGGCTCGCCGCTGAAGAAGATGCCGGAGTTCTCCGAGCTGGGCGATGGCTGGGTGCGTGAAACCGATACCTTCGACACCTTTATGGAATCCTCCTGGTACTTCGCCCGCTTCTGCTGTGCGGATAACCACGAAGCCATGCTGGATGAGCGCGCCAACTACTGGCTGCCGGTGGATCTTTACATTGGCGGTATCGAGCACGCTATTCTGCACCTGCTCTACGCCCGCTTCTTCCACAAGCTGCTGCGCGATTTCGGCATGGTCGATTCCAACGAGCCCTTCCAGCAGCTGCTCACCCAAGGCATGGTGATCGCTGAAACCTTCTACCGCATCAAGGATAACGGCGGCAAGGAGTGGTTCAACCCTGCCGATGTGGAAGTGAAGCGCGACGAGAAGGGCCGCCCACTGAGCGCCGTGCTGATGAGCGATGGTCAGCCGGTGGAGATGGGCGGCATCGAGAAGATGTCCAAGTCGAAGAACAACGGCGTCGATCCGCAGTCGATGATCGACAAGTTCGGTGCCGACACCGTGCGCCTGTTTATGATGTTTGCTGCACCGCCCGAGCAGTCGCTTGAGTGGTCAGACTCTGGCGTTGAAGGCGCGCACCGCTTCCTGAAGCGCATCTGGCGTCAGGTTACCGAGCATCTGGCGGCGGGCACCCCCGGCACCTTGAACGTGGACGCGCTGAACGACGATCAGAAAGCGCTGCGCCGCAAGACCCACGAGACCATCAAGAAAGCCAGCGACGACATTGGCCGCCGCACCACCTTCAACACCGCCATTGCCGCTGTGATGGAGCTTTCTAACGCGGTCGCTAAGTTTGACGATACGTCCGAACTGGGCCTCGCGGTTAGCCGTGAAGCGCTGGAAGCCTGCGTCCTGCTACTGGCCCCGATTACCCCGCACCTGTGCCACACCCTGTGGCAGCAGTTAGGCCATGAGCAGCCCGCCATTGAAGCCCAGTGGCCGAAAGTAGACGAAGCCGCCCTGACCCGCGACAGCATCGAGCTGGTGGTACAGGTAAACGGTAAACTGCGCGCCCGCCTGGAAGCCCCGGCCAGCGCCGACAAAGCCACCATCGAGCAACTGGCGATGGAAAACGAAAACGTCCAGCGCCATTTGGAAGGCAAAACGGTTCGTAAGGTGATCGTGGTGCCCGGCAAGCTGGTTAACATTGTGGTGAGCGGATGAATCGCCGTCGCTTTTTGACCCTCAGCATCGCCGCGTCAGCGGCGGTGCTGCTCAGTGGCTGTGGGTTCCGCCTGCGCGGCTCGGAATCCATGCCACGCCTGCCCGCGCTCTCGCTAGAGGGCGATGACAACAGCGCTCTCGCCCAGCAGCTTCGCACTCGCCTGCAGCAGTTAGGCACCGAGGTAGAAAGCGGCGCGCCCTGGCGCGTCACTCTGGGCACCCCTTCCCTTCAGGAGCGGCGCATCGGGACCGATGGCCGTGCCAGCCGTGAGCATGAGCTGACGCTGAGCACGTCGCTGTCGGTGCAGCAGCGGGAAACCAATGCCTACGCCCTGAACAACGCCACGCTGAGTACCAGCACGCGGATTCGCGTCAGCGATGACGACCTGCTGAACCGCGAGACGCTGTTCCAGGAAGCCGAGCAGACACTGACTCGGCAGCTTGCCCAGCGTATTGTGGAACGCTTAGCTAACCTTGAGGCGCTGCGGTGAAGGTATTTGCCGATCAATTGCCCGCCGCTCTGGCCAGGAAACTGCCGAAAGCAGTGATCGTGGCGGGTGACGAGCCGCTTCAGCATCGTGACGCCTGCGATGCCGTGCGCGCCGCCGCCCGCCAAGCGGGTATCGAAGAGCGCGAAGTGCTGGATGTGGAGCCCAACTTTGCCTGGGGGCGGCTCCTGGAAACCGCGAGCAACCTCTCGCTGTTTGCCACCAACAAACTGTTGGAGCTGCGTTTGGGCAATCAAAAGCTGGGGCAGGAAGGCAGCAAGGCGCTTGCTCAATATGCGGAAATGATGGATGGCAGCGACGACCTGCTATTGGTCAGCATGGGCAAAGTCGATGCCAAGCAGCAGAAAAGCGCCTGGTTCAAAGCCTTAGATAAACAGGGAATTTTTGTTCCCGTATGGCCGGTAGATGCCTCACGGCTTGGCTATTGGCTACGGGATAGGGCCTCGCATCACGGCCTGCAGATCGACCTGGAAGCCGCGCGACTACTGGGTGAGCGCACCGAGGGTAATCTGCTGGCGGCTGATCAAGAGCTGCAAAAGTTGGCGTTGATCTACCCGGCTAACACCCGGCTCAACGTCGAGCACATTGCCCAAGGTGTGGAAGACAGCACCCGCTTTGACGTCTTCAATCTGGCGGATGCGTGCTTGAAGGGCGAACCCAGCCGTGCCTCGCGGATTGTGAACGGCCTAAGAAGCGAAGGCGTGGAAGCACCGATTGTGCTGTGGGCGCTCACCCGTGAGCTGCGCACTCTGCTATCGCTGCATCAGCATTTGGACCAAGGCCAAAGCTTCGAGCATGCCTGCAAATCCCAAAAGCCGATGATTTTTGATAAACGTCGCCCGTCCTATCAAAAAGCCATTAGCCGCCTTTCCATGAAGCGTTTACACAAACTGCTACTAATGGCCCAGCGCCTGGATTTAGCGGTGAAAGGGGTATCTGCCGTGCCTCTATGGCCGGGGCTGCACGACCTCGCCATGACCATGGCAGGGGCAAAAGGCCTCCTGGCGGAAACGCCCTGGACCTATCGCATTAGTGCAAATAATTAGCACTTTGCATTTTCGTCTTAAAACACTCGCTGTTTGTTTCTATACTAATCACTCAGGCTACTCATAGCTTGCTCCCCGATAAGTCTAAGGATGAAGACAATGAAAACAGTGCGTGCTTACCTCTCGACCCTTTTGATTGCTGCGTTAGTGTTTGCCAGCCTGCCCGTTGTGGCGGCCCCTACCGCCCCGCAAGGTATGGATCTGGTATCAACGCAGTCTGTTTTAGCAGGCGACCGTGCCGGTGCGGACCGCGAGCGTATCAATGAAATCCTCGCCCGTGCCGATGTGCAAGATCAACTGCTCAAACAGGGCGTCAATCCCGCCGATGTCGAGGCGCGTGTGGCGGCCCTGAGCGATGCCGAAGCCCAGCAAATGGCGCAGCAGCTTGAGCAGTTGCCCGCCGGTGCTGGCGTGATTGGTGCGCTGTTCGCGGTATTTGTGATTCTGCTGGTAACGGACATTCTCGGTTTAACCGATGTTTACCCGTTCACACGTTAATTCATCCGCGATGATGAACCGTTATGTTAACGCCCGCACTGCGGGCGTTTTACTGTTAGGCCTGCTGCTTCTACTGCTAACCGGCTGCGCACGCAGCCCGGTACTGCTTGAAAGCACCAAAGCGAGCCTGACGCCGCAAACCGAGCTTACCGAGGTGCCGTTTTTCGCCCAAACGGAATACCAGTGCGGCCCAGCTACCTTAGCTATGGTGCTTAATCACGAAGGCGTAGAGGCTAGCTTAGACGAGCTGATTCCTCAGGTATTCTTGCCTGGGCGTGATGGCAGCGTGCAGCCGGAAATGCTGGCCACGGTACGCCGCTACGAACGGCTGGCAATTCCCATCCGAGGTACCATGGATGCTCTGCTCACGCACCTGGAAGCAGGTAACCCGGTGGTCGTGATGCAGAACCTCGCCCTGCCCGCCTTTCCCATGTGGCACTATGCGGTGGCCATTGGCTTTGATTTGCCGAACGAAACGCTTGTTCTGCGCAGCGGTGAAATCGAGCGGCACACCCTATCGTTTAGCCGTTTTGATGCTACGTGGGCACGTACTGAGCGCTGGGGGTTTGTGGTCAGCGAGCCGGGCACGCTGCCCGAAGGTGTCACGGCACGCAATGCGTTAGAGGCCATTAGTGCCTTTGAAGAGCAGCACGGCCCCGACACAACGCTGAGTAGCTGGCAGGCATTCAGTGAGCGCTTCCCGCAAAATCCTACTGGGCAGTTTGCGCTAGGCAATGCCCTGTATGCCGATGGCCAGCCCGAAGCCGCCCTGGCCGCCTTCGAGACAGCCACGAGCCTCGACCCGGAGATGGGTGCTGCGTGGCTCAATCTGGCCATTATACAATTCCAGCAAGCGCGCCTTGCAGACGCCAGAGCATCGCTTACCCAAGCCGCTTCCCTAGAAGGCGAATGGCAGCCCCGGGCTAGACAGCTTTTGGAAACGCTATAGCGTCGCCCTGAAGAGCCGTGAGAGGAAGCTTCAACTCGCGACGGTGCTGAAATGCCCCCGTGGGAGGGAGCTTCAGCTCGCGACGGTGGCTTGGCCGGGGCGCCTGACGGCGCCATTCGCCCGCTAAAGCGGCCTCCCACCGAAGCTGATCTGGCAGGCCAACCTCTGCAGGAAGGCCCGCCCTGACCGCTTAGAACACCCGGTTCAGACCGTTTTGTGCCGCCACTCGATAGGCTTCTGCCATGGTGGGGTAATTGAAGGTGGTGTTGACGAAGTACTTGAGCGTGTTGGCCTTGCCCTCCTGCTGCATGATGGCCATGCCGATGTGCAGGATCTCCGACGCCTGGTCGCCAAAGCAATGGATACCGAGAATCTCCAGGGTGTCCTGGTGGAACAGGATCTTCAGCATACCGACCGTATCGCCGGTGATCTGGGCACGGGCGGTATCCTTGAAAAACGCCTTGCCGACTTCGTAAGGCACTTTCGCTTCGGTCAGCTCGCGCTCATTGGGGCCAAAGGAGCTGATTTCAGGAATGGTATAGATACCGGTCGGCACGTCGCTGACGAAACGGTACTCCTTCTCCAGCAGCTCGTTGCACGAGTTGAGCCCCTGATCGTAGGCGGCACTGGCCAAGCTTGGCCAACCTATGACGTCGCCCGCCGCATAAATATGCGGAATCGAGGTGCGGTAGTGCTCATCCACGCTGAGCTGGCCCCGGCCATTCGCTTCCAGGCCGATGTTCTCCAGCCCCAAGCTGTCGGTGTTACCAGTACGGCCGTTGGCCCATAGGAATGCATCGGCACGGATTTTCTTACCGGATTTCAGGCGTACCACTACGCCTGCTTCATCACCCTCGACACTCTCGTACTCTTCGTTATGACGAATCAGCACGCCGTGCTTGCGTAGGTGATAAGAGAGCGCATCGCTGATCTCATCGTCCAAGAACGACAACAGGCTATCCCGGTTGTTGATCAGGTCTACCTTCACGCCAAGCCCCGAGAAGATAGAAGCGTACTCACAACCGATAACGCCCGCGCCGAAAATTACCAGCGTACGCGGCGTGTGGGACAGGCTCAGGATGGTATCGGAGCAGTAGATACGCGGATGGCGGAAGTTGATATCTGCTGGGCGATAGGGGCGCGAGCCGGTGGCAATGACAATTTTCTTGGCCACCAGCTCTTCCATGCCTTCTTGACGATCACGCACCACAACAGTGTGCTCGTCTTTGAAGCGGGCGACGCCGTGGAACAGGTCAATGCGGTTGCGCGCATAAAAAGTGGTGCGCATTTCAACCTGCTTATCAATCGTACCGCGGGAGCGTTCCATCACTTTTGGGAAGGAGAACCAGCGGGGCTCACCGATATCGCGGAACATTCGGTTGGTATTGAACGCCATGATCTGCTTGACCTGATGGCGCAGCGCTTTGGAAGGAATAGTGCCCCAGTGGGTGCAGTTACCGCCTACCTGAGCCTGCTTCTCAATTATCGCCACCCGCATACCGTGCTTAGCAGCATTAATAGCAGCGCTTTCTCCGGCGGG
>Ga0209349_1001184_pt1 | contig 13062 bp, 13 predicted proteins | sample ETNvirnome_2_130_FD_184067 | JGI IMG/M metagenome (GOLD analysis project Ga0209349, IMG submission 184067) | Marine viral communities from the Pacific Ocean - ETNP_2_130 (SPAdes) (version 2) | ecosystem: Environmental > Aquatic > Marine > Oceanic | place: Pacific Ocean | collected 2013-06-22
CTTATCCAAAAATTCAAGCTGGCCAGCGGCGAGATATTTCTGAACGCACATTTTCTCAAGTATGGGAATATGATATCTGCCGAATCCGGCTTTACAATCTTCATAATAATGATACGGGTCAGAAAAATCGTGCGGTTCAAAGAAATCAAAGCCATGAATAAAAATCTTACCGTATTTCTCTATGGCCCACTGAATTGCCGTCAATCCAGTAGAGGGCCATTTGTGCTCATCTGGCCAAGGAGCGTCTGCATAATACTTGTTAATTGTCTCATATGAAATGATATCTACTTTGTTTTTCTCATACAAATCATCAAAAAATTTCAACTGCTCCTGACTCTCATCTCTGGCTACATGTGGAGCACAGCATATTATGATTTCCCCTATATCACCAATCTGCCTTTCCCATTCTTTAACATCTCTGAAAAAGCTTCTGACATTTGCTCTAACCCATACATCTGTTTTAGAGCCTGTATGTGCTTCGTAGTTTTTAGTATGGAATTTATTAACCCTGATGACGGTGCCAAACTTGTCGATCATGGCACCCCATTTGGTATCTTTAATATTACTGGAATTACCCACAATGATCACTTCGTTGTCATGAAGCGATCCTGTCTTATTGGGATTCTCTAGTTTTTTAGGGCCTTTTTTAATCATATATTTGTCCGATATCAATATTAATCGGTTCAAAATAAGGATTTAAAATGAAATATGATTTTATTGTTGTGGGGGCTGGTTTCTTTGGGGCTACTGTTGCAAGACAAATAACAGATGCAGGAAAAACATGCATGGTTATTGATAAAAATGATCATGTAGCAGGAATGTCTTATACTGAAAATATGCATGGGATTAATGTCCACATAAAAGGGGCACATATCGTCCATACTAATAGTAAAAAAGTTTGGGATTTTTTTAACAGATTTGCAGAATTTAACAATTATACAAACAGAGTCAAAGCTCTAGCCAAGAATAAGGTGTACTCCCTTCCATTAAATATGATGACTTTTAGTCAACTATGGGGAGCACAGACACCAAAAGAAGCTCTTCAAAAAATAGAAGAGGTCAAAGTTCCCTGTGATAACCCCAAAAATTTGGAGGAATGGATTCTCTCAATGGTTGGACGGGAAATATATGAGTTGTTCTTTTATGGGTATACAAAAAAACATTATATGACAGAGCCTCACAATCTTCCCGCATCAATAGTAAAGAGATTGCCTATGAGACTTACTTATGATGATAATTATTTCAACAGCAAATATCAGGGAATTCCAATTGGTGGATATACTCAGTTTATTGAAAATATATTAGAAGATTCAACTGTTGAAACGGGGGTTGATTTTTTTAAAATTGACTGGAAAAAATATGCCAAACGCCTAATATACTCTGGACCGCTGGATCAATTCTTTGGGTACGAGCATGGAAAGTTGGACTACAGAACTCTTAGGTTTGAACACAAAGTGTTTGATGGAGATTATCAGGGAAATGCAGTATTTAACCATTGCGATTATGAAACTCCATATCTAAGATCAGTAGAAGCCAAACATTTCGAACAACTAGGCAATCATAAACATCTTAATGAACAGAAAAGCTCAGATAAAACTGTAGTTTCCTTTGATATACCAGCTACCTCTGAAGAAACAGATGACCTGTTCTATCCGCTGGTAGATGATAAAAACGTAGAGCTAGCCAAGAAATACAAAGTAATGGCATCTAATCTGACTGATATCACCGTAGGTGGAAGACTTGGAAATTATCAATATCTGGACATGGATCAGACCGCAGGACAGGCATTGGTCTTGGCTGATAAAATCTTAAATTAGCTTAATATAATGTATGGTATCTCCGTACAACAAGAACTTACCTTCAAAGTAGAACGGGTTCGACATGTCTATGTCGAACTCGGTTGTCGCTGTTCCTGATATATTCATAAATCTAAGTTTCTTGTTCCTGATATTCCATTCGTGCTCATTATTAGGATTACCGCCCTTGATTTTTCCACCGGGTTGAAGTATAAGTCTGTTGGTAATAACATCGCTTGGGACACGCCCGAATTCAAACGACTTACCGGAGAACAACTTCATATATCTCTGGTCATCAGTAGAAGCCGGGGAGAATGTGGTTTTCTTTATAGAGCCAGATTTGATATTGATGATTTTTTCAAATTCTCCCCATACTCTTTTTTCTTCCCTGTGGATGTAGTGTATGTGGTGGAACCTTCCTCCAAATACTGAAAATTCTTTCACGGCGGGATGTGCTGTCATAAACTGGCAATCCAATGGATGGACCTTGATAATCCTAGCCGCATACGCTACGCCGTGATCTCCATATCCTCCGGGCTTCTCACTCATTCTTTTTAGCATTTTTCTGACAGTTTTGTTTTCATACATTTTTTGCATTGTACATTGAGATATAATACATGCCTCATGCTCGTGAGCAAGTTCAAACTTGCGATCACCTTTAGCATCCGAGTAATCATCTCGTACTCGTTCGTTCAATGTTCCACCTATAAACCAGTTCTTAAATCCGAATTCTTCCAATACATCCTTGTACACTTTTGAATCAAAGTTAAGATCGCTGACCAGATAATAATCTCTCTCGTGGTCATAATAAATATCCAGATCATTAACCAGCTTATCAACATTGGTCATGGAATCATCATCAAGCTTGCAAGACCATCTAATATGATTAATATCAGAGGCTTTGTATTTTGAGTAAAACTCATATATTTTTTGAGCAGCGTTATTCTCTTTTGTTCTGACTATTCTGAAATTACATGGCCAGCCCTTATCTAAATCTTCTATCTCATGATCTCCGGGCAAAATCGTGATCAGAGTTCTGGCTGTGTTAATATTATGAAGTCCATATTTCTTAAAGTCCTCCAGTCTATCCAGCCACTTTTGAGCACTTCCGGCTACTGGCAGAACAAATTCTATATCATAAACCCCATCCATTCTCTTGATCTCTCTGCCATTGGGATTAATGGTCCTGTTTTTAAGAGGAAACATATGCTTGAAATCATCTTTTCTTAGATCATAATCTCTTTTTAAATGTGGGCTTCTTTGTATTACTTCAGTTATTTCTTTATTGCTTAGACCTAATGAATATAACCCAGTAGGACCATGAAACAGTAGCCACAGCCAGTATGTATACACGACATCAAGATTGCCATCTTTCGATTCCATATATTTAACGTAGCCATTGTCCCAGTATTTACTGATCGTCTCACTCTGAGGTCCACTGACACTATGGAATCCATAACATCTCTCGTCACCTTTGAAAAATGTGTAATTATTATATTCCACAAGCTCCTTCCCGTGACACCAGTGTTCAGATATAGAACTATTATCAATACATATTGGCTCTATTCCTTTATAAAATATGATTGCATTAAGAACCCCTTGATCTCCGTGGCCTCCATAAAGTTTTTCTCCCTTTTGGGGACCTCCTGCCCAGCGATCCATAGCATAGCTCCACATCTTGAATATTTCAGCATATTTTTTATTTATAGGAGTAAAGAAAAAACTACTTGACATATATAGTGGGTTATGATGATCTTCTTTTTCTTTTTTCGAATTACAATACTTGAAATAAGGTTTGTACTCTTTTAGGTGGTATTGTGGACCACTTCCGTCTTTTCCGCCCAACATCTTATCTTCCTTAATAGCTCGATCCATTAGTTCATCACAAAAACCTGCCATAACAAGATCAGAGTCAAGATGGATAATCATGTCTTTTTTGCCCAAATATTTTTTCATTAAATAACTGGCGGCGTGTGCTTTTGTCTGCCAAGCATCTCTAACATCAACATTCTTTAAATCTTCGTTTCTAACGAACGTAACTTTGTCTATATTGGATATAACCCTTTTCTGAATGGTCGAGACGGGTTCGGGCCCATCTGCAAATACATAAATCTCTGCCGCTGGGTAGAAGATCTTGATAGAGTTTATCGTAGCCAGAGTTCCCAGTATATATCTGGAGTTAGTAACAGTAAAGAACACCAGCCCGTAACTGGAACTGGACGTTGTTACTGCCTGTCTATCTTCGTTATCCAGATTCTCAGGTTTTGCAACTATTTTAACAGGTCTTTTCTTGACTGTTTTCTTTTTTGATACCTTTTTCTTGGTTTTCTTTTTTCTAGCAGATATAACCATAATTACTCAGTAATAAATTCTTTGGCTTTTTCAGAAATATTATCAGGAATACTACTTCCGTATGATAAACAGCCGCCTTCATAATACCCCTCAATAGCCTGAATTACATGCTTGGGCTTAATAAGTTGCATACATTTGGCTATTGGGAACTTCTCAAACGATATCTCTTTTTTATCAGACTCTTTGCCTTTTATGTGTACAGGTATTGTAGCATCTGGAATTTTCGTCTTAGTATCAATCCTCAATGGATAGTAACATCTGGTACCCTTTTTATCCGTACCATCTTCAAGATTAAATGTTCTACTTTTCCAGCATCCGTTATTATCACAGCAATCCATAGCACCGTTTGTTGATAAAAATCTGTGATTGGGATAAGCTTCCCATTGTTGAGGTTCTCTACCACCTGCCACGACCACACAAGCCCTGCTTTTACATCTTCCTGCCGGGACAGGAATGGCTGCTGAAGCATGCATGGCAAAAGATACAGGAGTAAGTACACCAACGGAATGATAGATCATTCTTGTCAATTGCCTTAGACTGGTTTTTCCTATCATATTAATTACATTTTTAAGAGGTGGATGAAGATCATGATCAGTTCCGACCTGAACAAAAGTGATTTTACCCTTAAAGTAATCAACTACTTCCTGATAGAAATCAGGGTTCCACCATTTCACGGTAACATCAAACTTCCCGCCAGCATTAATTATCCAGTATTTATCATCAAGACCTGTAGATTCCTGAACCTGAGACATCCATGACACTTCATCGTGTGTTAAATAAATATCTCCTTTAAGAAACTCAAGAGGAATACTTACTCCAAGCTTCTTGCCAATATCCCATGCGTAAGCGTGTATATAATGAAAAGGATTGGTTCTGCTGCTGTTAATCAAATCATCTGCTTTAGCATCTATGACTATAACCTCATTACCATCTTCGTCAACAGGCTTACCGTCTTTTCCGGTCATAAATGGAATAGGTGTAAGATATGGATTGTGTTCCCATATCTCAGCACAGGTAGTTCTTACATCCACAGCGAACTTATCCCCATGTGCTTCCACTAATCCCTTAACCACAGGAGTAATCATCATAATATCACCGGGACTGGTAAAATTTTGAATAACTACTTTTCTCTGGTTTTTACTGGGATTGTTTTTCTTCTCAAATTTTGGATCACCAGCTTGTTCTTTTTTGGCGTCCTCCTGTTTTTTCTTGGCACGAGAACAGGAGCCACAACCCTTCTTGGCTTTAGGTTTTTTTTCGTCTCCAGTTGGAGCATTTTTCGTAGCATTGGCAATTCTTGTCATTCGATTAGCACGACGTTTCGCACGCTGCTGTGCTCTTTCTTCGTTCTTCTTTGCTCTTTCTTCGTTCTTCTTTGCTCTTGATTCTTTCAGTTCTTCCGAAGTTTTCTCAGGCATCTAATTTCCTTTTATATTTAGGCTTACCATTAATTATATCTTTAAAAACAATTATGTACCCATAATTTCAATAGGTGGCTCTTTGGCTAAAGAATAATCCACGTACAGATCAATCTGCACTTCATAAAGATATTTTCTCTTGTAAGCCCTTTCGATATAAGCCCACATATTATCACGATTTTCCATACCGCCGTTTTCTTTTACTTTCCTATCCACCACTTCCTGTGGCTCTTCGCCTGTTTTTTGCATCTCTTGTAAAATATCGTACGAAAAAGTACCGGGATTAAAGCTTTCTGAAGCGTTCTTTTCTACAACTAAAGTATAGTCAACATCTGGTTTGTCGGTAATTTCTATCTCTTTTATTTCCATACTTTTTAATGGTACCACATTTGCTGGCAATTTAAGAACCTGATCTCTCAACTTGCTTAAAAACAAATCTTTGTAATCTTTTTCCAGATACTTTTTGAGATGATCCCTGAATTCATCAAATAACTGAATATTTGCCTCTGTAGGTTCTACTTCGGGGTCACACAAAAGTTCCATCATTTTATGCAATAATGTTCCTTTTTCTGTATCAAATTTAAACCACGTATTTACATCATCAGAAATAAGTGTTCCATGATTCCATTTGAAATCATATTCCACTACTTTGGAATTTTCTTCGTCATTAACGTCACGAAAATTATCGATAATATCTTCAGCCGCTTTTTTTGCATTGGCTTTGCTAAACAAATTAAGGAAATCCTTACTTGCTACATTTTGTTCCTTACTCATTTTATTCTCCAAATAAAAGGTTTTACCGTTAAAATTGTATATACTAAATTATCGACAACATAAAGAAGAAAGTTAGAAGATATGAAAAACTGGTACCAAAAATTGATGCCGACCATCAAAGATGTAAAACCATTCGTAAAAGCAAAAGCCAAAGAATTGAACAGCTTATCGTCTGTTAGGTCAGTTATGGCATGGGGTCCTTACTCCGAAAATGTCAAAAAGTTATCCCAGACCATAAAGGAAGTAGATTTCTTGATTAAGACTTCTTTTCATTCTGATGATATGCTGGCTATCACAACAGAAGATGATTTCTCACCATTAAATATGACCCCTGATGAACTGGAAGACTTCGGATTTGACTCTAAGGTCGTTTCTTTTACCAAGAAAATAATGAAATCTACAGAATATCCATCCAATTATTGGGTTCTTGCCAATAATAAACTTCTTCATTGGGGGCCAATGATGGAAAATCATGACGAATGGATGGAATTGAAAGAATTGGCAGAAAAATACGCCAGTGAAAATACGTCAATAAAAAGTTTTCAAAAAAAATCCCAGACAACCAAAGACAACTGGTACTCTCTTTACAACTCTTATCTGGATAATTACACAGAGAACATGCCGGATGGATGGTACACCTCCAAAGGTAATATCCAGAGAATCACTTCTTCAGCCATCCTTCTTTGATCTTTTTGCAATCTTAATACGAGACAAGCTCGTATAACACGATCATGACGCTACGCATCAAGCTCGTGTGCATGATTCAGAATTAGAAGCGTGTGGGCGAGAGGGAATAATTTCGCGGCGAAAGGTTTGAAGTCTTTATACTGCTTTTAGATAGTTCTGGTTAGAGCGATTCCCAAGTGAATAGCCCTAAATAAAAGAAAATCAGGACTTATAAACTCGGGAACAACGTAATTCCTCTGCTTATCAGTGTAGTTTCGGAATCACGTACAAGGCACATATCCTCGATATTAATTATCGTTATGATGTTTAATATGAAGATATGGAACTCTAAGCAGTTACGCCACTAGGTAATTCATTTCTTCCTTACCTATCGTTCTTGATTTTGTTTAACGTGAGTTATCCTTGAACCTGTCCCATTCGACTCACGGTCAACCACCCTTCCGGGCAAAGCTAAACGGGAATCGCTTAAGCGTTTAGCGTATTAACAGTTAATTATTGATCATGCTCTAGTAAAGCTATATAACACGCCTCTCGGGGTGTTTTTATCAAGGTTCAATCAAACCTGCCCTATTATTTCTCGATAGTAGGTAATCATATTAGAGTGCTGCCCCTAATCGCCACCTAGACCCATATCCAACCAATTTACAGAAAGTAAACTCGTTAGCTGCGATATCTAGGATTTGTTGTTCTTGAATAATTAGAACTATGTGTAGATAAAAAAATGTCTCTTGCAACTCGGGATATCGTTGCAAGAGACTGGTCAGGATGTAATTCGTTTTTATTTTCAGACTGTTGTCTGGTATTTTTACTTATCATTTCCTGACCTTTCTGAAGATTCCCTTAACCTTCATATATATAATAGTCAAGAAAGAAAATAAGTTTTACAGAAAAGTGGAAAAACTTTAAAAGTTTTAATTGATATTTTATAATAATGGCATAAAATATACTATGCCAACGAAAAAGACAATTAACGAATTTATAGAAAAAGCCCGTAAAATACATAATGACAAATATGGATACCAAAAATTTGATTATCAAGGAGCTATCATTCCGGGTATAATTACATGTCCCAGTCATGGAGAATTTAAACAAAGACCAAATAACCACTTGTCCGGAAGTGGATGTAAAAAATGTATGTATGAAAAACAAGCCTTAGACAGAAAAAAATCTATAAATACCTTTATTAAAGAGGCTAATAAAATTAATAATAACAAGTACAATTATTCACAAGTTAAATACATCAACGCTCGTACTAAGGTAAAAATAATATGTCCTATTCACGGAGAATTTGAACAAAAACCCGTAAATCATTTGGCAGGCACGGGTTGTGTACATTGTAGTGAAACTCAATTTAATAATGATGTGGCTATTGATAAATTCAAACAAATTCACGGAGATAAATATGACTACTCTTGTGTAAAATATTTGTCCTATAATAAAAAAATATCAATAATTTGTAAAGCTCATGGTAAGTTTTTACAGAGCCCAAGAAAACACATAGAAGGTAGAGGTTGTCCGAAATGCGGATTGGTTAAGCGTATAAATTCAAGAAGATTATTAAACCAAGATTTCATCAACAAAGCTAATAAAATTCATAATAACAGGTACGATTATTCACAAGTTAAATATATCAACACTTACACTAGGGTAAAAATAATATGTCCTATTCATGGAGAATTTAAACAAAAGCCAAATTATCACTTATTGGGCTCTGGTTGTCCAGTCTGTAATATCTCAAAGGGAGAAAAAGCTATAGCAAGATATTTAAACATAAACAACATCAAATACACACAGCAAAAAAGATTTACAGAATGCAAAGATAAGGCTCCTTTAAAATTCGATTTCTTTTTACCAGAATACAACTTGTGCATTGAATTTAATGGAGAGCAGCATTATCAATTTGTTAAACATTTTCATAGAACAGAAGATGTTTTTAAACGATCTCAAAATAGAGATAAAATTAAAAAGAATTACTGTAGAAGAAGCAGGATCAAATTAGTAACTATTGCTTATAACCAGATTAGCAGAATTGATAGCATATTAGATAAAGTTTTAAATCATATCTGAATCAGCACCACAATGATAATCGATTTCGTAAAGCAAATCTGTAAGAGTTGCTTCTGAAACCAAGTCTGGATAATCATCAGGATCAGGAGGGTCCGGGTAGTCTGCTGCACATATTAACCCTTGTGAAATAAAGAGTTGCTCAAGTCTCCACATTCTATAGACAATGTTGAGATCAGCCCATATTCCGGTCGGGTTATCTAATTGTTCCTGAAGACTACTCATCATAAGAACAACCCATCCGTCTGGAAATGTATTAGTTCCGCAACCCATTAGGAATACTCCATTAATAATCTTAATATGGCTAATTTAACTGCGTTTTTAGGATCGGGTTCGTCATTAACTGTTTGAGTGACCTTTTGATATAAAGGAGGACCAGATGTTCTGTAAACGACCCACATTCCGTCTGGTGTCATTTCTAAAACATAATCATCAGGTAGAGCCGTAGTATAGTCAGTATTAAATCTTTGAATTAATACTTGTCTAATTTGTTCAATTTGTTGTGCTCGTTTATACCAATTCATTTAAAACCTATACATTATTGGGTAATTAAATTTTTTATCAAGCATTTCAGTCATTCGTTTAACTCTTCCCTGACCAACAAAATCACTATCAGGAATACTTGTGTTGAAAGTAAGTACAGATGACTTGTCATTATACTCTATATATCTGCCGGTTGCTCCATCTTTAAGACGGCTGGACATGCCCCAATCCTCTCTATGGCCTAGTTTAGAACCATCTTCACTACATTTTACTTCCATTCTAAATTCACTATCTATGAGCCAAATACATTCTTTTACAATATTACTTCTAAAACCAACCTCGTTTGCTGTTCCCCATCCCTTGTGGCCAAAATCCATATAATGCATTCCTGCTGGCACATTTTCAAAATATTGAGCTTTTTTAATCCTGTACCAGTTCATTATTTTCTCACATAAATCATCGCTGAATCACCGATGCCTTCCCATTTTGGAATATCAATATAGCCAACGTTTTTCCATTCCTTATCCAACTGGCTATGAAAACACTCATCACCTGTACATCCATAGTTTCCTTCACCCACGTAAATAAGTTTGTTACCATCAAACGCCTTTAAAACATCATTGGCCATCGGATCGTCATATGGTGGCCAAACCATCATTAAAACATTATAACCTTGATATTTTTGCAAAGCCTCCATATGATTTAATTTATCTATATGAAAATACCTTTTATTTTCAGGTTTATATCTACTACCTTCCAGAGGTTGTTGTATATCAGTAGCGGTTATATTCACACCTTTTTCCTGTAGAAGCTTCGCCCACAGGCCGTATCCCGCCCCAATTTCCAGAACAGAATCATTGTTAATAAATTCCACTAATTTATCTATTGATTCTTCGTTAGGTACTGACCAGCCGTAATCTTGAATATATTGGTCACGCCTTGTCCATTCCTGAAAATCTCTGGGATATTCTTGATATTGTTCTGGAGTTCTTCCTAAATTTAACAACTGTTCATCGGTGGGATGTGCCTCTCCGCGAGGACCATATCTCTTTAGATCATCATAAATATTTGCCAGTCTGTACCAATTCATTTTAACCTATAATATTCTGATCCAGCAGTTTTTTCAAAAAATCCCATACTATTTAAATAATTAACATATTCCATAAATTCGTTTAAAGATTCCTGATATGGAATAAGTTGTTCCTTTAGAAGCATAAGCCCATTTTGAATGCTCTGAATAAGGGTGGGATGTGCCTCAAATATATCATGTGTCCTTGCAAGGAAGTCAATTTCTGATTTATGCATCATGGGATTTTCGGCTATGTACTCCAGATCAGCAACCTCATCAGGTGACAAGAATCCTCCGTCTGCCAAAACAGACCACCAGCCTTCTTGTTCTTCGTATCTTGCAGGACCTTGGAAAAAACGTTCTTTCATGCTTATTATCTTCGATAATTAAGAAAATTTACCTTCACATTAAATTTTTTTACCAAAGTAGTGGACAAACGGATTCTACCAGCTATAATAATAGCAGAAGAGAACGGGAAATTAAACAATCCCAAATTAAAATAGAATATATACGGGCCGATGGTTATGGGTTATCTACAGAAAATAAATTCCATTACTACAAACTTGTCCGTTTTTATTAAAGAAACATACTGGGCCGACTGAAGTTAGTTATCAAATTCAATTATACTTTGACCAAAAGCCTGATTTCAACCACTCGTCCAGTTTTTTATTTTAAGGAGGTGCCATATGGCCAAGAATTACGCGAAAATGTCCGGAATGAAAACAAAGAATGTAACCCCTCAAACAGAGAAAGCTCGTCCTGAACAGGTCATGAATGAGGCTGGCGGGTATTCGTTCGAGATCGGTGATTTTCAGAAGCTTAATAGATTCTTGATTATCGGTACCGAAAAAGGAACCTATTACACAGGCGAACGCAAGCTGACCAAGAGTAGTGTTTCCAATATTACCAAGTTGATCGAAAAGGACGGCAAAGCCGTTGTTGACCGCGTAGTTAAGGTTAGCGATGAAGGTCTTGCTCAGAAAAATGATCAAGCCTTGTTCGTGCTTGCACTATGTGCATCCTGCGATAATGCAGAAACCAGAAGTTATGCTTTGCACAACTTGTCCAAAGTAGCTAGAATTTCTACACATTTGTTCACCTTCGCTACTTTTGTGGACGGAATGCGTGGATGGGGAACTGGCTTGCAAAAAGCTATCAGTAGATGGTATAATGAAATGAATACAGACAGACTTGCAATTCAGGTCTGTAAATATGCCTCTCGTAAGGTAGAGGGCGAAATGCCTTGGAGTCACAGAGATTTGCTACGCAAGGCTCACACGGTTCCAGCATCTCCAGAACACGCTGCAATTTATCAGTATGTAACTCAAGGAGTTATGAAGGCTGATGAACTACCAGAGTACGTCTGGGGTCACGAAGAAGCTAAAAAAGACGGTGTAAATGTACCAGAATTGGTAACTAAGTATAGATTGTTCAGAGAGTCTGTTCCAACCGAAGCACTTAAAGACCCAAAGGTTTGGGAGGCTATGCTGGATAATGGTATGCCAATTACTGCTATGATCCGTAACTTGAGCAATATGTCCAAGAACGGAGTTTTGAAGCCAATGTCTAAGTGCGAAAAGATCGTTACAAACGCACTGAAAGATGACGAGCTTCTGGAAAAAGGAAGAGTACACCCAATGAATGTGTTATCTGCTTTCAGAACATACAGTAGCGGTCAAAGTTTTCGTGGAAGCGGAACTTGGACAGTTAACCAGAAAGTTTTGAGTGCTTTGAATGAGACATTCTACAAGAGTTTCAAGTTTATTGAGCCATCCGGCAAAAATATTCTTATCGCTATTGATGCCAGTGGATCAATGAGTTACCCAACGACTGTTCCGGGTATCTCTTGCAGGGATGCGGCAGCAGTATTGGCAATGGTTACTGCCAGAACAGAAGAAAACTATCACATCACTTACTTCTCAAGCGGAAGCAGTGGTGGATGGGGAAGAAGAAGCAGCAGCAGTAAGGGTTTTGGTTATAAGGATGGAATCAATCCATTCCCATGCGGCCCAGAAGATCGCTTGGATACAATTATAAGCAAAACCAATAGATTGCCTTGGGGTGGAACTGATTGTGCTTTACCAATACTTTACGCAATGAAGCAGAATTTGGATGTCGATGCATTCATGATCCTGACTGATAATGATACATATGCAGGAAATATTCATCCATTCGAGGCTTTAAAAGAGTATCGTAGGCGTTCTGGAAAGAACTCTAAGTTGGTGACAGTAGGTATGGTCGCAAACGATTTTACTATTGCTGATCCAAGCGATCCTCGACAGTTGGACATTTGTGGATTCGATTCATCTACTCCACAATTGATCTCTAATTTCATCTCAGACAAGTTTTGAGATGAATGAATCGGGCTCCTAGTGAGCCCTTTTCTTTTATCTTTAACTGCAAAATTTGCATATAGTGT
>Ga0209349_1001189_pt1 | contig 13056 bp, 7 predicted proteins | sample ETNvirnome_2_130_FD_184067 | JGI IMG/M metagenome (GOLD analysis project Ga0209349, IMG submission 184067) | Marine viral communities from the Pacific Ocean - ETNP_2_130 (SPAdes) (version 2) | ecosystem: Environmental > Aquatic > Marine > Oceanic | place: Pacific Ocean | collected 2013-06-22
CTTACGAATCCTCATTGTCATCCTCTTTCTTCAGTCGATACAAGTCGACAGACTCGCTGTAATATCCGTTGGACTCACCAAGCCATCGGATGGTGACGTAACCCTTTTTGGTTGCGAATTTGTAGAATGTCCAAGTCCAACTCTCGCCAGAACCCGTGGGATGATCAACATCACGTGACGTTTCCTCGTCCGCCTGCAGCAGTGGAGAGCCCACCAAATCTTCAAGATCACCGGTGATGTCCTCGACCCTGACACTCTCGCAACAGTCCTGGTCATGAACGAAAACGTAGCCCTCGCCCTCAACCGTGGTGAAGGTCAACTTATCGTCTCGCATGTCATTCTTGTGCTTCACTGATGCCATCGTCTTGCCGACGAGTTCGGAAATCTCAACTCTATCATGATTATAGTATCTCATTATGCTAGCTCCATATCTTGGACCGGAAAAGTATTCCATCCTGGTCGGCTTGAACAAAAGACCTTCACTACAGGTTCAATCTCAATGTCGTTAATCGATGAGATGTATGCATCCACCACAAAGGTGCCGTAACACAAAGGATTACGCTGATATGCCTATCGTCCTTGATACAAAGATCGGTAGGCTGGCTTCATTCGAATTTGATCGCCTGGCTTGAACATTACGGTTCCTCCCTGGGTGCAGTTCCATTATACCACGCAGGGAGGAGAGTTACACGTGAAAGATTTTAGAAATCCAACCTTAAACGGAACGTAATGTCTTTCTCGTCGTTCTTCTCAATGGGTCGTGAGACCTTTGCCACTGCCAGAAGATTTCCGAACTCGTCATGAAGACCAACAGTCGTGGGCATGGTGAACGTACGCTGAACGTCTTCTTGCCCTGCATCAACAACCCGGATCTTTCCAGTGCTATTGACGAATGTTGGGTTGGTTGAATAGTTGAACTCATCGGCAGTTGCACGGCAGAAGACCAACGTTGAGTTGATGTTTGTGTTGTTCTGGAAAGTTGCTGCTGTTAGTGTTCCGGACTGAACACGACATGAAGCAATATGATCGACGATGTTGTCAATTGAACCTGAGATCATAAAGTCAGGGATGAACTTTGCATCTGCATTTCCTGACCCTGCCCAGCCCATCATCACTTTTCCTGCTGCTACATTGGCGCCATCTGGTTGTGATGATTCTGCCATTGCAGAAATGGTTCCGGACATTTTTTGTGATCCGGAGAAGATCTTTGCTATGTCCAGCACGACAGTGCCTGCGTCGTAGAAAATTAGACCTACATTCTGGCTTGTATTAGCTGCATTCTTGACTGTTCCTACACCGCCACCAAATGTTCGTTGCTGATTTGTGCTTGCTCCAATGTCTGTGAAGATAGCAGAACCTGAAATTGACGTCAGATTCAGATTTGCCTGCCCGACAGCATTGAGTGCTGCATTGTCGTCTCTTGTTGATGCACTTGCACTTTGATACATTCGAATTGCAAATGTTTCTCTCTTAACCGAGTCTCTTGCAAATAGACGCTTGAATGACAAGAACAGGGCGTTGTCAATTCTGTTCGTCATCACTGTTGTCGGGGTTGCACTGATTGAGAATGGAGAGTAGAATGCCTGCGTTGCATCGCCCAAAAGCGATGAAGCATACTGGCGGTAAATGTCGATCTTCTCCCTCATCATGAGGCTTTGAGATGCGAACAACAATTTTCCAGCTGAATCCTCGCCGGATGATGCTGTGAGTACCGTTCCGCCGCCGTACCAAAGCCCAACTGTCATGTCAAAAATAGGATTCGCTGTTTGAAGCGTGAAATCCTGATCGTACACCGTCTGGAATAGCGAGCTTGTCACACCAGGACCGATACCACCCGTTACGAAAACTTGGTACGATCGACGTGTTGCACTGCCAGAAACATCCTCTTGTACAACGTCGACAAGCTGATTCAGTACGGATCGGGATACCTTAATATCTTCCGGAGAAATTCTCTTGAAACTTCCGCCAACTACTTTTGCCATGATTTATCTCTCTTACTTAGTGATTGTAACACTGAACTCTTTGCGCAGACCCGATTGGTCTCCAACAATTGACACGACCGTTGTGATTGTTGTTCCGTTACCATACACGCTGAATGTTGTGTCATCCAGGCCTGGCTGAAGCTGCAGTGTGAATTGTGCTTGCGCACCATTTTTGTTAGTTGTCGAATCCCGAACAATGTTGTAGCTCGCAATACGACTGTTGGGCTCAACTTGCAAAGCTGCTTTGCCTTGAACTGTTAGGAATCTGTCTGGAACAAAGACGCTAAACATCACGTCACCAGTTCCGTCTGGTACTCGAGTCTCAGAGTCAATTTTCTGTTCAACCTGGACTGTTATCGATGTCGTCTTATTTCTGGTGAATGCGATTGTATTATTGCTTAGGCCGGTTGTTCCATCGATTGACAATGTCGGGAGACGAATGATTGTTGGATCAGGAAGTGTCAGTAGACGATTTTTGAGTGCCAGTGCACCCTGTGTTTGGGCTTCGAAGACCGGGGTGTTCTTGGTGATCTTCTCCTTTCCCACAGTTCTGCCAAACTTTTGAATGATTGTGTAGTCTACTTCATCATCTGCCAGAGAAAAGAATGCAATCTTGAAACTGCCATTGTTGTCAGCTAGTTTTCGACGACCAGTGTCAGTTAGAACGGCGTCGATGATAATATTATTGGTACTGTGATCAAGAAATCCCATGATTCTCTCCTGCGCATGCTTTCATGCATACATCTAAATATCATGCTTCACACTTTTCGTAAATCTTTGACCTGGATCTCAGCAGTTGTTGATTTCTGCAGGTCTAAGTTCAAAATGTGAACTTGATATACTCCTTGATTTCTATCTGTCACCAGCACGTCAATTTCAGCACCAGTTTTTGTAGTTGCTGACAGTGCATCAGGTGTGAAATACACATCCATTCGAGTGTGTCCACTGTCAAAAATCGCGTCTTGTGAGAAGTTGTCGACCGCAATGTTGTCATCAAGATCTGGGTCGATGAAAAAGTTGGGATATTGCTTTGGTGCCCCGGGGGGCGAAATGTTCTTGAGGGTCAAAATATTCTTCGTCTTGTCAAAACCAACCAGTGTCTGCGTAGAGTAGCCCGATGTCATTCCATGTGCATCCACGGCACATACTGTGTAGATGAAACCTGCATGATCGCGATTGAATACACGATCCTCAAACATTGTCTGTGGCCCATTCGACTTGTGAACCAGGTCGTTTCTAACCTGCTCAGATTTCAAGGTTTTGACATCTGAATCATCAAAATCAATCTCTGCGATGCACTGAAACGGCTCGTAGATAGATGCACGCCGAAAAACCTGGAAATACTTTACGTCTCGAGCCCGCCCGGCGGGGACTTGCCACGTAATGATGAGTCCTCTACTTCGGCTGTAGTTGTAATTGTAGAAGACGCCATCCGGAAATGAAGGTGGATCAAACTCCTCTGTTAGGACAGACACAGAACTCGTTGGTCTCGAGGCTATCAATGTGGCAATTCTAAGTTTTTGCTCTTGGCCTAAATCACTCGATGACACCACAGCATCGATTCTGTAAACAGCTCGAACTGAATACATGTATTTCGACCCGTAAATCACTCGACTATCAATGTAGCTTATGTTCTCCTTGCCAGAAATTGGGAAAACACGTGTCTCAATGACACGGCTTGATGGTGACAATTGCTTGCGAATCAGAAGATAACCAACGGTGGAAGCGCCTGCAAGTCTGGGTTCACCTTCTGATTCTTCATCCTCAGACACTTCAAATGGTATGAGTGTAGGTTCGAAATCGGCAACTGTCAAATCAGATGCGTTTGCAGTCAACAAAAACTTGTCAGCAATTTGCTTACCTAGACTCTTGTCATCTGTGCGGCTCAGCGGCGAGGTGTCGTCTCCGCCTAGGGTGGCAATTCCCAAAACTCTTTTGTTGATAAGCGAATTCAGTGACAATGATGTCGCGATCTCATACAGATCCAGGGTTGGCAAATTGGACTTGGAGTTCACCTTAAGCTCGCTCGGGTCATTGTATGGCGAGATTAGCTTTTGAATCAAATCTCTTTTGACCCCCAACATGGCAGCAAGTTTTTCTGACTGGTTCGACTCTTCGAAGTCAATATCAAGAAACAAACTCAGAGCTTTGATCTTCTCAGTGAGGCGCTTTGATGCATCAGGATCACTCTCCCTGGAAGATGCAAATGCATCATTGGTGATTGACTCTTCTGCTGTGATATCATTCGTGAACTGCGTCAAATCTAAAACGTTGTTTGCATCCCCAAAATTGTTGAACTCCACAATTTGCGCAGGTTCGAAGTTGATGGTGACGTATCTTGGCACTTCTGTTTGGAGAGTACCTGCATCAATCAGCTTTTGCGTTGATTTGTTGCTGCTAAGTCCAGGTACACGCATGTCTCCTTTTGAATTTGTTCTCTCATCTTGAGTGAAAAAATTGTAGACAAACTCAGCCTGGATCTTCACTGGATCTGGGACATCAACTACTGTAAATCGTCTGCTCTTTTCTGTCATTATTTCACCATCACAGAGACACCTTTGGATACTTGTGCAGCATATGACATAATCGAAATGGTGCCTTGCGTTGTGTCAGCGGCTATCAATCCTGCGTCAAGTTGATTATTTGTATTGACCTTCTTAGACCCCTTAACCTTTTCCTTGTTTTCATCCGACAGTGACTTGAATTCGTCGGACGAAAAGACGACTCCTAAAATCTTGTCAAAATATGACGGTGCAAACACTTTTTCTGTTACCAACCCATCATAAAAGTATGCTGAATCGAAAATATCGTAAAAGAGCTCAGCTGTTCCTAGGTCAATAGTTGCTGCATCAAAGGTCTGACCGGATGCTGTTTTCTTGACGTTGTTTCCGGTCAGTTTTCGGAGTTCATTTTCAGAGAGTTTCGTAACACCGTCCTTGACAAAGAATACGTTATCAAAAGTACCGTCCGGTAGATCTGCCATGGCACTGACCTTCTTTGCTAGGTTTTGTGCACTAGACGACCGATTTTCGTAGTCCACTTGGATGAGATTTTCTTCAGACATGTCTACTGTTGACAAAATTGACAGAGCTTTTTTCAGCAGATACGACCTGATCTCATCGATTACGATAGCTTTAACCCGGGCCTCTTCCTTAAATCGACCCACAAACTGTGCGCCAGTCATTCCGCTTGTAAGCATCACTCGACCCACAATGTCATCGATGCTAGACGGTGGGTTTATCGTAAAGTCATTGAAGCTGTTTCTGTCAAATGGGCGTGTCACAAGGAAATCTCTAGAGATTGGCTCATATTTGACATCGTCAAAAACACCATCCTGTTCGACTGTCACTGTTGCAATCTTTTCGTCTACTTCTGTTTGCTGGCCGGCTGCTGCTAAGTCAAATGTATCAAGCAAATTGTCAGACACGAAATCGCCGGGAAGTCCTAGCGCACAAAAGATGATGTTATCTGTTGGGATGCTGCCAACTTCACTAAGAATCTTCTCCAGGCAGGCCACCTCACCGGCGCCTATCCGTGTCATACGCTTGCTTGGGCGAGCCAATGATTGTTCGAATGAGCTAAGTCTTTCCTGTGATATGTCAAGCGAATAATCAGTCACAGATGACAGGTAGTTTTTCCCAACCTTGGTTTGCGCAAAAAGACGCAAAGACTTGGCCAGATCGGTAGGCTCCTTTTCACTTCGGAGCATCGAAGCCAGATCAGATAGATTTCGTGATTGCTGATATTGATACGAGATCATAGCGGATGCACTTGCCAATGATACTAGCGGTAGATCCCTTTCTCGTGCAAGATCTACAAAATATTGTGTCATCGATCGAAATGATTGTGCTGATGTGCTGGTTAGTGATGTCACAACAATATCTGGAGACCTATTTTCAAGGTCGGGCAACAGCCCATCACTATTGACGAGTGTGTCAAAATTGTTGCCCTTCGAACCCTGCACCAATAATTTGATTGCCTTTAGTGACGTTTCATGACGACTCTCTTGACCAACCGGCGCCAAAACAGAAAATGCTAACGGATATGCTGTTTTTCTAACTTGCGCATCAACGAACATTGAGACAAGATCGATCATTGCTTCGAGGAGCATTGACATTGACAGAGTGCCATCAAGTTGAGAATTTCGAGTCACCCTTGTTGGTGTTAGCCACAGGGCATTTCCGTCTTCAGCTTTTGACGCCTTCTTCGCCTCATCATGGAGATCAAGAAATATTCGAACGATACGATTGATCAGTGAAGTTTCCTCTTTATAGTTCTGCTCAAAAAATGAAGTAGCTTGCATTACAATGTTAACTTCATTGACTCTCAGTTTTGGTGCATAATCTGATGACATCGTGAGCAGTGAATCCTTAACAAGATTGGTTGTGAAATTTGTAAGCTTTCTGTCAAGCAAATACGAATCTGTTGGTGAGAATCGTATCACATCGTTTGGGAAACTTATTGGAATGTCAGTTCCGCCAGATGCTGTATTCTGCGGAGTAGTGACAGTTATCTCACTCGTCGTAACTTTCTTGGTTGTTAGGTCCTTTGTTGACACAGTTGATGTTGTAGATTTTTGACTTGCCTTGGCTGCATCTTTGTCTGGTGTAGTTTGATCGAAGTTTTTGTCATTCAATTTCATGATGGCTTTGTTCACCATCATTGCTAGCAAGTATCGCTTGAGAACACTTGATTTTGTTGCGCTGTTGTTGCTTTTATTGCGAGACAGCTCCCTGAACACACCCATCTCAACAATGTTTAGGTCTTTTCCCGAACCTTTGCTTGCAGCAAGCTGTGTCAAAGATTCTGACAGCTCACTCAAAAGTCGTGTATACAGACCTCGGGGTGTAAGTAGATCGAGTTTTTGATCGCGGAGATGCAGCTTGTCATAAAACTTAAGTCCCTCTTCAAAAGATGTGTTCGATCGAACTATCGCATCATCGAAAAGATTCATCCTGTTCTTTAGCGGCGACCTCACAGTTGATTTCATGAATGTTGCAAATGAGTTATGGACTGTTTGCGTTTCTTTCACACCGGTGCCGTCGAACAGCAAGATTCGATTTTTTTCCTGTGTCCTGTTTGCTCCGTCATCTCCCACTACGAAATAGTCAACTAAGCTACCTGGCTGGCCTGTCTCCAGTGATGCATCCTGCTGCCCTTTGACACCCAGGAAAGTCAGAATGGGATCATTTGAATTTGCACCGAATCGATTTCCCAATGTCGTATCTGATAACCGCGCAATGCCGGCGGACAGTGCATATTCATTTGAAAGCATCGTTACAAGGGCCAGTGACCGTCTATTTGCAGGCAGTATCAAATTCTTGTAGAAATCATGTGTCATGTAGGGCGTTTCACCATGAAGATAGACATAACTGCCGTCAGGTTGCGTTTGCATTGAGAAGAGCTTCAAGTTGGCACGGTATTTTTCTCTTTCAGCAAACACCAGGCTATCCCTAACACTGAACTGTCCAGGTGGCACATTTAGAAGTGCATCTCCCATCAGCGCTGGTGAGTATCCATTCGACAAGATGTTTGAGGCAAATTGTAGAACCTGTGTCAACAAAGCTGTCTGTGATTTGCCATTCAAATTCTTAGTTGTCTCTGCAGTGCAAAATCTATCGATCAGTGTCATCGGATCAATCTGATCGTTCAACTCCGACAGCGGATCAACTTTGCACAGAGCAGCTATTTTTTGCTGTGTGATGGCAGAAATACTGTTTCGACCGGTCGAAGGTGTCATCGACTTGTTTGCAGTCTGCAGCAGATTGAAAATTGCACGAAGTTGATCGATTGAGTTCTGGGAATTTTTGATTTGCTGTGACAAGTTAGCATCAAGCTGCTTCAGCTCCTTTTCATTACCTACCAGCATTTTTTCAAAGATGGCTGACAGAAACTCCTGCGATATCCTATCCTCCAAGTGGGCCTGCTTAACTGACGCCATCAAAGGTGAAATGCTGGGTCCCTGAAAATCTGATGTTTTCAAGTTGAAGACAGCAATGGGTTCAGCACAAACATTACTGATTGCTATTTCCTGACTTGTCTTTGGCGCATTCTCATCAGAATTGTTAGCAGTTATTGTTTCAACAGAGCTGTCACTTATTTGGTCTGCTGCTACAATACTTGACGATTTCAGTGAGCCTTTCGCTGATACTGGCGTCACCTTATCCTTCGAGACTTTCCATGGCGCTGGCGGCGGAAGTGGGGGCAAAGGAGGCGCACTGAGCAGCTGGGGTGTTGCCGCACCGACCAGCGGCAAACCAAGGTTAAAGCTCGGATTTCCGATTGGTAATGTTGGCACTTTTGCATTCGATTGCTTCTTTTTCTTTGATCCAGAAGACCATGCACCCCAACCCTTCTTCTTCTTTTTCTTCTTCTTCCAAGCTGTAGGAATCAAAGATTGTGATGAAATCTTGATATTTGAAAATGAAAAAAGTCCCATCTTTATTCCTCTACAGCTTTAGTAGACCCTTGAAGTCAAAGTTGCCAATTTTTGTCGGCACGTCAAATGTTTCAAGATTCCCATCAGGTGACACAAACTGGTTTCCATTCATCAGTTCGAACTGGTTTTCATCAGGTTGCAAAAATTGAGACGTGCCAGCAAGGCTTGACTTCGTTGTCTTCTGTGTCAGCTGCGTATTTTGTTGTGTCGTCTGAGGCAGCACGTGAGACTGTTGTGACACATGTTTCAGACCCGCTTTCCAGCCCTTGTTAATGTCTTCCATGTTGTTTTCTGCTGTACTCATCCCTGGTCCTGGCGGAATATTGCTAATTGCAGCAACTATGGCCGGCACTGACTTTCCAAACAGTGGTGATGCAAGATGAAGCGGTGTGACTGGAAGAATTTTTGACTTCGAACCGAAGCTAGCAAATGCGGCTCCGACAACAAGATTTTCTGGAATGGAAAATAATTTATCACTACTCACCTGTGCTGATTTGACAAACTCATCATCATCATAGCTGATTGCCTGAATGCTGTATGACTTCGTTCCAACTTCGGCAAAAAATCGATCATCCCGAAACTTATATTGTGAGGAGCTTTGACTACATGCTACAGAACCTAGAACCTGGTCGTGGCCATCAAGCAAGCAATAAACGAGGAAGTAACTGATATTTGATGTGTTTCCTGACACACTCCACGTCAAAGAACTGTAGAAACTCTTTTCCAAAATCGTCAAGTTTTCTATCGTTGGGTTCACTGTTGGGATTGAAGCAAACGTAGTAAGCTCGAGCCCTATTTGTGATTCAATTAGCAAGCTCTCAATTGACTTGCCGTTCAAAATATCTGATTCTGGGGGCAGAATTCCCAACTTGTCATAAATCACCCTCGAAAATCGGGCACCCTTCCTCTTGATTTCGTCGCCATATCGATTGATAACACCAACATTGGATGACTGCAAGAAGACCTCAGGCTGCTGCAGGCATGTCTTGACAATGTACTCATATTTTTCATCTGACTGTGGCGCTGAGATTCTCAGAGGCAGACGTGTGGTGGGTGAATCAGAAAATTTGCCAGCAGGTACGATACCAAACGAAACTCTGCGACCTGTTGAATATTCGAATCTCTCCACAAGGAACATCGTAAAGAGCTTTGCCTTCACCTCGTCTCGTTGTAATGCTGCTATGAATTCATCACCCACGCCTGCATCACGAAGTGCTTGCGTCATTGTGCTGAAAATATCAGTCGTTGCCTTAACCTGGATGTCGAACGTTATTGTCGTGTTGTTTTCACTATCTTGTGCAGCTACTGCATCTGTTACTGCAACAGCAAATGGCATATCGCTTAGCATGAATCTTCGAATGAAAACTTCATCTTCATCTGACATTATCTCTTGTCCTAACGATGCATCACCAGGGTGACCCACGCGATATGCAACAAAATACCGATACCGTTTTCCCAGCAGCGTGGTGGCGTCTCTAAATTCGAACGCATCCTTTTGACCGTTCACGAACACCATTGTCTCGCCAAGTACGTCCGGAATCACTTCAACTGAGTCGCTGAATTGGCCTGTCTGCTCGAGATCCTGTCGAAGTAATCGAACTGTCAGTATGTCATTTGATAGTGTTGATACTCGAATTTTGACTTCGTTTTGTGTATTCAAAGCTCTAATTGACAGTGGAATAGCTGCTGAGTTGCGTGGATCACTTACCTTCTTGAATGATGGAATTACGATACTCGAAAACTCGCCGACTGTTCCATCGCCATTAACGACAACAACACGATAGACAATCTTGTTGGGCTTGATATTGTCAACTGCATCTTCAAAAACCAGCACATCACTGTCTGTAAATGACATATTTGCCACATCATCCACCACCGTTCGACTCATATTAGGGTTCGTAATAATTCGAAAGATCTTGATGGTCCGTAGAGTCGGGTCAGTTCTTTGAAGCTTAAGAGCGACTCTTTCAAAGCTTGTTGACAGCAATGACAGTTCAGGCGGGTCTGGATTCGCTAGGAGCTCGTTGAGCTCTTTTCCGTGCTTGATCTCGACCACCTTGTCGTAAAAAATTCGCTTGTTTTTTTTAGCAGAGATGACAGAAATCTTTGCGTAAATCGTCTCTGCTCCTGCTACCCGGTGCTTTTTGACGCTGAGGTTCCTAACGAACTCCCTCTTGGCTGGTAGGAAGTCTAAGTGTGATGCTGTTGCCAGCTTGCTATTTTTTGTAGCGAATGACAATGCATCAATTAGTTTATTAGGACGGGCAGACCTTACGTTTCGCTTGTTTGCCCCGCGCAGTTCACTAAGGCTCCGTCTTGTTCGAATATTAGTGCCCAGGGTTTGTTCTTTTGTCTTGTCAACGGGCAGCGAGTTTTTGCTATCAAGTGAAATAGCATTCAGTGGTGTTGATGCAAAGAAACTGCCAGGCTGAGCCGCCGCGGCTGGATCAACGCCTTCTAGCTTCATTTCTTGAGACACTTGCTTGAACGTTTTTTCTATTTTCTGCAGTTGTCCGGGAATTACAAGCCGAGACAAAGAGGGTCCAGCTGCAGCTGACACCATCACGCGCTTGAGTGAGTCCGGCGGCATTATGGCTATTGTTGCGTCATTCAAGTTTGATCCACCGATTTTTTGTGTGATATCGCCGGCAGTTTCAAATATGATTTCGAATGACTCAATTGCATCCGATGATCTAACTTGAGCAGTTTTTGGATTTGTCGTGAACAACTCAATCCGAACACCATCAGCACCCAGCAATTCCGACGTACGTTGGTCAACAAAAAAATGAGTCCTGTAGGCATACTCACCGGGGGCATCTCCAAAATCGTCGCCGTTATTTAGCTCAGTATCATTGACAATGTCGACGAGGTCAAATGGTGACACGCCGGCAGCGAATTCGAAAAAGCTATCAATCGATGATCTTTTCAGAGATATCTTGGCCATCTTTCTTCCTAATCTATCACAATCGTAAATAGGCCCAAGAACGTTTCAGTTCCAAATGAGTCACGTTGCATTTTCCCCACAAAAAGAACACGCTTGCCCTGACTAAGTGGCTCATCATCATCAAATGCACCGAAGTCAACAACTGACAGCTTTTCAACGCCTGACACATCCTGCTCAAAAAATTGAACTACTATATTGTTTGACCGACTGGTCTTGGAAAACAGAAATTGTTGCTTTGGCTTGTCTTTCAGAGACCGCATCAAATCATCAAGTGACAGCAGTTCTTGCTCATTCAGTCGAGAATACTCTCCCAACAGCTCTCCCACCATTTCGCCAGGCCTTGGAGTACTGATGGGTGGCAAGTACATAAAGTTGGCAAAATCAGCAAACCTACGATCGCTAAAGACACCTGGCAGATCATCTAAGTCTACCTTCCCATCTTCGCCTGCCCGAAGATAATCTGTCTCATCATCAATCGAGAAGTTGCATGAGGTGGGGGTAATTTCAATTTGTTGGTGTAGCGAAAACTCATCGATTGTTCCAATTATTCTCTGGTCCGAGAAGTTTTTTGTGATGCCATTAAGGACACCCGTCAGTGCCGGCTTTAGTGCAGTGCCCGACAGGATATTGAGCGATTGATTGAGGCTCGTTCGAATTGTGCCCGATGATATTGTGCCACCCACCCAGTCAAAATCTGACGTTTTGAAGGGTCGCATACTGTATCCGGCTTCAAGCTCCGGGACTATCACGTCTTGATATCTATTTCCTGCCTCGAAAAAAATCCTTTCTGACGCATCAGATGCCAGCTTAGGATTTGTGAAGCTACCAGATGTCTCATAAAACGTGTGCAGATCAGTAAATGAGGCATACCGAATTCGAAGCTCTCCAGTTCCAGCCTGGCGCTTTCCTTCTTGTGTGACAATGAAGTCAAGAATTCGCTCTTTGCTATTGAGTATTCCTGCCATAACTATTCTAAATATCCCATTGGTGAGTTTGTCAAATTCCCCACTTGTCATCAAAATAGTTCGACAAATCTGTTAGGTCGTCAGCTGATATACTGGTTGTGTAAAGAACAAGTTCACACAATTCAAACAACGCTGGATCTCCACCCGAGGGAAATATTTCATTTCCAATTCTAACACTGTTTAGTCCCACAGTTGGATCAGATGGCCTCGTTGTGTTACCTACAAATGTGCCATTGACATACATGCTATAGGTTTTTGATTCATACGTTATGATCATTGACATAACCGAACCACTTACAACTTGTCCTTCCCTTGTCGTAACATAGTCTGCAGCATCGGCTGAACCAAAATCGTGCCAAAGACGACTTGTTAATCCCTGCGATGTGCCAACTGTTACTGTCCATCCACCGCTGGCCATACCGGTGATTATATCTAATTCATAAGGATTAACGTTAGAGGTATTTATCCTATTAGGCTTTATTACAACACCGTATGTGTATGCTGCAGGAGTTGATGATCCGAAAAGTGAATCGGCCCCGGCAGAACTTGCCAAGATATCGTCAACACCATCAAAGCTAATAACATCACGTGTGTTCACAAGAGATGCTGATAAGAAAGGGCGAGCGGCAGCAAGATTAGCCTGCCATGTGCACGAAACAGATCCTTTGTTTGAAACTGACTCTACCAGACTTCCAGCCAGTGTAATTGAAGTGCTATCATTTGCAT
>Ga0209349_1001192_pt1 | contig 13051 bp, 14 predicted proteins | sample ETNvirnome_2_130_FD_184067 | JGI IMG/M metagenome (GOLD analysis project Ga0209349, IMG submission 184067) | Marine viral communities from the Pacific Ocean - ETNP_2_130 (SPAdes) (version 2) | ecosystem: Environmental > Aquatic > Marine > Oceanic | place: Pacific Ocean | collected 2013-06-22
AAAATCGTGTAGAGTTTTTTAGGGTAACGAGTGGTCCAAAAAAAACACAAAACGCTTTAAAATTAATGACGAAGGCTCTATACAATATTAAGAATCGGCGTTATATTAAGAATCGCTTATCTTGCACCGGCGGCTATGGGTGCAAATTTTATAAGACAAAATATTGTCCATGAGGAATAAATGATAAAAAAGAAAATTTTGGTCTTGTCCGATCACCCTCTCTCCCCCTCGGGTGTCGGAACACAAACCAAATACATGATTGAAGCTCTTCTAAAAACTGGAAGATATAGCTTTATCTGTTTGGGGGGTGCTATGAAACATATGGATTATAGACCGCAGCAGGTCGACCCTTGGAAAGAAGATTGGGTTATTTATCCAGTAGACGGATACGGAAGTCAAGAAATTATTCGTTCGGTTCTTCAAAAAGAAAGACCCGATGCGCTGTGGTTTATGACGGATCCGCGATTCTATACGTGGCTTTGGGAGATCGAAAACGAAGTACGGGCGAATGTGCCTATGATCTATTATCATGTTTGGGATAACTTCCCAGCGCCAATGTTTAATGGTCAATTCTACCGATCTACCGATAAGGTTGTTTGTATTTCCAAAGTTACTCATGAAATACTAAAAACTGCAGCAACAGAAGTTGATAGTTGTTATCTTCCGCATGCGGTAAACAACAACATCTTTAAAAAATTGACTTCCAAAGAAGATGTTGAAAGAATTGAGACACTGCGACAACATATTATTAATACAGGAACTTCAGAATTATCAGATACCAAAAAAGAAAAGAAAATCTTTTTCTGGAACAATCGTAATGCTCGCCGTAAACAATCGGGCACACTTATTTGGTGGTTCAAGGAATGGCTGGATAAAGTTGGACACGATAAGGCCACGTTGCTGATGCATACGGATGCTAAAGACGCCCATGGACAAGATTTGCCACATATTATCACTCATTTAAATATGGACCAAGGTCAAGTAATGTTGTCGACAAACAAGATAGCACCAGAAGAGCTAGCTCTTATGTACAATGCCGCAGACTTCACCATCAATATATCTGATGCTGAAGGGTTTGGGTTGGCGACTTTGGAATCTATGTCTTGTGGAACTCCCATTATTGTAAATATGACTGGTGGATTACAAGAACAAGTAACAGATGGCACAAATTGGTTTGGTTTCGGTATTGAGCCGTGCTCAAAGGCGATCATTGGTTCTTTACAAGTACCTTATATTTATGAGGATCGTATTTCACAAACGGATTTTGAAAAGTATATGACAAAGGCTATAAAAATGTCTAAAAAGGCATATAATAATATGGCCTCTCAAGGAATTACCCATGTCAAGAATAATTATAATTTCGAGACGTATGAAAAAGAATGGGTTAGAATAATGGAGGAATTCATCGAACGTAATGGTTCATGGAATACCCGACAAGGTTATAAGAGATGGCATTTTTCGGAGGTGGCCTAATATGAAAAAGAAAATTCTTCTTAAAGCACCCCTTCTCACACGTTCTGGTTATGGAGAACAATCTCGCTTCGCTTTGCGCGCACTGAGATCTAGAGAAGATTTATTTGATATCTATATCCAACCACTACAGTGGGGTCAAACCTCATGGATGACAATGGTTGACAGCGAGAGAGCCTGGATTGATCAAACTATCGAAAAAACGATTGCTTATCTTCAACAAGGTGGACAATATGATATATCACTACAAGTCACTATCCCGAATGAGTGGGAAAAACTTGCACCTGTAAATATTGGATATACTGCCGGCATTGAAACCACAAGAGTGTCACATCAGTGGATTGAAAAAGCTAACATTATGGATAGAATTATTGTTGTATCTAATCACGCAAAAAGGATATTTGAAGACACCGTATACACTGCGGTTAATCAAGATGATTCATCACAAACCTTTGAACTGCGTACTATGACCCCGATTGATCCTGTGGATTATCCTACAAAGAGTTTTGATAATCTGCCGGATCTGGGCATAAAATTAGATTATGATGTTAATTTTTTGTGTATTGCACAATTTGGCCCCCGCAAAAATCTTCCCAACACAATTAAATGGTTTGTGGAAGAATTTAAAGATGACGAAGTGGGATTAATTGTAAAAACAAACCTCGCCAAAAATTGCCTTATGGACAGAGAAAGAGTGGAGAGCCATTTGAAGAGTATGTTGGCTCCGTATGAAAATCGCCGCTGCAAGGTTTATTTATTGCACGGCGATTTAGAAGATGACGAAATTCATTCGCTATACACCCATCCACAGATTTCCGCTTTGGTTTCTTTGGCCCACGGAGAGGGATTTGGTCTTCCGATTTTTGAAGCCTGTTATAGTGGTTTACCTGTTGTTTGTACAGGATGGTCTGGCCAGCTAGATTTTCTGGTAGATGAAAATGGTAAAGACAATTTTTATAATGTAGCATTCGACCTGGCGCCCGTGCAAGACGAAGTGGTGTGGGAAGGCGTTTTGATTAAAGAATCCATGTGGGCTTATGCAAGAGAAGTATCAGCGAAAGAACAATATAGACTTTGCTACAACGATATCAACAACAAGAATAAAGATAGCTTAGCAGCCGCGGCCCCCGCATATTCCCAGGAGGTTCACGACCGGTTTTCAGAACAAAAACAAAACGCTTTATTTGTCAAAAGTTTGGCTGATTATGTAGCAAGTGCTGACGACCAGGAATGGCACGATATTTTGGATCAAGTTGTAGAATATGACTGAGGTTGTATTTATATCTGATTTTTTTGCTGATGAAATACAAGGAGGTGCTGAATTATGTAATGCGGCCCTTATTGGTCTGCTACAAAAAAGATATAAAGTAGAAAAAACCAAATCAGTTGATGTGACTCCTGAGGCGATCCTTGATAATCTCGATAGTTTTTTCATAATAGCTAATTTTTTCTTGCTCCCAGAGCCTCTAAAAAAGATTTTTATCGACAAAACAAAATATGTGATTTTAGAACATGATCACAAGTATGTAAAATCTAACAATCCTTCGTTATATAAGGACTTTCTAGCACCAGAGGCACAGATTATCAATAAAGATTTTTATGCGAACGCATTAGCGGTTATGTGCCAGAGTAAAAAGCACGCCAGTGTTGTCCAAAAGAACTTGTTGTTAAATAATATTATAAGCTTAAGTGGCAATATTTGGACCGAAGAACAGCTAAAGGTTATAGAAAACAATTTAGATACAACGAAAACAATCAAATTTGCGATCTTAAATTCTACTAATAAAAATAAAGGAATGCCGGCAGCGATTGATTTTTGTAATAAAAACAATCTTCCATATGAACTTATACACCCCCAATCTTTTGAAAGTTTTATTGCTAATTTGGCACAAGTGGAACATTTGGTTTTCTTTCCTCAATGGTTGGAGACTTATAACCGGTTGTCAATCGAGGCTAGAATTCTTGGTTGTAAGTTGGTGACCAATAACTTAATTGGTGCAGCCAGCGAAGATTATTTTAAACTAAAAGGACGAGAATTGCTGGAATTTATCAGAGGCAACAATACCACTTTAATGAATAAATGGTTCAACCTTATCGATGAAAAGGAAGTAGAATATTATGACAATATAGAATTGCCAAAAGTAACGATTTTGGGTACGTTCTATGATGGTAGTGAGTATATTGAGGGATTTTTAGAGAACATAACAACCCAAACAATTTTTGATAGATGTGAGCTTATTTTAATTGATGCCAACTCCCCCGGAAACGAGAAAGAAATTATCGACCAGTATGTGAAAAAATATGATAATATCATCTACAAAAGACTGGATTATAGAGCCACCACAGGGGAGGCTTTCAATATGGGTATTGAAATGTCAACAGGGGAGTTTTTAACTTTTGGTCTTATTGACGACCGCCGTCACGCCACTGGTCTTGAGATATTGACAAAACATCTTATGTTTTCACCAGAAGTGGATTTGGTTTATGGAGACTGTTTTGAGACCGACAAACCCAACGAAACATATGAGAAGAACTCATCTAATGGAAAATTATATGAACATTCACTAAAATCTTTTTCAAAGGAAAATATGATAAAGTGTTTGCCAGGCCCCATGCCATTATGGAGAAAAACCATGAATGAAAAACATGGTGCCTTTAATACAGATATTGATTTTGCGGATGATTGGGAAATGTGGTTGCGCGCTGTTAATGGTGGTTCAAAATTTAAAAAAATTAATATTATAATTGGCCTTTACTTAAGCGGTGGAAGGTCGCAATCAGACAAACTAAATGTAAAGCAGAATCTCGAAGAAAGTGAATTATTTTTCAAATATGCTCATTTATTTGGAAATAACTTTCATCTTTTTAAAGATTATTTCACACAACTTAAAGGATTAGAAAATGTTCAATAGAAAATATTTGCCAACTTTAGCTGAACTCATTGATCGGTTATCTATTGCGCAATTAAAAGAAGTATTTATAACCGAACACAAAGAAGAGTACGGACAAGAAATCGCTGATATTTGTCATGATATTAATTTGTGCTTAGTTGACGCAACAAAGATAGATGCCGAAGTTGTTAGGGCTATTGTGGTGTTATCTCAAATGAATTTACACATTTGGCATAATGAATCAAATTATCGTAAGGGTGTCGGAGATGGAAACAATCTGGAACTTACTCACGGTTTGAACGGCATTAGAAATACCGCTAAAAATAAGATTCAAGAAACTGTTGGTGGAAGAAAGGATTATAAGATTGATTGTCTGGCGGCTGAATTTAAAGATTGGGAGATTAGTTGGAAAGATAATAAATGAGTAGTGACACGTATCGGTTTAAAATAATTATAATCGGTGCTGGGGTTGTTGGGTTATCAATCGCCAATGAATTATCCAAGGAATATGACAACATCTTGGTTGTCGAAAAAGAAGGTTCATTCGGTCAACACGTTTCTAGTCGTAATAGTGAAATTATACACTCTGGGATATACTACCCAAAAGACACCTTAAAAACTAAATTATGTGTTGAAGGAAACAAGCTACTCTATAATTTCATAAAAGAACACAACATTCCACACAGACGTTGTGGAAAATTAATAGTCGCAAATAGTGCCGAGGAAAAGGTAGTCTTAGAAAAACTATATTTACAAAGTATAGAAAATGGCGTTGATGATGTAATGTTAATCAACAAGGAGAAAATACAAGAACTCGAACCCTCTGTTAAAGCAGATATGGCTATTTTAGCACCATCAACTGGAATTGTCGATAGCCATTCTTTGATGCAGAGATTGGAACAAAAATCAATTGAAAGGGGCGTTGTTGTTTCTTATAATACTCAAATAAATAATATTTCTAAAAAAAATGATTTTTATGAATTGACATTTAATGATAAAGAGGTTATAATACAAACAGATATACTTATAAATTCTGCTGGCTTGTGGAGCGATGAAGTTTCTGCGATGTCTGGTATAAAAGGTTATAAGATTTGTTGGAATAAAGGTGAGTATTTTAAAACAACAAAGTACAAAAATATGAACAAACTTATTTATCCAGTCCCGGATCCAAAGGGCAAATATCTTGGAATCCACACAGTTATGGATTTGGATGGAAATATCTCATTTGGTCCAAATTCTTATTATATCGACAATTTGGACTATAACGTAGATGAGAAAAATAAAGAGCAATTTTGTGAAGCAATAAATCGTTATTTAGACATAAAATTGCAAGATTTATCACCAGCAATGAGCGGTATTAGACCAAAAACACAATCAGAAAAAGAACATTTTAAAGATTTTATTATAAAAAATGAATCAGAAATAGGTTATAATAATTTTATAAACTTGATAGGCATTGAATCCCCTGGGTTGACATGTTGTTTATCTATAGCCAAATATGTTAAGGAGATAATAAATAAATGAATATTTTGATTACAGGCGGTGCAGGATATATTGGTAGCGAACTCGTCCAATATATGTTAGATGATGGGCACAAGGTTGTTGTAATTGATAACTTGATGTATGATCCGACTTCTTTATTGAGATATACAAATAATCCTGATTTTACTTTTGTGAAAGGGGATGTCCGCAATCTCAAATTGATGACAGAATTAATGCACGATGCGGACATTGTTATACCACTTGCAGCTTTGGTGGGATTTCCCCTTTGTGAACAAGATCCTCGCAGCGCCCAAGAAATCAATCATGACGTTAATACTTGGATTGCTAAAACAAAGAGGCCCGAACAGAAGGTCATATACCCATGTACCAACTCTGGGTATGGCGTAAGTGTTGATGGTTCTGTATGTACCGAGGAATCTCCTTTAAATCCTATATCTCTTTATGGGCGCACTAAAGTTGCTGCTGAAAAAGAATATCAAAATGTGGATAATTGTGTAACTTTTAGATTGGCAACGGTTTTCGGACCCGGCTCTCGTATGAGAACAGATCTTCTTGTAAACAATTTTGTATTAAAAACCTTACAAGAGCGAGTGTTGGTACTTTATGAGTGTAAATTTATGCGAAATTATGTACATCTTCATGATGTGTGTAGGGGATTTATGTTCATTCTCGATAATTGGGAGGAATGTAAAAATGAAACTTATAATCTCGGAAATGATGAATTAAATATGAACAAGCTGCAATTAGCTCAGAAAATCCAAGAACACCTTCCACTAGAGATTATTCAAGCTGAAGTTAACAGTGATCCAGATACTCGGGATTATATTGTTAGTAGCGATAAAATTTATAACAAGGGCTTCGAATGTGAATATGATTTGGACGACGGTATTAGACAACTAATCACAGCTTATAGTATTATTGAATCCCCTTGGTATGCGAATTATTAAGGAGAAGATAATGAATATGAAAAAATTAGATATATTATTTGTACACCCAAGCGCAAAAGAGCTTCGGTATTTAATTTATCAGGATTTAGAAAAGAATGATGCAGCCATTGAGCCCCCTATATGGGCTGCAATGCTAGCCAATCATTGCAGAACAAAAGGATTTTCGACAGAGATTTTGGATTGTGAAGCCGAGGGGTTGCGCATTGTTGACGCATCTTCCCAGGCCCTCGATTTTAAATCGAGAATTATATGTATAGTTGTTTATGGTCAACAACCAAGTGCCAGTACCCAAAATATGGAAGGAGCAATTAAACTATCGGATGAAATAAAAAGACAAGGCCCCGATAGCAAAATTGTGCTGCTTGGGCCTCATGTTTCTGCGTTGCCCAAAGAAGTGCTAAAAAACCACCCTTCTGTAGATTTCATATGTCAAAACGAGGGTGTATACACACTTAGTAATCTATTAATGGTTCAAAATTTTGATGATGTAAGTTTTTTAAGAAAAGTAAAAGGATTAGGATTTCGAGACGGCGATAATGTAATATTAAATGCGCCCGAAAGAATTGTGCCCAAAAATCTTCTAGAACAAGATTTGCCGGGCATGGCGTGGGACTTGTTGCCTAATTTAAATAAATATAGAACTGCCGGCTGGCATTCTTGGCCCAATAAGAGTGATAAATCACCTTTTGCTGCAATTTATACGAGTTTGGGTTGCCCTTTTAGATGTTCTTTTTGCATGATTAATATAATCAACAGAACCAAGCTTGGCGATGATATAGATAGTTCTGATAGCAACGTGTTTAGATTTTGGCAACCTGAGTTTATTATAAAACAATTTGACTATATGGCTAAAGTTGGTATTAAAAATGTAAAGATAGCAGATGAATTATTTGTTTTTAATACAAAACATTTTATGAAAATTTGTGATTTATTGATTGAAAGAGATTATGGCTTTAATATCTGGTGTTATTCGCGGATAGATACCTGTAAGCCGGCTTATCTAGAGAAAATGAAAAAGGCCGGCATCAATTGGATAGGGCTTGGAATCGAAAACCCCAATCAAGTTCTCAGAAAGGAGGTTCATAAAGGTGGATACAAAGGAATTAAAATATTAGACATAATCAATTCAGTTAGAGATGCTGGAATTGGTGTGGGGGCGAATTATATCTTTGGCTTGCCAATGGACAACGAGGAAACTATTAAAGAGACACTCCAGTATGCAATGGATAACATTACTGATATGGCAAATTTTTATTGTGCGATGGCTTATCCCGGCTCGCCGCTATATTTGGAGGCCGTTAGAAAGGGGTGGAAATTGCCTGATACATATGCGGGATATAGTCAACATTCCTACTATACTCATCCATTATCAAATGGACTATTAACATCAGAAGAAATTCTCGCTTTTCGGGATCAAGCCTATATTAAATATCACTCAAACCCAGTTTATTTAAAGAGGCTTGAAGACCAATATGGCGTCGACGCGGCAACCAATGTTAGAGATACACTTAAAATTGATTTGAAAAGAAAGATATTAGAGTAAATGGAGATAAAATGAAAAAGAAAGATATTAGAGTAAATGGAGATAAAATGAAAAAAGCTTTAATCATGACTTTTAGCAAATATCAAGATCATGAGGTAATTTATCCATATTATAGACTTTTAGAAGAAGAATTTGAAGTTGATATTATGGCAGATAAGATCGGCAGAATTCATGGTATTTTAGGGACATACATGGAATCTACGCGACAAGTCAGCGAACTTCATGATAATTTTAAGGCGTTCATGGATGAATATGATTTGCTTGTGATTCCGGGAGGAGTCAAATCACTAGAAAAACTTAGACAAGAAAGGCAAGTTTTAGACTTCATTCATCAATGGGATAAAGAAGGGCGAGTTATTGCATGTATTTGCCATGGCGCCCAACTCTTGATTTCTGCTAAAGTAACAAATGGTAGAAAAATTTCTGGTTATTATAGTATTAAAGATGATATTGAAAATTCTGGTGCCAAGTATGTGGATGCTGAGGCGGTTGTTTCCGACAATATTATAACTTGTCCGCATTATAAGTGGATGGGTCAATGGATGTTGGCATCTTTGAAAGTCTATAATGATTGGGCCCTGGAAAACAAATGAACTATCGCGACAAAGTGGTCAAAAAGCCGTGGGGTTATGAATATCTAATTTATGAGAATGATAATTTGGGAATTTGGTTTCTGCATATTGAAAAGAATCAAAAAACTTCTATGCATTGTCATCCGAAAAAAAATACTGGTCTTGTGGTCTTGGATGGGACAGCAGAGGTATCGTTTTTAAAAAACAAGATTAATCTCAAAGGCGTAGATAAAATTATGATCTTTAGAAGTCGATTTCACTCTACAAAAGCATTGTCCGAAGGGGGTGCCTACATTTTGGAAGTTGAATCTCCGAAAGATAAGCACGATCTTGTGCGCCTTTATGATAATTATGGCAGAAAGGACGACCCCTATGAAAGTGAAAACCATCAGTATAACAAAGATGAAAATCATATGTGGTTCGATGATCCTATAAATCTCAAAGAGAGAATGTATAAATTTTCCAAATGTATTATAAAAACAGAAAAAATTGTAAACATAGAAGAACTTTATGAGAGACCTTATGGTGAGGTTATAGTGTTTTTGAGTGGCGGTCTGCATAGAGGAGGAAGCACGATAGTCCATGTGGGCGACGTGGTAGCAAGCCATTCAATTAATGAAATATCTAGGCATTTTGAGTTGGAAAAAAACTCCGTGATTTTGTCTATTATGGGAGAGTGAAATGCTTGAAAAAGATTTTCCACCCGGATTCGAAAAAGAAGCAAAAAATATTGCCATAGATTTTGATGGCGTAATTCATAATTTTGATAAGGGGTACTTTGATGGAACGTGCTATGGAAACCCAATAGAGGGCTCATTGGAAGCCTTAAAAAAACTATCGGAAGATTACGAAATTATAATCTTTACAGCCAAGGCGAAACCTGACCGCCCGCTTGTGAATGGTAAAACCGGCACCGAATTGGTTATAGAGTGGCTAACAAGGCACGGCGTAATTCAATATGTAAAAGAAGTGACATCTGAGAAGCCAAGAGCCAAAATTTATATTGATGACAAGGGGTACTATTTTAAGGAATGGTCGGCAACACTTAAGGATTTAGAGCAACGATTATGAATAATTTATTAAAGAAAAAAATACAATTTTTTCTCACTATAGTACGGGTAATTTGAGGGTTATTAAATTATGATGAGTGATTATAGATTTAATGTATTTAAGAGAGCTTCCTTATGTAGAAATTTTGAACAATATGTTTTTGATTCAATTAAAGCGGGGTTGTTTAAAATTCCTATATATCTTTCGGCCGGCCAGGAATATATAGCGGCTTCTATAGCAGAATATATGTTTGAAAAAGAATTACAACCACACATCTTTATTCAACATCGTGGCCATTCTACTTATTTGTCGTATGACGCCCCAATTGAGCGTCTTATAGATGAATTATTAGGTAGAACTACTGGATGTGCTAATGGTATGGGCGGATCCGCCTCTATTCATTCCAAAGAGAAAAATATCTACGGACACGATGGCTTAATGGGAAGCCAGGTACCCATTGCCGTAGGGCATTGTTATTCAACTCGGCATCCCACCATTGTCCATATGGGAGACGCTTCGGCGGAAGAGGATTATGTTTTTGGCGCGCTCGGGTGGGCTTCTACAAAAAGATTGCCTATTTTGTTTGTTGTTGAAGATAATAATTTATCTATTTTAACCGAGAAAAAAGTAAGAAGAAACTGGTGTATGAAAGATGTTGCTGTAGGATTTAAGATGAAAGCAAAAAATATTTCGGATGACCCGTTGGAAATTAGAGAAGCTTTGAAGGGGGTTTTTCAAGAGCCGATGCTATTAAACATTAATACGCATAGAAAATTTTGGCACGCAGGAGCAGGAATTGACGATAAAAATATCTTTGATAGATATGAGCATGAAATGAGGTTATTGGGACAAGCAGCCTTCGACGTTCACAATTATTACGAGGAACAAGTGAGAAACAAGTGGCAACAACAGTTAGAGAAACCATAAAAGAAATAACTCGCGCTCATCTGATAGATGGGGGCAAATGTTATGGGCAATGCCTAACCGCCGTTGGGTGGGTAGGAGGTACACTTCCCGAATTTTATGAGGAAGATGGCATGGTTGAGCTTTCGATGGCTGACGTAGCTGCTAGCGGCTTTCTAACTGGGATAGCGTTGGCTGGCGAACGACCAATTTATGTGGTCCGATATCAAGGTTTTCAATGGTACAACGCACCGATGATCATAAATTATGCCATGAAATCTAAAGAAATTTGGGATCGTCCATGTCCCATGTTTATCAGAAGCATAGCAATGGAGGGTGGTATTGGGCCCGTTGCCGGCTCTTCCCACCATTCCCTCTATCAGCGGATGCCAGGCACTAAAATAATATCCCCCATGACCCCTAAAGAATACAAACTTGCATATGATGAGTTTATGAGGGATGATGATGTATATTATATTTCTGAGCACCGAAAGAGTTATGATAACACTAAAGAATTTAGAGATATAATTTATCCTGATGCCGATTTGACTCTTTTTCCTATTTCTATTACGAGATTTGCTGCCGAAGAGGCAAGAAGGCTTTTGAAAGACCGGGGAATAAATGTAAACATTATTCACCAATTGTGGATTAAGCCTTTTATATTTAAGGAAGCGTGGCAGACTGCGCTCTCTAAATCAAAATTTGGAGGACTGGTTTTGGATGACGATTATGAAGAAGGCGTTGCCAGCAGTATAGCACACCGAATGATGATGAAAGTAAATAAAAAAGTAGATACCCTCGGTTTATGTCATAGAACAGCCGGCTTTCATCCCGAGGTTGATAATTTGCCTCCTTCTGCTGAACAAATTATCAAAAAAGTATTACAAATTATGGAAATATCATGATATTAACACTACAAGAACCCGGCATACTTTGATATGATAGAAAGTAAATCCGGCGCCCAACTATAGCTAGTTTAGAAGATACGATAAAGATTATGCTTAAGCGAAAAACTTATAGGAGAATAGATGGGAGAAGAATTTAAAAAGGGCGATTTGGTACGTTGGTTCGAATCTTATGCAGATGATTCCGCTGTTAAAGATACAGGTATTGGGGTTATAATAAGAAAATTATCATATCCTATGCGTTTTAGTAGAAAGACATATGAAAATTTTGAAGTATTTAGAACTCATCGCGCAGACACTATGTTGTTCGACCGCCGCGAATTACGAAAAATCGAAAAAGGAGAGTAACCTATGTTTTCTAAAGAAGAGTTAATTGCATTTGAGACGGAGATAGCTAACTGCTTTGACGCCGCAATGATCCGCGCGCCTGTCCATTTATATAACGATAATGAAGAACAAACTATTGAAATTTTTAAGAAACACAATATTGGGCCTGAAGATTGGGTGTTGTGTTCATGGAGAAGTCATTACCAGTGCTTACTGAAGGGGGTTCCGAAAGATGAATTAAAGGCAGCTATTTTACAAGGGCGTTCAATTTCATTATGTTTTGCAAAGCATCGCGTTTTCTCCTCTGGAATCGTAACTGGTGTTTTACCTATCGCAACTGGCATCGCCCTTGATATTAAGCGTAAAGGTGGTACAAATAAGGTATATTGTTTTATGGGAGATATGACCTCCGAAACAGGCATCGCACATGAGTGTATCAAGTACGCCCGAAATCATGATCTTCCAATTCATTTTATTATTGAAGATAACGGAAAGTCGGTTTGTACAGACACCAGGGCTACTTGGAATCAAGAAAAACTTACATATGAAGATATTAACGACGAATATATAACGTATTATCGTTATACACTAGACAAATATCCCCATGCTGGAGCAGGAAAGAGGGTGCAATTCTAATGGGAAAATATTTTGATGAATTAGAGAGAACAATGCGATGGCTTGGAGAACAACCAGACACAATGTTTCTTGGCCAAGCTGTCGAGTATAAAGGCACAGCCATGACAAATACCTTGACCAACGTACCGCGAGAAAAGCTTTTAGAAATGCCAGTGGATGAAGAAATGCAAATGGGAATTACTAATGGTTTAGCTGTCGCGGGTACAGTGCCAATTAGTATTTATCCTCGTTGGAATTTCCTACTGTTAACAATGAATCAGTTAATTAACCATCTCGATAGGATGCCGGAATTCTCTCATGGGGA
>Ga0209349_1001194_pt1 | contig 13029 bp, 17 predicted proteins | sample ETNvirnome_2_130_FD_184067 | JGI IMG/M metagenome (GOLD analysis project Ga0209349, IMG submission 184067) | Marine viral communities from the Pacific Ocean - ETNP_2_130 (SPAdes) (version 2) | ecosystem: Environmental > Aquatic > Marine > Oceanic | place: Pacific Ocean | collected 2013-06-22
CTAAATTCTTGATCTGTCATTTCTCCTACTTTTTTTGTTCTTTCTGCTTCTCCTAAAGCAGTATTTACGGTTTTAAAATACTTTTGTAGTTGATCTTTTACAACATCAACATTAATAATGGCTTCTCCTGATTGTTGTACTCCAACATCTGAGATTTCTCTATCATAAGAGGAATCTTTTAAGTAAAGGGTATCCCCTACTATATAAAAAGCATAAATATTTTCATTATCATTTTTAAAACCTATATGTACATCAAATGTATTAGGTTTTATTCTTTTGACTCTAGCTGAGGATATATTTTCTCCTTCCCCTTGAAGGGCTAAAACTGTTGCCTTACCTACCGATGCTGCAATCTTAGCTGTTTCAGTTTGATCAAATGAAGAATCTTCTTGTTCGTTAGTTTCTAAATCTTTAGGTTCTACTAAATCTACATTAACTCCTTTATCTGCAAGTTTTTTTGCTTCTTCAGAATCAGCTGTTCTAATAGTTCCTTCTGCTTCTACTAACTGTTTCTGTAAAGACTCTTTTAATACTATAAGTTTTTTAGTAGTTTCAGTAAGTTTAGCTGTGCTTTTACTTTTATAAGAGCCGTCAGCTATACATTTAAGTGAAAATTCACATTTAGCCAAGCGATCCTTTATTTCCTGGTAGGTCATTTGATATTTCTTTTATATACGTATATAAATAAATAGATTATTCTTCCCAAATAACACTCTTAAACTTTTCCGGTGATAAGTTGGGATAATGTAAGTCTAGTCATTTTCTTTTAGCTAGTTCTTTTTTTATTATATTCTTTTTTCTACTATAAGAATTACTTTCATACATTTTTTTTAATTCTTCAGTAGAGGTATTGCTAGGTGTATAATGTTTCCAAGTAAACTTATTAGTCATTCTGCCTCTGGCATCTCTTTCATATTCTTTAGTACTAGGTTTAAGTTTTGCTGGCATTATGTTTTATTTTATAATGTTTTCAGCTACTGCATCTGCTTGATTCAAATATGGAGCTACTGCATCATACTTAATATATTTCACACCCTGTATATTTTTAAAATTTTTAGGGTCTTTTTCTGGTTCTGTTAAGCTTCTAACACTGTCTTTTGATGAATCAGTATATGATAATAAATCATCATCTAAATCTAAAAATGAAATAATAGATACTAATGTAGCTGCGGCTGCTGTTAAAGGCAATGCTGAAAAGGCTGAAGCTGCACCTGTTCCTAAAACAGCCATTTTAATTAAATCTTTAGATTGATCATCTATTAATTTCTGTTGTTGAGGAGTTAATTTTTTACCTTTTCTCTTAGCTGCTAAAAGTTTAAACATCTCTAAAGTTTCTCCACCTTCTTCTTTAGCTGTAGTAAAAACTTTTAAAATTTTACCTTTAATATTAGTAATAGTTTCTTTACCTAAGTTTTTTAAAAAGCCTAAAACGCTGATTTCATCTAAGCTGTCTTCCTTAAGAATTATATCAGTTAATTTCATTTATTTCTTTTTCCAGATTTTTACTACCGTTTCCCTAATTAAGTTTTTTATACCTTCTGCAGTCATCTCATTTACTTTTTTAAACCCAGAACCAAACGGTGCTGCTTTACCATCTTGAGGATTAGCAGTTTCATTCATATCGTACTGTCTAAGCTTGCTCATTATACGATCAATTTTTTTATCTAAATCATTAAGTATTTCTCCATAGTCATCTGCTATTGGACCTCCTTCTGGTTCAGCTTCTTGTTCCATATTTCTTAAAACATCGGCTCTTTCATCTTCTAAGTCTTGTAGATTTAATCTTAGATCTAAAGAATCTTCATAACTAATTCCACGTGGTTTAGAAGCCTGTTTTTGTTTTGCTCTTTTTATTTTCATTGCTCTTGCTTTCATTAAAGCAGGATCATTTATATCTATCTCTTGTACTTTTTCTTGATCATCTCCTAAATCTTTTAGTAATTCAATTGCTCTTCTCAATTTAGGATTTTTGAAGATAACAGGTTGTTCTTTATCGTCTACAGCATCAATATATTGTAGAATTGAAAGTGCCATAGTTTTAGCATTCTTAACATCAGCATTAATCTTAGTTAAAGAAGCTGAGGGAATTTCTAATTCAGTTACTATTTCTGGTTCATAAACAGGGACTGGTCCTCCGTCTTGTACTGTGTATAAGTATGAATTCCCTTTCTTTTGTATTTTAGATATTGTGCCTGTGCTTGTACTTAGTGCTTTATCACTTCCTCTATCAATTTGATATTTTACTTTTTGACCTTTTTTAAATTTAGGTCTACCTTTTTCAGCTTTTCTAAAAACTTTATCTATTCCATCAAATGGATTTAAAGCTTCATTGTATGAAGTGTGGCTGCTTTTACCAATTATTTTATCCTTATACCCATCATGTATCCATATATTACCTTTATCATCTATTGTATATTCTATCTCAGAATCTTTATCTGATATAAATAATGGTCGATCATTTGCATCAAATCCATCAAATTGTACTGAGTCATCGCCTGTGGCTTGTATTATATCAGCTACCCATTTTTTGTCATTTGATTCTTTAATACCATCATAATTTTGACTTTTTAAAACTCTTATTATAGCATAAACAGCATCTTGAAGAGTATAGTCATACCTATCCGCCATTTTCTTAACTAATCCATTTACCAGTCTATGTACTTCTGGGTTAGTATTTTCTCCTAATCTTTTTGGTCCTAATCCTAATGCATCACCTCTTCTAATTTTCTTCATTAATTTATCATGTTTTTCATCTCGTTTTCTTTCTGCTTCCGAATCTGGGTCCTTTTCTTCATCTATATCCTTGTATATCTTTTTTCTATCTGTATTTTTTAATCTTGCTTCTTTTTCATCTTTATCATCTTCCCAATCCATTTTATTATAGATGTCCCATTCTTTTAAATATTTTTCATATTTAGAAACATCAATACCCATATCTTTAGCCAGCTTAATCATTTGCATATCTTCTTTTCTTCTTCTTCTTTTCTTTCTTGCTGCTGCTATGCCTCCTGCTATTGCTCCGATATTTTCATTTGTTTTTTTTGTTTTTTTCACGACTTTTTCTTTTTTAAACCAATCTCTAAGAGACTCTAAAGTTAGTTGGTGTATTTGTTTATTATTAATCATATCGACTTATGCATTAGTATCATATTGATAATTATTGTCGCTAGTATACCAAATACTACCCATAGTGCTTTACTTACTCCATCCTTCCATCTCTTCATTGATTCTAATTCTAACATCTTGTTATCGAATTCTTTTTGATTTCCTTCAAGTTGCTTTCTATATAAAGTATTTTGGTTAGTTTTAACGATTACACCATCTTCAGGATTAAGTAAAGTATACTTAAGTTCAGACATATCTTTTTTCATATCTTTTACATCCTCAATTAATGCTTTTAACTCACCATTGGGCATATGTTTTTTAATATTTACTAATTCTTTTAGTACGCTTTCTAATATTTCTCTCTGTGTAGCCATCGACTTGCTTTTATATAAATATATCTTTATAACTGCTTTCGTATTCTGTTAGTGTAGTCTTTTAAGTCTTGTAGTATTTTCTTCTTAACTTTATTTGACATACCTCCCCAATCTTCTATATCTCCTGCTTCAGTAACGAATGAACTTTTATCATTAATTGAGTTTAAAACCCAGCTTTCTATATCACTGACAAACTCTTTAATATTACCAGTTATCATTTTTTTCTCGTACTCTCTATATAGTCCAGCTTTTCTTAAATCTGCTTCAAACTCTACAGTACAGGGATCAAAACAAAAGCCATGAATCTTATACATTTTTTTAGCCATCCAGTGCTCTAAGGGTCCTCCACACTTTGGACAGCATAAAGGCATACGGAGTGCTTTTTTTGCAGAATCTAATTTGGTAATATTTTGCTTAATACCGTCTTTGATAGTCCACTGTTTACCTCCTTCTTCCCATAAATCTCCTTCTTTATACTTCTTAGAAGTTTTACGGTAACCTGATTGTATTTTGGTACCTGAGGTAAAATCTTTGTTGACTATATTTCTAATTCTTTGAACATCACTTTCTTTGAAGTCTTTTTTTAAAAGTGTTTCTTTACTCATAACCTAGTGCTTTTAATTCTTTTATAACTGATGATATATCTCCACCTTTACATCTAATTGCTATTCCTCCTTTGGCATTCCATTCATTTATATTAGATTTTTTATCATCTATTAAAATACTATTCTCATCAGCGTATCTTTGTTTATCTTTTGAGTATGCAAATATAACTTTTGGTTTAGGATTAAGATTATTTTTTACCCATAAGTTTTTACCTAATCTAGACGTATTATCTCTAGATGGTGAAGTCAATAAAGAAGGTCCGTATGGACTAATAAAGTTCCATAATTCACTACCTTGCGGCATCCAATCCATTCCTACCCAAAATCTAACTCCTATTTTTGAATCAATTAAATGCCAAAACTGTTCTAAACCATACTCTCTTTCATAGTCTTTAGGAGACCTACCTGTAAAGTGTTCGAATCTTGATTCAAAATTAGTAATTACTCCATCCATATCACAATATATTTTATATGGTGGTTTTTCCTTTTGCTCCGGTATCGGATATGCTTCTAATAGCTCTACTATACTTTTGCTCATTATTATTTTTTTACTGAATCTTCCCAGTTTCTGAATATAATATTACCTTCTAAGTACGCTTCTTTTTCTAATTCTAATAGATCATCTGATTCATTAGTATCAGTGGTCTTAATGTTACCTAACCTGCCTTCTATATTTTGTTTATGATGTACCATTTCGTGAGCAAAAGATCTCATAACATCCTTAGGGTGTCTTCCTTCAACATATAATACTATTTCATTTGTATTAGGATTATAATAAGCAGTTCTACCAAAAAAGTCGGCTGCTTCAGTAATATCTCTTCTTATCTTTACTTCAGGTAAAGGTCTTATATTTAGTTTTTGATCCAACATGTACTCTAATAAAGAACCAAAAAACGGTGTATAGTCAAATCTATTTCCTAAATCTTCATCGTCTTTTACTGTGATTCTAATATGATCTTGATTAAATGTTATATGTAACTTATCATCTATATCTCTTAAGTTATTAAAAGTATTTACCAGATAAGATCTATCTTTAGATTTTAATATTGATCTAGGAGCTATTGGCGCTCCAGAATTGCCTTCTGTTTTAAACGTTTCAGTTATAGTTTCTTCAATCTTTTTACTTAACTGTTCCGCAACTATACTTGATTTTAGCATTTTAATTATATTTAATATATCTTCTCTACTAACTTCTTTAGGAAAAAAGTCTCTAATATCATCTAAATTTCCACTTAGAATAGCATTTCTAAAATTAGTAGCTCTAACTTGTTTAGAACTATCTGTTGTTACAGCTAGCCCGTCTACATTATCTCTATTTTTAAAAGTAGTGACTCTTTTTAAGTCTACTAAATCTTCATTACCTCTTACACCTGTTATAGCATAAAAGCTATCTTCTGGTCTTTCTTTAGCATATTTACTTGAGGCATACATAGGATTTTTTTCTCCTAATACTACTTCTATATCACCTAAGTATTTCTTATAAATATTCCATATTCTTTCAGAATCTTCTGGTGTTATTCCGTTTCTAGTATTACCTCCTATAAAGATAACTACTTTACCTATAGGTTGTAATTTATCTCCTTTACCCTGTAAAACTTCATCTCCTACATCTAAATAATTATCTATGTCATAAACTTTACCTTTATGAGAACTAGACAGTAGGTCCTTTACTACATCAAAATGACCTCTATGAGGTGGTTTAAAAGCTCCAGGATATAATGCTATCATGCTAAAAACTGTTGTACATTTTTATCTATTTCCTGAGGAGTAGAATGGTTAAGTAGTTCTTGAAAAGTAGGGTTAAATAACATATCTGCTATATTATCTAATACCTGTTCATGCCTTGTATCGTTCTTTTCTTTTCTATCTCTATATTTCTTAACAGCATCTTTTAGCTTATCTGCTCCTGGTCCTACTCCATTATTTTTATATGCTTTTAAAAATGCTTGTTGTAAAGCTTTAGTTTCAGATCTACTTTTATAATCATAATCTACCCCTACTATAGCTTTCTTAAATTCTTCTTCTTCTTGTTTAGACATTTCAACAGGTTCAAAAAAACTAGAACGTCCTACTCCTTTATCTTCATTATACTTTTGTAAATACTCTTTAATACCGTCCACTCCTCTTTTAGCTGCTGCATCAAATCCTTCTATTTCTTTTTTAAACTTGCCGTTATAATCATTTACAAATATAGATAAATTACCTTTAAGTAGTTTATTAAATTCATCTATTTTTTGGTATACGTTTCTCCAAGTAGAAAATACAGCTGGACCTGGTATGTTCCTATTTCTGTTAAAGTTTTGCATATATGATATCATTGGATGAGTATAAACCATAACCATATATGTATCATATCCTTCTTCAATAAGCCTTCTTAGTGTTTTTATAAAACGTGCTCCTGAGGCTGTTGTATCCCAGACAAAGCTTTTTTTAACATCTATTGCACCATTTACATCTTTATCGTTTTGAGCTGCTGCAGGTCCTAGCTTCATTGGATTGTTTGGATCTTCTACGTATTTATCAGCATTAAATTGTTCTAAACTATCTAAATTAAGTTGATTAAGAACATATGATTTACCTGCTCCTGCTCCACCTGCCATTACTACGGCTTTGGGTTTATTATTTTGCTCTAATATAATATCTATTAATTTCATTTAATTATTTTTTACTCCTCCTCTTGAAGAACCACCTGAAGTACCACTTGAAGATGAAGTACCTCCTCTTGATGAACCTACTGATGAAGAACCTCCTCTACTAATATTATATGATGGTCTAGTAGAAGTGTTGTTCACTGGTTTGTATGAGTTATTATTGTTATTATTATTATTAGGGTTAATTCTTGGAGTATATTTTATATTACTATTATTGCTAATAATTACAGGTCTCCCATTATTTGTAGGAACATTATTAGGTTTAGTATAAACTCTAACATTACTAAATTTCTCTCTTAAATTACTAACTATAGTATTTAAAGTACTATTTTCATTACTATTATCAATAGTTCTACTATTTCGTCCCTTATAATTTCTTATAATTATATCGTTTGAAATATTACTATTTGTATTGCCTCTACTACCTCTTGGTCCGTTTATATAAGCAACATTTTCTCTACCACTATTCCAAATTACATTATAGCTTGGATTACTCCATGGCCCATTGTACCAACTATTCCAATGTCCATTCCATGGTCTATAAGGTCTATTCCAACTATACCATCCATAATTGTGAGTATTCCATCCCCAACTATTATATCCCCATCCATAATTAAAGAATGGATAGTTAAATGCCCAATCATTCCAAAATTGGTGTCTATTCCAATAGATATCAAATGATGTATATGGTCTCCAATAACTGAAGCTATAATTAGATGTGTACCAACTATAAGGTTGGTCCATAGCATATTGTGCAAAATCGTATCTGAAGTTAAAATCATTTCTTAGCTTTCGTCTTAATTGAGAATAAGATAATGTATCTATTTGTACATCTGCTGGTACATCTAAAACAACTTCTTCAGGCCCATACAATGGGTCGTGATACATAGTTGATAATTTATATGTTGTACTACAAGAGGTGAGTAATAATACGAATAATAATGTTATAGTGTTTTTCATAGCTTTAAAGTTTTAAAGTTGTTGGGTAACAATTATAAATAGGTTCAACTGTAGGGTTTTCTAAAGAGTATAGTTTATATATCATCTTAAACAACTCAAAATTCTTTTCTATATCGTCTACAACTCTTACTTGCCAACCTTTACCTTGGTAGACTCCTTTCTTTTTAGAAGTTGATCTTGTATGTGCTTTTAACCAGATGATACCTGTTCTGTCTATCTTTATGCCTCTAGTTTCTTCTAGTGCTTTAGCATAAGCTGCTAGTTGTAAATCATAAGACTTATGTATACTATTAGAAGTTTTTAAATCTAATAACCACGTTTCACCATCCATTTCAACTACTAAATCGGCAGTACCTGCATATTTATGTTCGTCAGAATATACAAAATCTTCTGCTGAGATAGGTTTTGGATTATGAGTAGTCCAGAAATCATGGAATTTCAATATCATTTCCCATACTAGTTGAGAGTATTTTGCATTACCATAATCGTCCATCCACGGTACTTCTTCACCTCTTATTAATTTTTCTGCAGCTTCATGTACCTGGGTGCCTTCTTTACCTGCTTTTCTCATTATTAGATCGGCGTTATGCCCAACATCCTTCATCCATGTTTCGAAGAATTTAGCTTTGGGCATATACTGGAGTATTGTAGTTACGGACGGGTAATATACTCCTTCCGATCTTTTATAAACTCTCCTATCCAGAAAGTTTATTTGTTTTAACTTTGAGTCAAAATGTAATCTATTCTTACTATTTTCTTTAAGAATATTTGTTCCTTGCTTTATCATAAATCTAATTTGTGCATCATTAGAGTACTTAGGTCTAATTCTTTTGCTGTTTGTACAAGTTCTGTAAATTGTTTAAATCCCATGTCTGAGGGATCTTTATCAGTAAGTTTAACTAAAAATACTCTTTTACCTAAACTTAATAAGTGTTCGCTTATTTGTAATGCTTTAGTTTTAGCATCAGGGTCTAAAGCTATATAAATGTCTTTGTTAGTACTTGATATAAGTTTCTTTATTAATGTGTTAGAGAGGCTCTTTCCCAGTATAGGAATAGCGTTTCGTTTGATAGCTATAGCATCAAATACTCCTTCACATAAAATGATTGGCTGATCCCAGTTAATTAGGTTTTCAAAAAATATTATATCTTTGGAAACTTCAGGATTCCTGTACTTGTGATAGGATCCCTCATGAGTTCTTGCAATAAAATAATTGAGGATATTCGATTCAGAATAACTTGGGATAATAATTCGTCCTCCATATTCTCCAGCTGTGCAATACCCAACGTTGTATTTAATAAAATCATTGTCGCTAAATCCTCTCTCATATAAGTACCTTTTTATTTTATTTGCTATGATAGATGTATTACTAGCGTTATATAAAGTTTTAAATTTTTTAGGTAGTTGAACTGATTCTACTTCCCTATATTCGGTTTCTGAGCTTTTAGGTACATATCTCAGTACTTCGGTAGCTTGGTCTCTAGGTATCTTTAATTGATAAAGTAGAGACTTAATAGTTCTACCTCTAGTTTGACATACCCAGCATTCCCAAGGATTCTGTCCTTTTTCGTTAGTTCTAAAGTTTATTTCTAGTTTAGGTTTGTGATGATTACAAAAAGGGCAGTTGAAAGCATGGTTCTCTCTAGCTCTTTTATAACTCTTACCTAAAATATTTTCTATACTACCAAGAAGAAAAGTGTAGTCCATATAGTCCGTCAGTAACTTAATATATAATATAAGAAATTACTTTCGAAATAACAACTTATTAATTAACTATTTTTTCAATAGCTTCTTTAACTATGCCCCTTAATACTTCTTTTTTATCTATATCTAGATAATCATTAAGTTTTTCAGCAATAGTTTCAGAAAGAGTATTAACATCCTTTTCAGACATTACTAACTCTTTTTTAGTTACTACTTTATTGTTTTCTAATATGACTTTTGATAGTTTCATAATCTTTAATCTAATGGACCATAATCACCTCGAGACATTGCTTGTCCGAATTCTCGGGACTCTTTTGTATCAATTGAAACATAAATTGGATCTTTAGCTGCACCTTTTGGTCCTATACTATAGTAGGAGCTAATTCTGATGCCTTCTAGTTCATTACCTTCTTTTTCATGCTCACCTACTACCTTATTTACTAAAGAAATAACTTGTTTTTTCCAATTACCTTTTGGTTTAATTCTAGTAGTTGAAGTATTAAATACCTGTGTATCGGTAGGAACATTAATATATTCTATACTGTCTGGCATTCTATCTATAGCAGATTTAAAATCTTCTAATGTATCTGCGTTGCCTAACCAGTCTTCTGAGTATTTATCTCCATTCATAATAGAGACGTCTTCTCTAAAGCCTTCAAATATAATACTAGATAGTTTCATAATTAACAATTACAGCAGGTACACCCGCATGATGTTCCGCAATTACATTCTTTACAGTCGCACTTCATACTTTATAAATTTTTACTTTAAGATTACCAGTTCCTTTTATAAGACGATGATAAGTCTCTTTTGGTATAAATAGTTTGTTTTTTGTTATTTTTTGTGGAAGTTCATTATCTAGTTGAAATTCCCAATCAGTATCATGTAAAGATTCAACATATCTATCTTCCTTATCTCTATGCCATACAAGTTCAAATGAAGAAGTACTGTTAGAAAACTCTCTTATTATATAACCGTCTTCTTGTTTTTCAGAATAAGGTCTGCTTACAACTTTTTCCATATAAAACCTTTTACTGTTTTTTGTCTACCAGTAACCGGAGAAGTTTGATGATCCACCTAAACTCTTCCAGTATTTTCCAATATTGCAACTCCAGTAACCTGGTGTAGTCCTGTCTTTCTTAGTAGAACATTTATGACGTGCTGCAAATGATGCTCTTGCACCTTTCTTTTTAAACTTAACTGAAAGGCCAGTATCACCGAATGATACTTTTTTAACATTACCTTTCTTTGACTTAACGTAGACGTAAAACTTTTTACTACCGCCTCTTTTAGGTTTGTTAAGCTGTACCTTTTTTCCTCTGTATTCAGCTTCGGGTATGTAATCAACTGACGCTTTAAGCATTTCAAAACCGTTATAGTCGAAACTTTCGTTTTGTATTGAAACTGCTTTTCTTAATTTGTCCATGTTTATGTTACCCCCTATCGACTCTACTAGTTCTTTGATCATATCAAAGTCTATCATTTCGTCTATAGAAGCTGCTTCGTCGATTAGGTCTTCATTTTCGATCATTTCATCGATAACGTTACCTATTTCGAACAGAGGATTGTAATTAGAAGATACCATTGGTAAGTCTAATGGTACTCTAAGTCCATTATAGTCGCCGTATTCTCCTATATCAGTATTCTCTATTAAGTACCTATCTTCTTCGTTAAGCTGTATTTTCCCGTCGCTATGAGCTTCTCTTGCTTCTTTGAATAGGTTAATAAACGCTTCGCTAGAATAACGGTAGACATGCTCATGTAAAGAGAGTCCTTTATGAATATGGTACTGTAGTGATGGGTACCCCAAGATGTGTTTTATTTTAAGCATAATTACTTTATTTCAGGTCTGTCTTCTTTGACATCTTTTAAATATGCAAAATCATATTCTTTTGTACTAAGTGAACCAAATTGATTTGCACCTGTAATCTTAATTACTTTTCCAGTTTTTTTATTAATAGCAGCTATTTTTTCACCTTGTTTAAAATGTGATTTTGCTCTTGCTATATTTATCTTACTCCCTATATTATCTCCGTGGCCGTCTTCGTGTAAAATTATCTCACTTAGTTTCATTTAAAAAATCTTTTCTATAGAATTTACCTAGTATATTATCATTTATATACTCTGTATCTCTTTCTAGTACTTCATTAATAAATAGCTCTTTACACTCATAATAAGTTAGTTCTTTCTTACTTTTGACAAATAGTAGTATATTTCTTTGAAAAGCCATAGGTCCATCTTTATCTAATAGCTTTTTAATTTCTAAATGAGAACCATGATAGTCTTTCCAATCTGATTCTTTTGTTACTTTTTGCTTAAGCGGTACTCTACCTTTGATACCTTTTTTAGCTCTTTCTTCTCTCAAAGCTGCTAATGCTCTTTTTCCTAATCTTTTATTTCTTTCAAAATATAAAACTTTTTTTCCTATGTACTTCTTACCTGAAGGTCTATGAATAACTCTATAAATAAAGCCATAGCTGCCTTCGGGCATATCATCTATGTTATTAATGAATTGACCTTTGTAGGTCCATGTTGGTAATGTAACCATAATATATAATTTAATTAAAATTATTTAATTATACAACTTATTCAGAACATTCTGCTTCACTACAATTTGCTACTGTTGCATCTAAAGTAATAAATCCAGTTACTGTTGCAGCAGATTCTTCTAATATTTCAGCACAAGCAGTTGAGCCGGCAGTACAAGCACCTACTTTATATTGTACTATGTTTCCAACGCTAAATGAAGTTGATAGCATTGCTGTGCTATTGCTAATACATCCTTGAGTCTTACTTACATAGTAAATAGTGCCTGAGGTACAATCCTCTATTTTCCAGTTAGGATTTCCTTTACCTGGACCTCCTCCAAAAGAGTTAGTAGGAGTAACTGTAGGTGTATTAGTTGGTGTATTAGTTGGAGTTGGGGTAGCAGTAGTATTAGTAGGAGTTACTGTTGGAGTATAAGTAAGCGTTGGAGTATAAGTAGGAGTAACGGTTGGTGTAGCAGTATTAGTTGGTGTAGGAGTTACATCACATCCAGCTACAGTATCAATATGACCTGTTCCGGTAATAGTAATATAAGCATTTTGAGGTCCAGCTCCGAACCTACCTGAGGTATCTACAAATCCGAAGTAACCTCCTCCTGTTGCTGTGGTGGTGCCTTTCTTAACTAAATCATCTACTTCAGGATAGTTATCGGTTCCATTACTAGCTCCTTTAATTAAATTAACAGTATACTCATACTCACCATCCTTAGCAGCTTCACAAGCAGGTGTGATGTTATCATCTCCAGCGTTTAATCCAGTCCAACTAGCGTTAGATGTAAACAAGGTCATGGTAGTTGCATGTACCGATGGTGTTACAGTCTTTGTAGGAGTTGGTGTAGGAGTTGCAGTTGTATTGGTAGGAGTTACTGTTGGTGTAGGAGTTGGAGTTGCAGTTGTATTAGTAGGCGTTACCGTAGGAGTTGGTGTAGCGGTTGTACTAGTAGGAGTTGGTGTAGGGGTTGCAGTTGTATTAGTAGGCGTTACCGTAGGAGTTGGTGTAGCGGTTGTACTAGTAGGAGTTGGTGTAGGAGTATCAGATATTGTAGGTGTAACAGTTGGTGTTACGGTATTAGTAGGAGTTTCA
>Ga0209349_1001196_pt1 | contig 13009 bp, 10 predicted proteins | sample ETNvirnome_2_130_FD_184067 | JGI IMG/M metagenome (GOLD analysis project Ga0209349, IMG submission 184067) | Marine viral communities from the Pacific Ocean - ETNP_2_130 (SPAdes) (version 2) | ecosystem: Environmental > Aquatic > Marine > Oceanic | place: Pacific Ocean | collected 2013-06-22
GACAGCCCCCGTCTCCGAAATCCAAGGAGCCGTCAGTGGCCCAATTCTTCTGGCTGCTGTTTATGCTCTTGGTGGATTTGAGGCATACCCGTGGACCCACTGGGCTGTGGTTCTGGTGTTCACAGGGCTTGCCGATGAGATGCTGTCAACCATTGGTGGGATTTTTGAGTCTCGTATGCGTCGTCAGGCGAATCGTCAGGTTCGTCGTCAGGTAAAAAAGAGGCTCAACCGTCGTAGATAGACTCAGTCTTTCTCATGATCCTTCAACCATAGAAGGTCGATCTCTGCTAGTGTCCTGCCCCAGTTGAGCAGGGATACGAGTCGGTCTTTCGTCCAGAAGCCGGGGGTGTCCACATCGTCATGCAATTCTCGTGCCATAGGCACGAGATCGAAGTCGGACCCCAGCAGGGATTTGTCCTTCAGGTGATGGGGATCTGCCTCGACATCCCCGGTGAATATGCAGCACCACTTCGGGTGGGCCTTGCAGAAGTCGATGTAAGCCCTCTGGCGCTCTCTATGGGGTTTGGCATGGGCGAGGGTCTCCCGTGCGTCCGAGAGGCTGTCTGAGAGCGCCTGACGCACATTCTGAGCGATCTCTGCGTCCTCGCCCGTAGAATGGCTCTGAAGCTGCGAGATCTGCCCTGTGACGCGCTCCAAGCGTTCAGCTAGGTGTTCACCCTCCCTCATGAGTTCGTGCTGCTGGTTGCCCTTACCGATCCCCACGTTCTTGGGCAGCACTTGGTGGCGTATGGCTGACCATGAGATTGACATGCTCATCTGCTCACGTTCTTTGAGCATCCTGCGCATCGACGGCAACGAATTAAACCGTGATGCCAGTTCAATTGCTGCGTACATGTAGGTGTAGTTGACGCCGAGTTTTTCAGCGATCCGTTTGACCGTAGCTTCGCCGTGACTGCGTTTGATCCAGCCTTCGGCTTCATATTTGATAAACTTTCGACCTATCCGCCAGTAGCCTTCTGTTACTTGCTGATATCCCGGCACCACATACTTGCCGTATATGGTCTGGCATTCTATTTCCAATGACTTCGCGTCATTTACTTTTACTATGCTTGATCCGGGCTTCTCTGCTGTTGAAGTAGTCATCGTACTCCTGTTGGCCTTGAATAATTGCGAGGTCGTCATTCCACTTCATAGGCACTACGCCAGTTCGCCCACCACGTTGTTTGGCGATGATGACTTCGGTAGTGTCTGGATCGGCAATATTGCCAGCATCGAGATCGGGCTTGGCTGAATCGGCCCCTGAGAAGTCGGGCCTGTAGAGGAACATGACCACATCACTGTCCTGTTCGATTGAACCGGACTCACGGAGATCCTGAAGTTCAGGACGTTTATCAAAACGAGCTTCGGTCTTTCTGGATAATTGTGCGAGAACGACCACGGGGATGTCCAGCTTCTTGGCGATAGCCTTCATCGCTCTACTCATCGAGGATACCTGTTGTTCTCGATTGCCCCCGATCTTCTGATCATCGTCTGCGATGACTAACTGGAGATAATCGACAAACGCGATCTCAATGTTGTGGTCGTGCTGTAGGCGTCTGAGCTTGTAGAGCAGTTGGCTGGGGGAGATCTCAGGATCATCATCGATCCAGATGGGGAAGTCAGATAGCCTCTTGGCCGAATCTTGGACACGATCTCTGATCTCATGCGTCATGTTGTCATCCATCATGTCGCGTTCATTGACTCTTGAGAAGTATGCCAGCATTCGTGAGGCATTCTCATTCTCTTCCATCTCAAGACTGAACACGGCACAAGCATGACCTTGAACTGCTGCCTTCATTGCTTGCTGCAATGCGAAGGTGGTCTTACCTACTGATGTTCTGGCAGCGATCACATAATACTTGGTCTTCTTGTAGCCACCGATGATAGCATCTACTTCGCGCCATCCCGTAGAAATCCCCCGAGACTCTTTTCCGATTCTGGAGAGGACTATGGGAACGATGTCGGCTATGTGTCGTGGCCCCTTGGCGTGTGTGGCTTCACCAAGGTCGAAGATCATGGACCCTATCTGCTCTACGAGGGCGTCAGTGTCTACCTCCTTGCCCTTGGCAAGCTCAAGCTTCTCATGTAGTCCCATAACCAAGCAACGCCGTGTATAACGATCTGCGACGATCTTGGCATGGTCTTCAATCTGACTGAAGGCGAATGCACCAGAAGATAATTCTGCGAGGTAGGTTACTCCTCCAAACTCTTCAAGCTCTTTCTGGAAAGGCTTCTGTTCAGTGGTGTCTCTTTTTCCATCGGGAAAAACTCGCCTCTTGAGTTCTTCGTAGAGCGTAAGCTGGTCAACGGTGTGATCAGCTTTGAGCATGTCCATTGCTGCATTGAAGATGAATCGGTTGTGCCGTTTGTAGAAGTATCCACCTTCTGGAATCCATTGATGAATCGTGGGATAGGTGGAGTTGTCGAGCATGAGGCAACCAATGACTTGAGCCTCTATGTCCTCGACCTTTGCCGGTTCAAAAAGAAGGGAACCCTCTCTATTCAATTTGCCAGTCTCCTTGAGGTTAAAATGAGCGATACATCTGCCATGGTTTAGGTGCCTCCTATGCACCTATGTAGTCCCCATGGCGACCTCCTTTCTGGAGTTATGAGAGGGGTGAGACACGTTGGGCTTCGATACTGGAACGCTGACGTATTGTCGGAACGTCCATATCGGAGGAGGACGCGCCTCCACCCCTCCCGGTTCTACTTCTTTACCAGAATTCTTGGCACATACTTCTCGCCTACCGGAGCCGATTCTACCGGATGCTTGGCGCAGAACCATGCCAAGTATAGACGACCACCCTTCTGTGCTTCAGCCCTCTTGAGCTTGTCTCCACATTTAGGGCATTTCGGAGCAGCCGTCAAGGGCTTGTACTTCGGATGCTTCTTGTAGGCTTTCCAGATCGATTCCCATTTGGTGACATCTCCCTTGGTAGTTTTCTGGCGTAGGGCGAGTGGTGAATGAACCTCGTAGCCCTCGGGCTGCCAGCAAACGGTGTAGCCAACAAGAATCTCTTTGATGTCGTTCCATGAGAGTTTATCCGTGGTGTGCATCATGTCGAAAGCTTTGGCGTAGTCAACGTCGGGCTTTCTCTTTTGAGGCAGACCAACATTCTTCTTCCACCATTCCAGAGCCGCAGTAGCATCCTTACTTGGCTCGTATGCCTTCTTTGTAGCCTTCTCTTCCTTGGGCGTGTCCACCTTCATCGGTGTGCCCTGTTCGATCCATTCAAAGATCTGGTTGGTCGTCCTTGTGATAGCTGCCTTCTCAGCACCACTGACTTTGGATGCCCATTCCATGTTGGTAAACTGCTTCGTCAAAGATCGTAATTCTGAGATGAGTGTGCCGACCTCTGGAAGCTTCATCTGATCAGGTATTGCCAGAAGCTCACTGAGAACCTTGAACGTCCTGTAGACAGCCAGCACTTGAGTAGGATTCTCTTCGGCCTTTTCGGTCAGTGCAGCCGACACGGTCTCCTTCTCTTTGCGCGTTGTAGCTGGAACAGGAGGCTCTTCTGCGACCTCTTCTTCTGGAGGAGCCTTCTTAGCTTCAGCCTTCTCTTTGGTCTTGGAGCCGATCTTGCCAGTCTTCATGGTGCCACCGGTCGCCGTCTTACGCTTCGACGGCTGTTCGATTCCCTTAGCTGTCAACTCCTTGCGTAGGGTGCCTACGAAGGTGTTGGATACATGACAGTGTTCGGCAATCTTCCTGTCCGACATGGCTTTCCATTCGTCGTCGGTCAGGAGTGTCAGTGCAGCCTTCCTGCGATCTTCTGGCTTACGTTGAAGACCGTGATCATGGTTGGCACCGGCAGCGTAGAATTGGGCGTCTCTACGATCACCGGGAGCAACGTCAGCGTCCATGTCTCGGAAGCCGATTTGTTCTGCTGCACGAATGCGATGGAAGCCATCCGCCAGCCAGTAGTTCTTGCCATCGTAGAATAATTTTGGTCGAGGGAATTCAGCGCCCTCTTCCATCTGTTCTTGATATTCTGAGATCACACCCTTATCCATCACAACACGAGGCTGGGTGTTACCCTTCGTGTTGATCTCTGCCAGTTTTACTTTCTTTTTCTCCCACTGCGTTGCCATTTAGGCGTCCTCCCTTTCCAGTGTTGCTTGAATGAGAATTTGCTTCTTCTTCAGGACGCTATTGATGTGTCGATCCAGATCGTGGTCAGCTACCATGTGAGTGATCACAACGCCACGATCCTGTCCAATGCGACATAGCCGGTCCTCGGCTTGCGCATTGTCCTCTGGGGTCCATCTCAAGTCCACGAAGAGAGCATGGTGTGCCCTTGTCAGTGTCAGACCTATCCCACCGGCACCAATGGTCAAAGCCAGCCCTTTCAGCTTCCCTTCTTGGAAATCCTCTACAATTGCCGTGCGCTTATTAGCTGGCACACCACCATCTATAATCTTCCAGCCTTCACGCTTACCGAAGATTTCCGTTACCGACCGATGGTCAGTAAATACGATCACCGGCTCATTCGCTTCTTCGAAATTTTCCACTGTCAAAAGAGCGTGAGGGATTTTGGCTGTTGCCAGAGCCTTCTTCGCTTCGGACAGCTTTTCGAATTTGATCTTGTCCTGTCTGTTGCCGATGCTGCTTTCGATGGCAGACACGATGTTCCCTGTCTTGCCTCCTGTAAGCTCGGCTAGAGCCTCATCACAGAGCTTGCGCGTCTTGGCACCGATCTCCACCGGCATGTCCCTGTAAAGCTTCACAGGTAGATCTGGAAGAACCTTTACTCGTCTTCGTCGGAGCATAACCCCGGCCAATGCTTGGGCTGCCAGATCTCTCTTTGGTTTCGTCCCCCAGACCAATCCGAATGGACCCTCGTAACCATTGAATATTCGAATGAAGTTTGACCATGATCCGAACGCTTCGTTCTGTAACTTAGCAGCGGCGAGGACATTCCAGAGTTCAGGGGGAGAATTGGGCATAGGAGTACCTGTAAGTAGCCAGACCCTTCCTTCATTTGACAGCACCTCCTTTGTTATTGTTCTGAACAGCTTGACTCGTTTGACCTTGGTCTTGCCCTTCAGGTAGTGAGCTTCATCAGCTATGAGCGTGATGCGTGGTGGAACTTCGATCTCATCTGGCAAGAGTTCGTAGTTCAAGATCACCATCTCGCTCTCTTGGGGCCAGACAAAGTTTCCCCGACCGGAGATAATTATGGGCTTCAGGTCAGGACGCCATTTCTGGCATTCATTTTCCCACACCCCTTTCACCGAGGCAGGGCAAACGACTACTGTGCTACTCTTTTCTGGAAGAGCAAGTAGAGCTTGGATTGTCTTGCCCAATCCCATGTCATCGGCCAGCAATGCTCTGTCTCTGGAGATAAGCCACTTGGCTCCCTCCTTCTGATAGGGGAACAGTGCTGCCGCATCAATCCGTTCATGGTTCCTGTCAATCTCCTCTTGGGCTGTGTGCATAGAGTCCACGAGGGAGTCGTGAACCTCCACGTCGAAGTGCTGTCGAAGTGAGACGACAAGGGAATGAGCATTGCGCTTGTTCACGTAATGCATCTTGTCGGCCTTGACGAATCTGGCACCAGCAGCTCTGCAAAGGGACAGGAACAACTGGAAATCATCTCCAAGATACTCTTCGAGATGTACCATGACTTCACCGTTGTGGGGTAAGATGTGGATCATGGGATTACGCTACTACTGGAACAGTCTCAACGGAAGGAGCAATATCCATCTCGTCGAGAAACGGAGAAGCGCCAACCTGATGGCTCTGGTGTTCGATGTAGTATGACAGTCGGCAGTCCTCTTTGGCTCTGGTGATGCCAACATACAACAGGCGTCGTTCTTCTGGAATGTTCTCCGACTTCACATGGGGAACGAGATCTTCGTGAATGCCAGCAACGAAGACCAATGGGAATTCCAGACCTTTAGCCGAATGCATGGTCATCAACAGAACCTTGTTCTTGTTCTCCTTGTCCTTCTCCTGCTTACGCAGACAGTCGCGAATGAACTTCAGCATCGATTCGATGGTGCGAAAATTCTCGGCTGCTGCCAGTAATTCATTCAGGTTACTCAGCACATCGTCACGATCCACATTGGCTTCTTCGCCAACGTCATTCAGGAACCACTCATCGTAGCCCATGTCGTTTCGGATGTAGCGCAGGAACCCTGTGGGGGAATCGAAGTGATCCCTCCGAAGCCTCTGGAGATCCTTGCCGAACAGTCGTACTCCGACCTCAGATCGACGTGACACTGCTGGCCACGACCATGGATGCGTCGTGAGACATGAGATTGCTCCCTCAGTGTCCTTGGCCCTGTCGTATGCGTTCAGAAATTTCTTGCCGATGTATCGTGTTGGTCGGCTGTAGATCCTATTGAAGAATTCATCGTTGTCAGAATCATCGCCGCGAACCACGACCTCCATGTAAGCGATCATGTCCTGAATCTCACGGCGACCGTAGAAGCCAAATCCCCCGATGATGGCATAGGGGATCGCTGCCTTGATAAGCTCATCCTCGATGGGGCGACTCTGGTGATTGCACCTGTAGAGGACGGCCATGTCCTTGAAATCCCTGTCAGGCCCCGCAGCTTCGATCTGTTCGCGTATCGACCGTGCCTCCCCCTGTTTGGTCGCGTGAGGCACGGAGAGGCTTAGAGACCCCTCTGTGCCCGTCTCACAGATCATCGGCTCCTTGCCCTCTTCATTGTTGGCGATCAGGGCATTAGCGGCGTCCAGAATACTGGAGCCGCACCGATAGTTTCGGGGTAGAGAAATAATCCTTGAGTCAGGGTAGCGATCATGGAAGTCCATGATGTAGCGTGGCTCTGATCCACGGAAGCCGTAGACCGACTGTCGGGCATCCCCTACGACAAACAGGTTGCCATGACCAGCACAGAGCATGTCCACCAACTGCTCCTGTACCACGTTGACATCTTGGAACTCATCGACGCTGATGTACTTCCACTGCTTCTGGTAGATCTCCAAGATATGAGAGTGTTCCAGAAACATGTCACGAGTGCGCGTGAGCATATCATCGAAGTCTACCCAACCATTTGCCAGTTTACGCTGTTCATACTCATCGTAAACCGTGGCAAGCCATGTGCATTCATGGTCAGGATACTCTTCCTCGATCAGATGTTCTTCGAACTCGGCAGGGGATAGGCCCATGTTCTTCGCCAGACCTATCTGACGAATCGCCACCTTGGGATCGTACAGTTCTGTGTTGCTGAAACCGTGATCCTTGTGGATTTCCGTGAAGAGCTTCTTCTGCTGCCACTGTTTGATGATGTGCATCCCCATGCGACCATGCTCTGGATACAGAGAGGGCCAATGTTCTTGGAGGATACCCCAGTAGACACTGTGCATCGTGCCACAGGTTACGTCTGCCACATCGGGGAAGCCACTCCCAATGAGCCTGTTCTGCATTTCCTCTGCTGCCTTCTTGGTGAAGGTGAACGCAAGGATCTGTTCTGCTGGAACTCCAGCAGCCAACAGGTAGCCAATGCGCTCGATTAGAACTCTCGTCTTGCCACTACCTGCGCCAGCGTTGACGCAGATGTGACCGTCCAATGCTTCAACTGCAAGGGTCTGCTCTGGATTCAATGCCATGTTGCCGTCTCCTTTTGGGGTGTCTCCGTTGACCCCTTCAAATGTCTCCCAAGTAAAGTGCCCTGTCGGCTGGCAAGGGCCGACAGGGCTTCAACAAAGGAGACTGCGTTGCGCAAGAATGACGGGATGAGGCCCGACATCCACTGCAAGTATACGCAACGCAGCACTAAGTGTCAAAGCTGTACTGTAAACGCTTTACAGTACGAAAGTGGCCCCACTGTAAACGCTTTACAGTACGGGGTCGAATCTTGGCACGGTTTTTGCAAATAGTACATACTATATATGTACCATATCTATAAATGGTTTTGTACCTAGACTAGTCTATTTTGTACAAAGATATTTTCTAGGTACAAAAAATATTCTAGGTACAAAATCATATAGTACGTTTTGTCGCAACTCAGTTTGTCCACTGTAAAGTGTTTAAAGTGGAGATCTTGCTACGGCTTCGCCGTAGCCTCGGCTGACGCCTCGTTGGGGCTGGGCACCTCAGAGGGGTGGGACGGGGTGCTAGTCGAGATGGAGAATGAGTCAAGGCCGATTGAAACCTCGGTTCCAGCAGGGTACGATCCATGTTCCTTGGCATAGGCAGCGATACCTTTCTTGTCGGGTTTCGGAGGTGGTGCTGGAGGCTGATTGATCAATTTATCCGCCAGCCCCTTGTCAGTAGCAAATTTCAATAGCTTGTCGAAGTCGGTGATCACCGTGCTGGCTCGGCCTTTGGTGATCTTCATTACCCCACCGACCAGATCCAGTGTCTTCTTCTCGGTCAGCCTCAGATATGTGAAGAGGATGTCTTTGGCATATCGGATGCCTCTAACCTTCTTTGTGAGCCTCTGATCCCTCCAATCGTTGAGAGACTGCAACTGAGATTGATAATGCGCTTCAATCTCTCCGCACTCGTCACGTAGCGAGTCCAGTTTTCGGAGCAAGGCTTCGCAGTCGTTTTGATCCCTTGGAGTGAGGTCAAAATCATCCTCTCCTTCCTCGATTCGTGGGAATAATTCTTCAAGTTCGTCGTCTGTGTAGAGGAAATCACCTCCTGAACTCATAGCCCAAACCCTCTCTTTGCGGAGTCGTAGGGGCACCCCTTGAAGCGAATCGGTAATGTGAAGTCGAGTACTCTCAGGCTCTTCACGGTGCGACCAGTGTGGTGTGCATCCCATGCCTTCTGGAGAAACAGTGCGAAATGTCGGGGTGACTTGATGACCTTGCTAATGGCTTGATCTTGTTGTTTGCCAGTATGGTCGGCAAGCCACCGATTGAGTGTCTTGCGAGGATCACCCTTCAGTAGACCCTCGTCGTGTGCAGTCTGGTGCCAGAAATCCAATGACTTGTCTCTGCACCATCTGGTAGTGATGAGACCAACGGCTGTGGGAATGCCTCTGAGCAGTGCGCCGACGATCTTCTTCTCGCCTCCAGCAATGGCTTCGAAGTACTGATGTCCATAGGTGTGCCACTGCATGATCCAGTCAGCAGTATCACCCACGGGCAGCTTGCCCTTGTTGTAGGCGAAGCCTTGATACATGAGGCCCACGGCGCTGTGCATGGCGCGAATCTGCATACCGGTAAGATTGGTATCGGTCTGTAGGTCCATGGCTCTGTAGCCGTCTGTAGGAGTCCGTACAAGACCTCTGTCAAGGTCGGAGTAGAGCATTGCCTCTTCAGCTACGTCATTGGTCTTGTTGAGCGTTAACGTGGCTTCTATGGCCACCTCAGATTCTACGATAGCCATGAGCCGGTGCTGCCCATCCATCAGGTGGTAATCGCCATTCTCTCCCTTGGAGAATCTGATTTGTGTTCCAGAATGGAACTTCCCTTTTGAAAGCTCTTCAGCGAGGGTGGCGACCCAGTAGTCGCGATAGGGGCGTTGTCCTCGATACTCATACTGAATGATCCAGTACTCAGCCATATCGGGTGTGATCTTGACGATAGCTGATGCAGTCTTCGCTCCACGAGTCATAGGTAAGACATTTCCCAGACTGTATGACTGACCGGTTGTGCCACTCTTGGTGGCAGCAACTTTCCTCTTAGCCTTTCGCTCTGCCATTATGTGTCTCCTCTGTTGTGGAGGGTAGGATTTTTCCTACCCTCCAGTTGATCAGAACGGCAATCCATCATCCTCAGATGCCTGATCTGAAACGATGTCCTCATTGGGAGGATCAGTCTCAGGGCAGAATGCGGTGATGTTTACTGGAAAGTCAGCCTCCTTGTTGACTACGATCTGCACGTAGAGGTAGACATCCAGAAGGTCTCCCGGTTTGAACGGTGCCAGAACGCCTTCCTTGCCTTCGATGTCGCCAATGCCACAGGCACGAGCGAACGTCTTCAGTGCCCGTTGGGCGAACTCACCACCTGTCGGGGAACCGAGAGCGAAGTGATTCCAGTGCGAGTAGCCGTTCTGGAAATTCAGAACGAATGCCCACTTCTTGTCACCGGCTTTTGACGGCTTGGATGAGAAGTGTCCCACCTTGACCTTGTGCCACCCGTCAGGGGGCGCAGGAGCCTCGTCAGGGACTCCACCAAGGTCGATAGACTCATCAACCCCACTGTCAGTCTCATAGGCGTCGTCGGGCTGTCCATCGTTGCTGTATGGGCTGTCAGAATCTTCTGACGTGTCGAAAGCATCTTCGGTTGTATCTGCAACCTCAGTTGTATCCGCCATCGGAGCTTCAATAGTCGGCTCGGTGTCGTCGAAGACATCCTCGGTTGTGGTTTCTTCGTCTGGCATTACTTGGTCTCCCTTGCAGTTTTGACGCTCTGGTATTCATTCGACAGTTCTTCCAGAACCAACTGAAGCTTGTTCGAAGTCTGCTGCTTCAAGGGAATAGCTTCATTTCGTGCCAGAACTGTGTCGAACGATCCCATGGCGTCGATGTCTTTGAAGGATTTCTTGCTCTTCTCGATGCGTCTGATCAGAGCGTTGGCACTCTTACGCTCGTCGGCATTCTCCATATGGGCCTTGTCTTTTTCGGAAGCCTCCTCCTCGTCTTCTATGCCTATCGTGTCCTTGATGGCTGACAGGCGTTCCAGCAAAGGCTGGAATGTGTGATAGGATGGATTCTCGATGACCTTACCTTCAAACAGGCCCGAGCGATCCTTGCGAATTCTGGCAATGCGCGTGGGTGCTTGTTCAGATCCCCTGCGTTCTAATCGGATGACGATGTCAGCGTGATACGGAGTAGATTTTTCCGCATCCATCGATTCCCCGACCTTAGTGATGTTGGAACCGTCAACCTTGAAGTCATCCTTCACACGTGCCACTAGAATGACATGCATGGGCACACCGAGGAGTCGGTTGAGCATACGTTTATAGGGACGCTTGATATCCTTCCAGTCTCCGAACTGGATATCTGCATCCTTCCTGCGCGTCTGTCCTGCTCGAATCTTCTCCTCGACGCGAGACGTGTATGAGTCCTGTGCCTGTTCCCAGAACAGAGTGATTGGATCGATGATTAATGACTCTCTGTCGCCGGGATTATCACGAAGTGATTCGATGTCATCGATGGCATCGTAGATGCCCCGGTTGTAGCTGCATTGAAAATCGAATGGGACATCCGTCCCATCTGGAGCCTTGTAGGATCTTCCCATGAACAAGTCGGTGCCATGCTCTGGATCGATCACAGCGCACTTGGGAAAGGTCAGTGCGAAGTGAGTTTTGCCGACACCCCACGATCCTTCGATCTGGATCTTTAAGTGTCTTCTGGAGGATTTGGGGCTTTGGAATCTGCTTGTCTGTTTCTGCTTTGCCATTACGAATCCTTCTTAGGTTTCGTTTTGCGAAAGACAACTTCCTCTTCATCCATCCAACAATGAAGTGATTGCCCGTTCTTGAGCTTGTTGGAGTCTCTGAATACTGGAGGAATCGTGACCTTCAGTGATCTGGTTCCAGATGTCTGGGACACGTATGTCTTGTAGAGGATTCTACCCCTCTTCTTGGACAGCGTTGGCCGATAGATCAACTCTCCTTTGTTGCCGATGTAACAATGCATGTCGCACCCCTGCTTCAGTTTCTGGTTCGCACTGAAGTATGTTGGGATGGAAATCACGAACTGGTTTTCAGTGACTTGCCGTAGCTTGTACGATGTTATATAGAGCAAAATGTATCACCCCCCTTTTGGATCACTATAATAACGACCCGTGGATATTCTGTCAAGGTGTCTCACTGTCCCATCCTAATGATAGCAGCAGCGTTGATCAGCGTCGTTCTGCTTTCTCCAGAAAGCTTCTGGGCGAGGGCCTCGACCTTCAGTGCAGTCTCTTCGTCGGGACTGATGGATGGGATGACCAAATCATACAGAGCGTTGAACTGTTTGTCTTTCTGAACACGTAGTGCAGCGTCGGCATCCTTGACTGTGATCTTCTCTTCCTTCACTACGTCGATCTGTGCAGCGTGGCCGAGGCGTGAGAGCTTCAGAGCGACAGCCCTGCCCACCTTGCCTTCCTTGACAGCCTTGAATGCCTTGGGTGCCATACTTCTCTTCAGGCGCATAAGCTCCTTGATGACTGTGAGACTGACTCCACCAAGCCTCTGGCAAATGTCAGCCTCACTGAGTCCAGATTTCAGCAGACGTTCTACGGCTTGAGCTTCGTCGCCGTAGTTTCTCTGTCGGAGAATGTTGTCTGTCAGAAGCTCCACGTCCTGCTCTACAGCGTCTTGCACCTCATCTACGATGCATTCGATCTCTGTCAGCCCAAGCTCGACAGCAGAGACTACACGGTGCTTACCCTGCGTGACTGTGTACTTCCCACTGGGCATGGGAACAATCACTGGAGGCTTCAACACGCCTTTCTGGCGAATGCTTTCGGTTAGCTCCTTTCTGACCTCCACCTTCGGGATGATCAGCAGTTCTATTGGCATGATTGCCAGTGAATCCATAATACTGTTTGCTACCATCTCTTCCTGCTCTTCGTCCAGCAGTCCGTTCTCGTCCATTACAGTCTCCTGATGATGAGTGGTATTACCACGGCAGCAGCGAGGTAGGCTCCGACAACTACCAGAAAGATCTTGATTCGCCTCTGAGTCCTCCTTGACATTTTCTCCTCCTCAAGAGAAAAGTGTTACCGATTGATCCGCCGTGACTCTTTTACTGCGCGACGTTTCTTTCTCTTTTTCTTCCAGACTTTCTTTGGAAGCTCTGCCCTTGTCTCATCCGAAACGCCATGCCCCCCAAGCGTGACCTTCGGAATGTCGAAGAATTTGACCATTACTCATCCGTGACGGCTGTGTGGTTGATGTTGTCGCCAAGCTTTTTGGCAACCTTATCTGGCACACCACCCTTCTTGTTCACGTACTCAAAGTGTGTGAAGGGGAGCATGAGAAATACCCCCGGCTCGTAGACGATGGTTTCTGGAGTGTGTCGAGGAATCATCACTTCGTATTCGCAAGACGGCGTTTTGATCCGCGCCGTCTTGGACAGTAGTGGG
>Ga0209349_1001202_pt1 | contig 12965 bp, 14 predicted proteins | sample ETNvirnome_2_130_FD_184067 | JGI IMG/M metagenome (GOLD analysis project Ga0209349, IMG submission 184067) | Marine viral communities from the Pacific Ocean - ETNP_2_130 (SPAdes) (version 2) | ecosystem: Environmental > Aquatic > Marine > Oceanic | place: Pacific Ocean | collected 2013-06-22
TCGGGTGGATTTATCCAATAATTAGTAATAAATTTATATAATGATTACGCCTTATCAGCATACAAACCGGCTTCCGTTTTCACCACCTATACCTGGTAACCCAGCGCTTAATTTAGCACCTCCATCATATAAATCCTCATTAAAAAAATCTGGTCATGTTGCACCAGATCTTCCTCGAGGTTTAAATTTTTATGCCGATTATTCAGGCTGTGGTCACTGGAGAATGATATGGCCTGAATTATTACTTAATTGCTATGCCAAAGCAAATGTACAAGGCGGTACTGTAATGATCGGAGATAAAAATTTTTATAAAGGAGTTAAAACAGTTCGCATTCAACGACAAGCAACTGAATCTCAAGCAAATTATATAAAATGGTTACATGAGCTAGCTAAAGAACTTAACTTTAAAATTATATATGAAATAGATGATATAATATTTAAAGAAGATATACCTCACTATAATAAATTTAGATTTGCATTTGAAGATCCTAAAATAAGACAAACGAGCATGGAGATTATGCAGATATGTAATGAAATTACCGTAACTAATAAATTCATGCAAGATTATTATATTGAAAAAACAGGTAATAAAAATGTAACAGTAGTGCCTAATTTTATCCCAAAATTTTGGATGGATAGATATTTTGACTTCACAAAAATTAAAGAGAATTATCAGAAATATAAAAAGAAGCCACGGGTAGTGTATTGTGGGAGTGGAGCTCATTTTGATATTGAAAATAGAATTAAACAAAAAGATGATTTTTATCACGTCAATGACGCAATAAGAAAAACAGTAGATAAATTTCAATGGGTATTTGTTGGTGGATTCCCGATAACTTTAAAGGATTTAATTCAACAAAAAAAGATTGAATACCACGAATGGACTAATTTAGTAAATTACCCTGCATACATAAATAGTAAGAATCCTACTGTCTTTTATGCTCCATTAGAAGATAGTAATTTTAATAAAGCAAAGAGTGATTTAAAATTTATTGAAGGATGTGCGTTAGGTATTCCGACTATTTGTCAAGATTTATGTACGTATAATACTGCATTTCATAAGTTCAAAACCGGTGATGAGTTAGTAAACAAAATAGAATATTTAACTAACGATTATAAGAAATACATAAAAGAAGTAAAGCGAGCTCGAAGTTATATGAAATCCCGATGGATGGAAGATAATATTAGCTTTTACACTGAATTATACTCATTCCCGTATGGTGATCCAAGGAGAAAAAATCTTAATCGCTTAAACGAAATTAGTTGATTTCTTGTTTTATTTTTCTTATACTATAAGGAATGTATAGGAACTTAGCATACATACCAAATCAACGTGTCATGCGTTTATATACATGGGACGAAAACGGTGTTAGGATTGAAACGGATTGCCCATATCAACCATACTTCTATTCGGAGACAAATTCAAATCGATATGATGGAACGTCTTTATATGGTACAAAACTCCGAAAACACACTGCTAATAGTGAACTAGATAGAAGAAAAAAAATTGAAGATCTTAATGATCATAAGATTTATGAAAATATTTCTCCTTACCAACAATTTTTAGTTGATAGGTTTTGGGAAATAAGCGAAACAGATGATTTTACCAAACTTCCTCTTAAGATATGGTTTTTTGATATAGAAACATATTCCCCAGACGAGTTTCCAAAACCTGAAGAAGCGAGGCATATGATTAATGTAATCACAGTCTACGATACTGTAGAAAAAATGTATTTTACATGGGGAATTAATAAGTATACACCAAAATCTAATGACGTAAAATATACTCACTGTAAGAATGAAATTGACTTATTACAAAAATTTTTAGATTTCTACTGTAAAGATCGACCTGATATTTTATCTGGCTGGGCCAGTGAGGTTTTTGATATTCCATATGTAATTAACCGAGTTAGAAATCTATTAGGCGAGGATGCCACCCGGTTATTTTCACCAGTTCACGATGAAATTATGAAGCCAATCTACCAACGAGTGTATCGTGGTAATTTTGGTAGACAAACATCAAAATACGTGGTCGAGGGGGTATCAATGCTAGATTATCTTGATGTGTATAAAACCTTCAGTCTGGGCATGAAAGACAGTTATAAGCTAGATAACATAGCTCACATAGAACTAGGAGAGAACAAGGTAGATATAGGAGAAACTAACCTTGCGACACTATCTATCAACGATTGGGACAAGTTCGTAGACTACAACATCCATGATGTACGGTTGCTAGTTAAACTTGAAGCTAAGCTTATGTACATGAATCTAGCTAGAATGTTATCATACATAGGATTAACCCCATTTAACGCAGCTCTTGGTACTATTAGTACAGTAAACGGTCGTGCAATTGTTGAAGCAAGAAAATCCGACCCACCTCGGATCATACCAACTTTTATAAAAGGTGATGATAAGTCTGGTAAATATGAAGGAGCATATGTAGGTGATCCAAAACCGGGATTTCAAGACAATGTCATATCATTTGACGCTAACTCACTGTACCCCAGCGTAATGGTTACTCTCAACTTAAGCCCAGAAACTAAAGTTGGAAGCATTGTTGGTACTGATAACGGTAGAGTGTATATAAAGACAGTAAATAACAAAGATATTGAGATGTCTTATGGGGATTTTAATAAATGGTGCACTAAAAATGACATAGCAGTAACAAGAGCTAAAAAACTTTTTTCACAGAAAACCAAAGGAATTTTCCCACGGATTACAGATCACTTCTATGACATAAGAAAAGGAAAAAAACAACAATGGAACGAGGCTCGCGAAGAAAAACATCAATTATCTCTTAAGCTTAAAAAAGAAAAAACCCAAACTGAAAAAGAAAAATTAAAGAAAAAAATTATAGAGACACAATTGAAGATTGATCAGCTTTGGATCTGGCAATTCACGTTAAAAATTCTTATTAACCGTATTTATGGGTATTTTGGTAATAAAAACTCTGCTATGGCGGATGGTGACATCGCACGATCAATTACGTTAACAGGGCAAGATGTCATAAAACAAAGCAATATTATTTTAAGAAATTATATTAAAAGAAAAACTAATTTAACTGATAAGGATCTTGAAAAAAACGATCCAATCATTTATAATGACACAGATAGTTCATATTGTACTATTACTCCGTTACTCGACTACAAAGGAATATCGCTACATAAAGATAATAATATTAACGAAGAAGTATACACTCTTGTTCAAGATATAGAAGATGATTTAAACGTTCATATCGAAAAATGGGCAAGAGATACCCTATTAACTAAGGACCCTAGGTTTGTTTTTAAAAGAGAATCTATCTGTGATAAAGGTATTTTTTTACAAAAGAAGCGGTATGTCTTACATAAACTTGACGATGAAGGAGTTGTTTGTAATAAATTTAAATACACCGGTGTAGAAGTGGTTCGAACCACTATGCCTAATGCGATTAAACCATATGTGAAAAAAATCATTGAGCATATGATTATGACTGAGAATCAAAATACTACAAATGAAATCTTCGAAGAGACGTATGAAATTTTTAAGTCGTTATCTATAAAAGACATTGCATTTGTAATGGGTGTTAAAGAATATGAAAAATATAGCGTACATACTAAAGGCTGGATGGTCAAAAAAGGAACACCAATTCATGTTAAGTCCTCTATATATTACAACAAGCTTTTAGAGTATTATGATATTTCTAAAAAGCATGAATATATTAGCTCCGGTGATAAAATACGATATTTTTATACAGTTCCTAACAAATTTGGTTTAAATTCGTTAGGGTTTAAATATGATATACCTCGAGAATTCGAACAGGACTTTAAAGTAGACTACGAAAAAATGTTTGAAAAAATTGTATATAGTGTTATCGATAGGTTTTATGATAATGTAAATTGGAAGTCATTTCGCCCAGGCCAAGCCGTTAATACAGATTTATTTGATTTCTTTAAAATACCCGTTGCAAATTAAAAAATGTATATTATAATAATAATATGGATATCATTACATACATTGATAGTATAGGTAGGACTTGTTTCGGGGAGTTAGTAGAACAAACAGATTCAATTTTAAGAGTTAAATCACCAGCGATGATTATGGTAACACCTAACGACGCTTCTAATATGAAAGTAGACGTTATGCCATTATTTTTTACTGAATTTTCTAATGGCGAAGCTCCAGTATTTAAATACGCTAATTCTCAATATACAGAAGTAGAGGTTACTATTTCTGATAAGATACTTGTGCACTATAATGCTAAAATTAACACTACACAAGAACCAACTCCAGAGACTCCCGTAGAAGCCTTATCTGAAAAAGACGTACCTGAAGTGACATTATTTGAGGATAATTAATATATGTCAAAATATGCTGAAAAGGCGTATGATGAGACTCTTGTTAATAAGGCATTTGCTAAATTACAAAAGCTTAATAAAAACGCGACTACTCTTGAAGAGAATACGCTTAGTAATGTAACTGAGTGGATTGATACCGGGTGCTTAGTATTAAATTCAATTTTATCTGGATCCCTATATGGAGGTGTTCCTAAAGGTAGAATAACGATTTTTGCGGGTGAAGCTCAATGCGGTAAAACCTTTATTTTAAATAAGATTCTTGCCAAGGCTCAAAAATCTGGAATGGTTCCAGTAATATTTGATACTGAAGTCGCGATTGAAAAGGAAGGAGCTGAAAATGTAGGTCTAGATGTTTCAAATGTAAAATATGTTCCTGTTGATACTGTTGAAAATTGTCGTAATCAAATTATGGCATTCTTAGACGGGATTGAAGATGAGCCAGGACTCCACGGAAAATTTATTATATCAATTGATTCTCTTGGAAATTTAGCCTCTTCGAAGGAAATTGCTGACGCTGAGGCTAATAAAGGAGCCATGGACATGGGGCTCAGAGCTAAACAGCTTAAATCCATGATGCGTATTATTACATATAAGGCTGCCGTAACTGGTACAACCATTATATGTAGTAATCATACATATGCTGACCCTGGTGCACTCCATCCTACCTTAGTCAAGCAACAAGCTGGGGGATCTGGTCCTATGTACATGGCTTCTTTATTAGTCCAAATGGCTGCTAAAAAAGAAAGAACAGACACAGCAAATGATAAAGACGAAGCGTTAACTGAAAGTAGAAATTACTCCGGTGTTACCCTTCGAATGTTAACTGTAAAAAATAGATTTATTCCTGCATTTTTACAAGCGGAAGCGTATTTAAACTTTAAAACAGGTTTAGATAAATATTCCGGATTAAAAGATGTTGCGGTGGCTCATGGAGTCATTCAACAAAATGGTTCTACATATAGCATGGGTGATAAAAAATTAGGATACTATAAAAATTGGCGCAAAGACGAGGAAGTGTGGAATAATATATTACCTAAGATAGAATCTTCTATACGTAAGCAATACCGATATGGTAACGCCTTAGAAGATAGTGCTATATTAGAACAAGACGATGAGTAAAGCCGTAGTACCAATTTCAGGTGGTTTAGATAGCTCAGTAATATTAAGCATTGCAAGTCAGCATCATGATGATGTATATGCTATATCTTATGACTACGGGCAAAAGCATTATAAAGAATTATTATATGCAGGGTGTCAAATTGATAATTATGATAACATAGAAGATCACAAATTTGTAGATATTAAATTCTTTAAAGACATTGCTTTTACATCCTCCCTTACCAATGATAATATTAAAGTGGCTCATACGAGAGACGTATTAGGCGATGCGCAAACAGTAAATTATGTCCCCTTTCGTAATATGATGATGTTATCTATTGCATGTTCATATGCAGAATCTGTAGGTGCAAATAGTGTGTATCATGGATCAGCATTAGTAGATAGTCAAGCTGGTTATTGGGACGGAAGCTCCGAATTCTTAGAACAAATTAACAATCTAACCGCGTTAAACCGAAAAAATAGAATTAAAATAGAATCACCATTAATACAATTATCTAAGAAAGAAATTATTAACCTAGGATTAGATAACGGAGTAAAATTTAAAGATACTTGGACTTGTTACGAAGGAAAAGATCTAGCATGCGGTTATTGTACTGCGTGTAGCTCTCGTATACAAGGATTCTTAGATAATAAAATGAAAGACCCAATTGAATATGAGCGAACAGATATACCATGGTAAAGAATTAGAATATTCTGATATTTTATTAATACCGAAATACAGTCAATTAGATACTCGAAACGCTGCTGATACATCTTTTAAGTTAGGGAAATTTTCATTTAACTTACCAGTAGTTCCATCTAATATGAAAACTGTAATAGATATCGAACTATGCAAGCAATTAGATGATAGCAATTATTTTTATATTATGCATCGGTTTGATAATATATTTGAAACAGTACAAAAACTTAATGACCTTAATTGTAATTGTGTAAGCGTTAGTATAGGAGTAAACCAAGATTCATATGACCAATTAGAAGCTATTATACTTAATAAATATAAAATTGATATTATTACAATTGATGTAGCTCACGGGCATCACCAAAAAGTCGGTAATATGATTAGGTTTGTTAAAAAACATTTTCCTGATTCAATAGTTATTGCTGGTAACGTTGGAACATACAATGGGTTTCAATTTTTAGAAGATGCAGGAGCAGATGTTATTAAAGTAGGAATTGGATCTGGAGTTATTTGTACTACGAGGTATAAGACCGGTTTTGGTACACCTATGTTTTCAACATTATTAAAAATTAGCTCACATAAAACAAAAGCTAAAATAATGGCCGATGGTGGATGTAAAGAATTTGGAGATATTGCAAAAGCTTTAGTTGCAGGAGCAGATTGTGTAATGGCTGGATCTTTTTTTGCAGGGTGTATTGACTCTCCCGCAAAACATATTAACGGGCGTAAACAATATTATGGTAGTACATCATATACTCAAAAAAGAAATAAATTAAATTTTGTTGAAGGTAAACAAATAGAAATAGACTTAGCACCGGAATATAATATTAGATTAAGAGAAATTGAAAAGGCTCTTAAAAGTTCTATTTCTTATGCAGGCGCAACAGATTTAAGTTGCTTTTCAGATGTAAAGTTCATACAATTAAAGTGATATGTGTGGAATTTTTGGATCAAACAATATTAAAACATTTAGAGAGTTATATACAAAAAACTCAGAGAGAGGTAATTTTGTACGTAGTGTAACAATGTTATTCCCGGGCGGAATGAAAAATGACATTAAAGTATCAACAAGATATGAACAGGACTTTGATAAACATATAGAAGAGAATCCTTTTTGTATATATTACCTAGGACATGTACAATCTCCTACGTCAAAAATTAGAACATTCAACGCTGATACCTCTCACCCATTTACATATAAAAATACATATTTAGCACACAACGGAGTATTACAAAATTTTAATGAGTTAAAAGAAAAATATGAACTTAAAGGTAAAACAAATAACGTCGATAGTAGTGTGATATTACCACTGATATATATGTCTGGTATTAAGAATGCACTATCGGACATTCAAGGTACATTTGGATGTTGGATGTATGAACCAAACATGGGTAGATTGCGTATTTTTAGGTCTGGATCAACACTATTTACTAATAATGAATCTTTTAGTTCAGTGCAATTACCCGGGTGGGAATCAGTAAAAGAAGGGCTGATATATGAATTTAATTTTAGTAAAAATAAATTTTTCGAAAAACAAGCTTTTGAATTAAATTCTCCGTTTTTTATATGAAAACATTAATAGCGGTCGCGACTGAGACTAATAAATCTAGCTTTAAAACTACTAGATTATCTAAAAGTCTCACCTTACATGAAAATAATACCGTTACCACTTTTGATCTTCAGCCTACATATAAGAACACTGGTGGTTTGTGTGCTGTTTATAATAATTATCTCACACCACAAAACCTTAAGAAATACGACTGTATTTTATTTGTACACGATGATGTGTTTATTGATAGTATAAATTTTTTAAAAGAAATTCGGAATTTGTTTAAACAAGGGTTTGATGTAGTTGGTTTAGCTGGAGGCAGTAAATTACAAGTTAAAAAACCTTGTTTATGGCATATATTATGTAAACCGGAATCACTGTCTGGAATAGTATCTCATTATCAAAATAACACAGACTACTCTCCTACAATATTTGGTCCAACACCTAAAGAAGTAATATTATTAGATGGTGTATTCTTAGCTGTTCGAACTAAATCCATCGCAAGAGAAAAAATAAAATTTGATACTAATCTTAAAGGATTTCATTATTATGATTTAAAGTTTTGTTTAGATTGTCATTTAGCCGGTCTGCGCTTAATTACTGCCCCTATTCACGTTATTCACGAATCTCCTGGGCTACTTAACCACACAGAGGAGTATAGCAAATCAGAAGACTACTTCTATAATACTCTCGTTAAACATGCTGACAAACGAAAGTAATTACTTAGACATTGATTTAGAATATTTAGAAAAAGTAGTTTTTAAGAACTGTCTTGAAGACGAAATGTATCTAAATTCTATTATTGATAATCTTAATTATAAATTTTTTAAAAATAAAGACTTTCAACAAATAGTTAAAATCATACAAGCTCTTTATCAAAAAAATAATAGGCGACCAACTCCTACTGAATTAGAATTATATCTAAACACACCTCAGCTTAAAGATCATTATCAATCAAGTAAAAAAATTACTAACGCTCTAGAAGTAGATCTATCTAATGATATATTACTTTCTTATACAGAGAAGTTCTTACAAGAGCAAGCTGTATTTAATACATTTTTAGAAATTGTTGATAATAAAGAAAGAGATATAAAAAGTATTCATGACAAATTCTCAAAGGCATGTAATATTTCTATTACTACTAACGTAGGTCATAATTATTTTAAAGATGTCGAACAGCATATTACTGACTTAACGACCCGTGAACAAAAGATTAAAACAGGATGGAATTGGTTAGATGCTAGGCTAGGGGGTGGTTTCTTAGAACAAGGTCGTAGTATGTATGTGTTCGCTGGTCCTACTAATGTGGGTAAGTCTATATTTTTAAGTAATATAGCAAGTAATGCAGCATCAGAAGGTAAAAATGTTTTAGTTGTTTCTCTTGAAATGTCAGAAATGATTTATTGTAAAAGGATTACATCTAAACTCACCGGGTTACCTATAAATTATTTACATGATCATGTAGAAGAATTAAGAGAAAGGGTAGGTAAATTTAAAATGACCCATCCACGAGCTAATATGATAATTAAAGAATTTGCTCCAAGTTCTATTACACCTCCACAGCTTGAAGGGTATATTAAAAAATTAATAAATAAGAAATTTAAACCTGATATTATAGTTCTCGATTATTTAAATCTCTTAGCAAGTACATATGGTAATAATTCATACGAGCGTGTTAAGAGTATTTCTGAACAAGTGAGAGCAATGTCATATACATTTGAATGTCCAATTATAACCGCGACGCAAGTAAATAGAACAGGGTATGGAAACACTGCTAATGGCCCTGGGTTAGAAGCTATTGGAGAAAGTTATGGATTAGGAGCCACTTCAGATGTTATTGTAAGTATTTGGAGAACGGAAGAAGATGAAGAAGACAACGCGCTTCATATAGGCATTATTAAAAATAGATTTGGTTCTAATACAGGTAGCACTCGAGTCTCTATAGACTATAATACTCTTACTCTTACAGAAAATAATGATTTAAATATTAACGAAGATGTAAATGCTGCGGAAAACGATGCTGTACAATTCGGGAGAGTAATGTAAATATATACAATGTCTAAGAAAGAAATAATTTTTACAGACTTAGATCTTGACGGTTGCTGTAGTTATTTAATTTATACATGGTTTAAACAAACTAAGCCAAAAGCTGTAACATTAAAAGTATCTAATATACGTGAGAAATTATTAGGATGGCTTAATTACAATAAAATTGAAGATTATAAAAGAGTATATTTCTTTGACTTAGACACTACAGAAATTAAAGATTTAATAGATAAACCCAATGTACTTATTTTCGATCATCACAAATCCCATGAAGATGATTATTCATTTGCTAAAACATATATTGATATAAACCAAACATCATGCAGTAAGCATTTATATCAAATATTCAATCACATATATCCAGACGTAAATTTAACCAGGGAACAAAAAAAGCTGGTTACATTTGCTGATGATTATGATTGTTATGAATTAAAATACCCTGAAAGTAATAAATTAAGCTTTTATCTTTGGTATAAAAACGGTGATAAATTACAAAATTTTATTAATGATTTTGAAAATGGTTTCTTTGGCTTTACTAATGAGCAAAATAAAATAATTAGCTATCATTTCTATAGATTTAAAAAAATGAGGGATAATATAGATCTATTTAAAGCAAAGCTTTCGATAGCAGGAAAAGAATACGAGTTTATTAGCGCCTTTGTCAGCGAATATGTTAATGATTTTGGACAATATATTGTTGATAATTATAAGTGTGACGTATGTATGATGATTAATTTAAAAAATAACAGAGTATATTTACGTAGAAATAGAAATATTGATTTTAATTTAAGTAAATTTGCTAAAAAAATATGTGATGGAGGAGGTCACGAATATGCGGCGGGTGGTATATTAAATGATAATGTACTTTCTTTAAGTAAACAATTCGAGCCGCTAAATAAAAAATGACAGATAGCCCGTATACAATTTTAGAACGAAAAGATATTGTACATACTTTTCTAACATTATGTAGTTTTGTTTCTATTTGTGAAAATAGAAAGATCAACCTCGCAAATGTATTTTTATTAGTTTTAAAAGAGGAGAGATATAGAGAACTTTTTAAAAAGGCGTTATTAATAGATAATAATTTTGAATTAGTAAGAATATTTCTACAACACGATCCATATTTATATAAAAGTAAATATATAACTAAATATCTTAAAAAAAATTCTATAGATTTATGAATAAACTATCAGTGTTTGAGAAAAATATATATAATATTTATCTTAAAACTTCTAGAAATAAAAAAGGATTTACCCCTCGAAAAGATTTTAAAAAACTAGACGATACAAAATACGTCTTACTTAAGAAAATATCAAATACTTTAAGAAATAAAAAAATCGATCCAATTATATTTTTTAATGCACCATATAAATTATATTCAGAAAAATATGTACCGCTTGATTTTTATAGTACATTTAACGCTATTTCTACATATAAAAAATACACAACAGATATAGAATTAACAAAACCTGATCATGAATTTAATATTACTAGATTAAGAAATAGCTTTAAATTTATCTATGATATGTGTATTAAACATAATTTAACAAGATGCGACGAATACCTCGACATACAGTCGGGAATATATCCTAATTTTATTCTAGATCTAAAAAATAATGATATTAATTATTATTCCTTATTGTCTCTCGATATATCAGAAAAAAATATTAAGCTAGAAAAAAATATAGTTGAATTTGCATGTAATAGCTTCTATAATACGTTGAGTAGTTTGAGATCGAAATATACATTTTCGAAAAAACTCAAACCTTTGGGAATAAAATTAACTAATACTATAAATAAAATATTAAAAAGAAAATGACAACAAATATGTTCGAATCAATTAGAGGAGCGATGGCTCAGACCGCGCAACAAACTTCAACTAGTAACATTATGCGACTAAAGCCGGGTAATACATATATATTACGGCTTGTACCGTTCGTAAAAGACCCTAGTAAAACATTTTTTCATTATTACTCACATGGTTGGGTAAGTGAAATGACAGGACAATTCCAAAGTGCGATTAGTCCACAGACATGGGGAGAAAGGGATCCTATTGCAGAGGCTCGGTATAGACTCTCTCGTACTGGCTCTGAAGAAGAAAAGGAAAAAGCAAAAGCTTTAAACCGTAAGGAAAATTGGCTCGTTAATGTTTATGTAGTAAAGGATCCTGATAATCCAGAAAATGAAGGTAAGGTAAAAATTCTTCGATTTGGTCGTCAATTACATAAAATTGTAATGGAGGCAATGGAAGGAGAAGACGCTGATGAATTTGGTGAAAGGATTTTCGATCTGTCGAAAGATGGTTGCAGTTTCCGAGTCAAAGTTGAAGAACAAGGCGGGTATCCAACATATGTGAGTTCTCGATTTGCTAGTCCTTCTCAAATCTCAGGAGTAACGGATAATAATATTAAAGATGTTTATGATCAAACATTTGATCTAGAAAATGTTTTCCCAGTCAAAAGCTACGACGAGTTGCAGACAATGCTTACCGAGCACTACCACGGTGTTACAGAGGATTCAGTAACAGAGCCCGCACAAAAGCAATCACCAAAACCACCGTCAGAAGAGGAAGATGATTTACCTTTTGATGATTTAGAATCTACATCTAAAAATGACTCTAAGTCACCTACTATTGATGATGATAAAGTTAAAGAACTTCTTGATACTTTAGAATAAAAAAATGGACGAAGAAACTGCATTAAAATATGCTATTCATAATATGAATGCGGCCGCGCATGGGATGAACCGCAATATTGTTCAGAAAAGCGCTACAATGCAAGATATACCATTACAAAAAGACATATATACGCAACCAGCGCGTCAATCTCAACCCCATCCACAACAGCAACAACCAGTATATCAACAACCGGTTGCTCCACCCCAGGCTCAACAACCACAAATTACAGGAGACCCCGCTCTATTGAATAGTTTAATAGAGCGGGTCTCTGCTGTTGAAAAACAATTTACTAAATTCATAGCTTTAATTGAACGGAGAATTGCAAAAAACGCAAAAGAAATTAATATACGAATCAAATTAAACGAAAATAATGATTCTACCAATAAAGAATAAAGATAATTTTATTCAAAATTTTCTTAATCCAGTATCGAGATTAGACTCTGCTGCAACTTTAGATATAAGCAATAACATATCTACTATTGTTCATAATAATTCTAACATTTTTCTTAAAGCAGAATATAAAGTCAGTTGGGATGATCACCCTCAAGACAATATTA
>Ga0209349_1001203_pt1 | contig 12961 bp, 21 predicted proteins | sample ETNvirnome_2_130_FD_184067 | JGI IMG/M metagenome (GOLD analysis project Ga0209349, IMG submission 184067) | Marine viral communities from the Pacific Ocean - ETNP_2_130 (SPAdes) (version 2) | ecosystem: Environmental > Aquatic > Marine > Oceanic | place: Pacific Ocean | collected 2013-06-22
GTTTTTTTATTGCACATTGACTATATGTAAATTAGTAGTCAATTATGAAAAAGTTTATTGTATATTTATTAAAAATTATAAAAAAGCCAAAACCTATTTTAAATTTTGAACCTTCCAATTGTGTGGTCCATGACGACACTCATGACTGGGGTGGTTAAATCCAGGCTTTCAATTCTTCACCCATAATTTCGGTGGCAATATTTACTTTTTTTCTCAAAGCTTTTACAATTCGATCATCAACCGTATCCTCAGAAATTAAATCAATATAAGTCATTGGTTTTGTCTGACCAATTCTATCTATCCTTGCTTCTGATTGCTGACGCTTTTCTAAATCATAGCCGTTAGAAAAATAAATCATTGTACTCGCAGCAGTTAAAGTTATTCCATACCCACCCGTCTGTGTTGTTCCAACAAAGAATCTACATTTAGGATCTTCTTGAAATCTTTTAATATGATCCTGTCTTTCACTATCAGGGGTCAGCCCATAATAATCAACCGTTGATTCTTCTCCGTACTCTTTTACTAAATTTTTTATTATTCTTTGTACATCTTTTTGATAATGAGACCAGATCACAACTTTCCCCTCTACCTCATAAATTAAATCCATCAACTCATCAACTCTATTAGATGGCAATTCTTGAACGCTTCCATCATCTGCGGTAAAATGTCCACACGTAATTTGATGGAGTCTCATTAACTGAACTATAACAGTATTAGTGGAAACGACTTTACCATTTAAATGAGCGATAGCATTGCTTTTCATTTGTCTATAAACTTTTTGTTGGTCGGGAGTCATAGTAACGACACGTCTCATAAAAGTTTTCTTGGGTAAATCTAAGCAGTCATCTTTTAAACATCGATATGAAAAAGGTTTAAGTTTGTCCGATAACTCACCAAGATTCTGATAACCCACCACCACATTAACTGAGCGAGAACCTATATTAATACTTTTCATAATGGCATAGCGAGCCCTAAAAGTGTAATAAGAATTATGCCCCAGGAGCCAGGGATCAAGAAATTCACATTGAGAATACAAATCAATAGGGGATTTAGTAACAGGTGAGCCTGTTAAAATTCTTCTATACTTTGAAGAAGATCTAAGCTTTAAAATATTTTTAGTTCGTTTAGCATTATGAGTTTTAATCGTAGTAGATTCATCCACCGCTATCATAGCTTTGTGAGAAGCTAAGAATTTATAAGCAAACTCATATCCTTTATCATAAGAGAATGCCTCTACATTCATAATTAAAATGTGAAGATTGGTTCCGGTACTAAAAAGAGTATTTAATTTCTTTCTATATTCACTAGATGTATCAGAAGTTTTCCAAAGAACTACATTCTTTTCAATATGATCGGCCATATGAATAGGAATTTCATTCTCATACCAAGTTTTATAAACTCCTTTGGGAGCTATTAACAATAGGCCATTTATTAAACCTTTGTCATAAAGCATGGAAGCATTATCTATTAATACCTTAGATTTACCTGTACCCATTTCCATAAAATAGGCAAAGACTTCTTTATCCCAAGACATTTTTAATGCCTTTAATTGATGGTCATACGGTTTAGTCTTAAACTTATAAAACATAGTTTGCTTTTCTTTCTAAAAATAGTATATATATTATGAAAGAAAAAAGTCAATGAGTAAAGTATATTTAATTCAAGAAATACCAGGAACAACGAAGGGTCAACCTAAATATAATATTTTAGGGGCCCAGAAATATGGCGAGATTGTGACCCTCTTACCAGAATATTCACAAATGATTCTATCTCCTGGTCCTTTAATTCAAAAACTTAGAACTCTTCTCAAAGATATTACCTCTGATGACTATCTTTTATTGGGGGGAGACCCTGCTATTATTGGTGTCACATGCTCCGTTGTGTCTGATCTCACGAATGGTCAATACAAGCTATTAAAGTGGGACCGCCAAGAAAAAACTTATTATCCCATAGAAATAAATATTTTTCAAAAATAAGATTGACACCACCAAAAAACCCTATATATAAGTTAAAGTAAATTAACTTTAAATTAATAAATAAATATAGGAAAGAATATGAATATAAATCTAAGACAAGATGCACCATCTCAGAGTGACATCATTAACCCAGAAGAATTATCTGTAGAAATAGAAAAATTACAGACGATCTATAAAAATATAGAGCAGAAAGAAAAAGAAATGAAAGAACTTAAAGAAGATGAAAAAGTTCAATCAGGAATTATTATTCCTGAAATCATGGGCCGTATGAATTTAAGTACATTGAAACTTAAAGATGGTTCAGAGATTTCTGTTAGACAAATTTATGGTGCTTCAATTAAAGCTGATAAAAAAGTGGAAGCAATTACATGGCTTCGAGATAACGGCCTAGGTGATATTGTGAAAAATGAAATCACAGTAGCATTTGGACGTGACGAAGATAACAAGGCGCAGCAATATGCTACCCTTGCACGAGGTCAGGGGTATGAACCTCGACAAAAAGTTGCAGTTCATGCCTCGACCCTCCGATTAGTTTTGGAAGAACGACATAAAAAAGGTGGACAAATTCCAGAAGAATTTTTTCATACTTTTGAAGGCGCTCAAACAAAACTGAAAGGTAAAAAATAGACTACTAAACCAATAAACCAATAAGGAGTAAATATGAATAGTATAGTCGAAAAGAAAAACAGTGGTTCTCTTGCTGTAGTAAATCTAAGAGAAGACTCTAGAAAAGGAGCGGAAGATATAAAACAAGAAGATGTTTCAACACCTATCTTGAAAATTCTTCATCAACTTTCACCAGAGTGTAACGAAAGAGATCCTAAATATGTAGAGGGATCTAAACCAGGAATGATCTACGCAAGTTCACTTGGAAAATTAATAGATGGGGTGAAGGAGGGATTAGATATTATAATCGCTCATGCTCAAACCAGATATCCAGAATGGCAGGAGAGAGGCGACAGTGCTTCAGCTCCAGTTGGAACACATATTAATATTCCAGAGGATGCGGTAGAAGAACGGAGTGGTAGATACAGATTAACTAATGGAAACTATGTTGAAAAAACGGCATATTTTTATGTGATCGTTGTTATGGGTAATGAATCCAGACCAGCGGTTATTCCAATGAGGTCATCTAATCTCTCTCCAGCAAGGGAATTAAATAACTTGCTTACCAATTTAAGAGTGACTGATGACAAGGGAACATTCCAACCAGCAACTTACTCTGCAATGTTTAACTTAAAGACAGTAGGTAAAACTGCGGGAAGTAAAAGTTGGCATGTGTACAAACCATCTAAGGTTAGAATGCTAGACATAGCTAATCAAAAAGATTCGAACTTGTATACAGCAGCTTCTGAGTTACAAAAAACTGTAGCTAAAGGCACTGCTAAACCTAAGTACGAAAAACCTAAGTCAACTGAGGGAATTGTATAATTCTCAAAAAGAGAATGGTTGCAACGGAGGCGCTGAAGCGAGAGTGGAGGCGCCTTTAGAGTTATGGAGAAAGAATTTATAAAATATTTTACAGGGCTCAAGCGTAATTATGGTTACTGTAATGTAGACAAGGGATACAAAGATGACGCTGGTAAAATAAGATTCGATCCTAGAGATTATGGTTGGGCTAAACGTGCTATCACTGATAAAGATTATGAGGATCATTTAAGCGGAAAAAAATCTATTGGTATTCAACCATGCGATGATGATGGACTAGCTATTTTTGGTGCAATAGATATTGATCCCAAAAATTATACAGCTTTTAAACCCGAAAAATATTTAAAAATAATAGAGGAAAAAGAACTTCCTATCATACCTGTTAAATCTAAAAGTGGAGGACTTCACTTATATGTATTTACAAAAGAAAGAGTTAAAGCTAGCGACATCAGAGAATTCTTAGAGAAACTATTATTTATTTTTGGTTTACCAGCGAAGACAGAAATATATCCTAAGCAAACATCCCTAGAGACAACGGAGGGAAGAAGATCTTCAGGTAATTTTATTAACATTCCATACTATAATCAAAATGATCGTGTAGCTGTAGACACTAGTAATAATGAACTTAAGTTTGAGACTTTCATGAAAGTCATAGAACTTAATGCGCAAACAGCTCAGACCCTAAATAATTTTGGGGCTACTCTTATTCAAAGGGCTTTAAAAAATGAGTCCGAACAATTTAAAGAAGGACCACCATGTTTAGGAATTATATGTGGGGGTCTGGAAAAAAATAATACTAAACTCAAAGATGAAAGAGATAGATTTTTATATAACTATATGGTCTTTGCTAAGAAGAAATATCAAGACTCATGGGAAGAAAAAGTTTTGGAAGGAGCAAGAAAATATATAGAATACGATAAAATATGGGGAGATACTAAAGTTGAAAAGAAAATAAAAAGTTGGAAGGGAGATACGGCAGGTTACACGTGCCATGAAGATCCTATTCAGGGTCACTGTGTAAAATCCACCTGTCTTCGGAGAAAGTTTGGAGTAGGTAAACAATTAAATTCCGAGTGGCCAGAAATTATTAGTATTACTAAAATAGATTATCGTCCCGATCCAAGATTTGATTTAAGTGTTAAACTTCTTACTGGTAAAATAAAAATAGTACGAGCAAAAAATATTAAACAAGTAATAGAACAAAAAGAATTAAGGGCTTTGATTGCAGCGCACACTTCAATCGTTCCCCCTCCCCTTAAACCAAAATCCTTTCAAGATTTAGTTAGTGGGTTATGGGCAGAAATGAATGTAGAAACTCCTGATCCTGACTCTCAACCGGCAGGAATTTTATTTAGATTAACTAAAGATTTTTTAAATCAATCCAAAGCCAATACATATAATTCCTTTAAGACTGGAACCGTTTTACTAGAAGATACAAAAGCTTATTTTTTATTTAATAAATACTATGACCATTTAAAAACTCTAGAGTGGAAGATAGATGAGGCCGAAACTAGAACAATGATTTATGATATATTTAAAGCACAGGCAATTCAGAAAAGAGTATTTAAATCTAACGTGGTAAGATGCATAGAATTAAACATGAAACTTTTTGAACAAGAAGAACCCCCAAAAGAAATACTAGAGTTTGAAGACAAAAATGAAATTGTATAAATTTTATGGTCCACCTGGCACAGGTAAGACTCATAGATTAATTAGTAGAGTAAAAGCTTATGCTCGTAGGGGAATCCCTTACCATAAAATAGGATACTTTGCATTTACTCGTAAGGCTGCAGCCGAAGCACGAGAAAGAATTGGAGTCAACAGAAAAGAAATTCCTTATTTCCAAACTCTTCATTCCTTTGCCTACCATAAATTAGGATTACGAGAAGAACATATAATGCAACCTTATCACTATGAAGAACTAGGAAAAAAATTAGGAATTAAAGTAAACTACGTAGATAAATTTAATGAGGAAGAGACTACTTTTTTAAGTTGTAATGATCCGTATTTTCAAATGATTGGTCGAGCCATGAATAGGGACATAACAATCCGAGAAGAATTTGATCGTAATGAACACGATAAAAAAGCTATAGAGTGGGGAACCCTAGAACATATTTATGATAATTATTTAAAGTACAAGGAGAAAAGTAAACTTTATGATTTCAATGACATCATAACAATGGTTTCTCAAAAAGAATTACCTACCTTTGAGGCTATTTTTATTGATGAGGCTCAAGATTTATCTCCCTTACAATGGAGATTATTTGACGAGCTTAAAAAATATACTAAGGATATGTACTTAGCTGGCGACGATGACCAAGCTATTTTTGCGTGGGCCGGCGCAGATGTAAATAGATTTATAAAGGAAGTAGCGGACGTAGAAAAAGTTTTAAAGTATTCTAAAAGAATATCTAAAGCGGTCCAGGAACAATCTGAAATTCCCTTGAGTCGTATATCAGGCATCAGGAAACAAAAAACTTATCTTCCCAGAAATGTGGAGGGATCCACTCAATATATTACTGACCTCAGTCAGGTAGATTTGACTCAAAATAAATGGTTAATTTTAACAAGGAGAAAAGATACTCTTTTAAATTTAATGAAAGAGTTAGTAAAAAGAAATTTATATTTCGAAACTAAAAAAGGAAAAAGTTTTAAGGTGAGACTTTATAAAGCAGCTGTGAACTATACTCGATGGACGATGGGGGAACATCTAGAGACTCATGAAATAAAAGATATACAAGATTTTATAGAAAAAGAAAAATGGAATGTTAAACAACAATGGTATGAAGCTTTTACCAAAGCAGCTGATCCAGAAGTAACCTACATTCGAAACATGTTGGAGAACAATGAAAAGCTGACAGACAAAGCTAGAATTTTTTTGTCTACCATCCATGCAATTAAAGGAGGAGAAGAAAATAATGTTATTTTAAGTCTAGAGTTAGGAGATAAAATTATTAAAGCTATGAGAAAAAACCCGGACAAAGCTGACGAAGAACATAGAGTATGGTATGTAGGAACTACACGAGCCAGAAATAATTTATATTTATTGAAAGCACGAATAGCTAGGAAAGGTTATCCCCTATGAGTAAACCTTATGACAAACAAATTGGTGGAACACACTATCAGAAATTTAAAATTCAGCCTAGTAAATTTGTAATTGAAAACGAGTTGCTTTATCCTGAAGGATGCGTTATAAAATATATCTTGAGACACAGATTGAAAGGAAAAAAACAAGATTTAGAAAAAGCAATTCACTTTATTGAAATGATTATTGAAAGAGATTATTCTGAGAGTTCTGGCAAAAACCTCCAATCAGTAAACAGCGAGGTCTCTAAAAAAAATTCATGGGGAATACTTAAATGATACTACCTCCAACTGAGTGGGTTGCTCCTACCGAGTACCCGGATTTACGCTCATATGATGAAATAGCAATTGATTTAGAAACTCGAGATCCTTCTTTAAAATCAAAGGGTTCCGGCGTTTTAAGAAATGAAGGAGAAATTGTAGGAATCGCAGTAGCGGTCCCAGAAGGCTCCTGGTATTTCCCTATTGCACATGCAGAAGGACCCAATTCAAATGTCAAAAAAACATTGGAATGGTTTAAAGATATTTTAGAATGTCCCGCCGATAAGATTTTTCATAATGCCATGTATGATGTGTGCTGGATAAAAAAATTAGGTTTTAAAATTAATGGTCTCATTTTAGATACGATGATTGCTTCATCATTGATTGATGAAAATAGATTTTCATATACTCTTAATACTTTATCGTGGCATCATTTAAATAAGGGAAAGAATGAAGCTTTATTAATTAAAGCAGCTAAGGAACGAGGACTAGATCCTAAAAAAGATATGTGGAAACTTCCGGCTATGGAAGTTGGGGGCTACGCTGAAAAAGATGCAGAATTAACTCTAGAACTTTGGCAAAAATTAAAAAAAATAATCGTTGAAGAAGATCTTCAAGATATATTTAATTTGGAAACCGATCTTTTTCCCTGTCTGGTTGACATGAGATTTCTCGGAGTGAGAGTGGACGTGAGTAAAGCTCATGAATTAAAGCGACAATTAACACTAGAAGAAGAAATGCTACTCCACAAAATAAAAAAAGACACAGGCCAAGAAATTCAAATATGGGCAGCAGCATCGATTGCCAAAGTTTTTGAAAAATTAAACCTACCTTTTGACCGTACTGAAAAGACAAACTCTCCTTCATTTACTAAAAATTTCCTTTCTACTCATGAACATCCTACAGTTAAGATGATAGCAGAAGCAAGAAAAGTAAACAAGGTTAATACTACTTTTATAGACACCATTTTAGACCATGAATATTGTGGAAGGATTCATTCAGATATTAATCAGATAAGATCGGATGAAGGGGGAACGGTGACCGGAAGATTTAGTTACTCTCATCCTAACCTACAACAGATCCCTGCACGCGATCCCGATTTAGGACCTAAAATTAGATCATTATTTTTACCAGAAGAAAAACATACGTGGGGCTGTTTTGATTACTCGCAACAGGAACCAAGACTGGTGACACATTATGCATTAAAATTTAAATTAGCTTCTGTTAATCCCATTGCCGACTCTTATGATAATGATCCAGACACAGACTTCCATCAAATAGTTGCAGATCTAGCTAAAATTCCCAGACACCAGGCTAAAACTATTAACTTAGGATTGTTCTATGGAATGGGGAAAGCAAAACTTCAAGCAGAACTTGGAGTATCGAAAGAGAAAGCTACAGAATTATTTGACAAGTATCACCGCAAAGTTCCTTTTGTAAAACAATTAACCAATCAAGTTATGAATGCCTCTCAAGATAAAGGAAAAATAAAAACACTATTAAAAAGACAGTGTAGATTTCCTAAGTACGAACCTATTCTTCAAGGAAGAGACTGGGGAAAATATATAAGAGCCGAGGACAAAGAAAGAATGTTAGAACTGCAGGAAATGGGCGAATTTTTAAAAGACGATGACGGAAAAATTTTAAAATCATCTGAAGGAAAACCGCTAAAAAATTATTGGCATAAAAATAGTTTCCGAAGAGCATTCACTTATAAAGCCCTTAACAAATTAATTCAAGGGTCAGCTGCAGATATGACGAAGAAAGCAATGTTAGACCTATATAAAGAGGGAATTATTCCTCACATACAAGTTCATGATGAATTGGATATTTCTGTTAGCAATAATTCTGACAAAATAAAAGAGATAATGGAGAATGCAGTAGATCTTGAAGTTCCTAACAAAGTAGACTATGAATCTGGCCCTAATTGGGGTACAATAAAATAAACAAGGAGAAAACTATGGACCATATAAAAAACGCAGTGACATGGGCTAAAGCTAATAAGCAAAAATCTATTGCTATAGTTATAGTCGTTATTGCATTAATCGCTTTAATAAAATAATTTATGCATGGCCTATTTAAATGCAAACATTCCTGTGACTTATGCACAGATCAGGAGAGAATATCTCTACGATCTTAAAGAACATCATGGAGAAGTGGAAGACTGCATTATCTTTGGCCTGGCATCAATTACAGGGCGCCCTATACTCTTTCATGCAATCATGGAAAATGGTGCTGTCTTCTATAGGTTACCGATCTCTGCATTTATTCAAAGAGGTTATGACCCAAAGGAAGTTCCTAGCATGCGACTTGACGAGCTGGAGCTATGGAATTGCTTTAGTTACTATCCTGCTGTTACTTCTTTTGATATCCTAGACGGACAATCAGGAAAATTTTTTGGAAAGGATAAGAAAACCCATCCGGGTGCATACCTTTTTACAGTTGACTGGGCACACCCAGAGAGTAATATAGTAGATACAGATCATTCTGAAATATCGCATGAACATAAGTGCGCCCACATTCTCGCCCTAGAGGATGGAAATTATGCAGCACAACCCAACAATAGAATTATATGGAGTATTCCTTCATTTACTGTTAAGGATGAAGTACCTGATTGGAAAGTGCAAACTTCAGACTGGAATGTAGAGGACACAGGTAAATGGAAAACGGAAGATACCGATAGGTTCTTCTATAACATTGAGGAAAAGAAAAACGAAGAAGAGGAAGAGGAGAAATATTTAGCTGAAGAGCAAGCCCTGGCTGATTGGGCTGATTCCTTTAAAGAAAAAAATGACTAAAAAATGTAAAAATTGTAGTTGTGATTGCCATTGCGACGGTGATATACATTCAGATGTGTATGGAGTATGCGCGTGTGAAAATTGTAAATGTCGTGAAGTAAAAGATGAACCAGAAGGTCTTGTGATTGACGAGACTGGAGAATGTGAATCATGTCAATAATTAGGAGGAACATGAAAAAATTATTATTAATATTATCCCTACTTGCATTTACTTCTTGTGTTGCAGTAGGACCTAGATGTACTTACACGCAAGAAGGAACTAAACTATCTTCTTGGATTTGGTTTACAAAAGAAATACCTGTAGACCTAAGCAAAGATAATTGTAATTAGTATGCATGACAAAATCATTACTGCGCTGTTGGCTATTCTCATAGCCCTCTCTGGGTGGAGTCTCACAACCACAGTTGGCCTTAAGTCAGATGTTGCAGTTCTTAAAGAAAAAGTATCGGGAGTTGAAAATGAAATTCAGGACTTTAAAAATTTTAAGGGCAAGAAGAAACGCAAGAAAAAGAATTCAAACAACTGAAAAGGCGGTACAGGCTTTGATAATTGGCCTAGCCTTGGCCTTAATTCTTTTAGCTGGATGTAGCTAGAATGAGATTATTTCACAATGAATGGGAAAAATGGGCGATTATCATTATAATAGTGGTGCTTATTCTTCTAGGTTTATCAGGGTGTACTTATAGAATGGTTCCAAATGAAACCAAAATAGAGTATGGTACCACAGAAACAGACTCTAAGAATGATAAGCTGCAACAAAAACAGTCCATCACTCAGAGCTGGAAATGGATAAAAGAGTGATTGAAAAATTAATGACATTACTGGTTGGCATTTTACTAACCCTAGCTGGTTGGAGTCTTTCTAGAACATTTCAACTTTCAACTATTCAAGCAGTACACGAAGACAAAGTACAAAAATTAGAGAAGCATGTAGAAAAATTACAGGACAAAATGGAAGATATGTTGGATAAAGATGAAGAAATCATGGACCAACATAAAAAATTATTTGAAAAATTAGAATCAGGAAACACGGGGTATAGTTACAACTAATGGCCCTCAAGATTTCAGACGAAGCAAAAGTTCAAATGCCTATGAAGACGGTAGCGAGTCTCATCACGCTCGTTTCAATTGGGACGTGGGCTTTTTTTGGTATTCAAGAAAAATTAAATACACACGCAACTAAACTACAAATTATGGAAAAAGATTTGGTCGAAAATACGGAGTTCCGTATCAAGTGGCCGAGGGGGTTACTCTCGGAAGTCTTCCGGCCGATTCAGAACAATTTATGCTCATTGAACATATGAGTGGGCAAGTAGAAAAAATGGAAACTTCGATGGAGGATATGATGTCAAATACCGTTAACATAGAACGTTTGCAAAAAGACGTAGAGAAGATATTATCTGACATTGAAAAATTAAAAGATAAGCAAAGAACATTTGCTAATGGAGAAAAACAATGAAGGAAAGTTTATTAAAACTTACACAGAAAATAACTACATGGCATGTAAAGCTGTTCGACTATCTAACTCGCAAATCTAAAACAAGTTTATTTTTTACATGGCTTTTAGTTTTTATTTGTCTGTATGAAATTTTTGAGCATGTTGTTATTCCTGTAGCTTTAATTTGGTGGGGGTTTTTTAAATGATCGTCGAAACAGTTTTTGCCCTGCTATTAATTTTGGACCATGAAATTAAGGAACATCGTATCCAGCCCAGCCTCTCCCAATGTTTGAAGGCCAAGCGTTACGCGATGAGGGACAAATCTACTACAGATAGAGTGATCTATCAGTGTGTTAAATCTAAGGCTAACATTGAAATCTACATGGGTGAGAAAAAAATTACTTCATTAATCCTTGAATAAAAAGAAAAATCCAATAGCTAAATGGCTAAGACAACGGAGATACAGAATGCTTGTAATGAAAAATAAGAAAAAGTATAATAGAAGGAGCAACTATGAAACTATCAAAGAATTTTTCTCTAGCTGAATTAGTTAAATCACAAACAGCTGAACGAATGGGACTTAACAACTCTCCTAATGAAGATCAAACAGAGAATCTCAGGTTGCTCTGTGAAAGAGTTCTACAACCGATTCGAGATCATTTCGACGATGTCGTGTCTATTTCATCAGGCTTCAGGGACCCTATTTTGTCGCGTAAAATAGGCAGTTCAGATAAATCACAGCATTGCAAGGGCCAGGCGGCGGATTTTGAAATCTTTGGCACTCCTAACAATGAAGTCAGCGATTGGATTAAAGAAAACCTCATGTTCGACCAGCTTATATTAGAATATTTTACGCCAGGAGAACCCAATTCTGGGTGGGTACACGTGAGCTACAATAAAGATATAAATTTAAACAGAAAAGAATATTTGATGGCTATTAAAGCTCACTCTGGTAAAACAGAGTACAAACCAATATTAGGATTAAGTACGGATAGATATGTTAAATAATGCCAATTTTTCACCATAACCAAACAGGTGAAAAATTTTTTTTTATTCATATTCCTCGTACCGCCGGGCGATTTTTATCAACAAATTTTTTACGGAACCACTATAGTGTAGAGCATCATTTAACTAAGGAAAGGGTTAAAGATCTAGATAACTATTTAACTTCAGTGTGGATTCCAGAAAAAATAGAAATTCTCCACTCCCATTACCCCGTTTATAGTAAATGGAAAAGTGTTAAAGACCTTTCTTCTATAGCAATTGTAAGAAATCCAATTGATAGATTTTTTTCAGCTAGTGGGGTGTATGCACAGGTCGCTAGCCAATCTTCTTTCGAAGACTGGACAACCTGCAAGAATATTTTTTCTAAGCATAGACTTATAGATGTCGCTAACTGGTGGCGACCGCAACATGAATTTGTATCTCCCCATACAAAGATATGGAAATATGAAGATGGTTTTGGAGAAAAATTTTGTGAGTGGATAAACAAGATTCTTCCGGTCCATTTTTCTATTAAAACACATGTTTATGACAAAAGAGAATACGATCAAGCTCCAGGATTGATAAAAACCAAAGCATTAACAGATAACATCAAAAAATTTTACCACCAGGATTTTGACAAGTTTAATTATTAGCATATAATACTCATCGATATGTCAAATAATTTTTTTAAAAGAGGACGACCTTTGAAGGCCGAACTTACCAATGGCAATTGTCCCACGTGTCATCAGTACACTATGCTCGTATCCGTCACTAGAGATTTTTATAGATGTATTACTTGTGGTGCTGATTTAGAACAAAAAATAAACGGCGTCATAAAATATATTCCTTTTAATGTTAAGCCCCATGTCCCGGAACATAAACCTGAAATAAAAAATGGCTAAACGAGGAAGTTATGGTGTTAATACCTATCGCGAAAGAACTAAACCTAAAATAGGACGTCACAAAAAAAACATGAATAAGTCACAGAAGCGT
>Ga0209349_1001207_pt1 | contig 12922 bp, 6 predicted proteins | sample ETNvirnome_2_130_FD_184067 | JGI IMG/M metagenome (GOLD analysis project Ga0209349, IMG submission 184067) | Marine viral communities from the Pacific Ocean - ETNP_2_130 (SPAdes) (version 2) | ecosystem: Environmental > Aquatic > Marine > Oceanic | place: Pacific Ocean | collected 2013-06-22
CGGATCCCGGCTTAATTTCGTCTTTACACAATAGCCGCGAAAGATTAACAAAGAAAGCCTCCTGCATTGAACCAGTCTGATCAAGCGTCAAATCCAGTTCAAAATCTCTCGTAACGTTATCAGATCCAGTGTACCCCAATAAGACCTGGGAAAACTGATTATATAAATTGAATTTCTTTGTCTCCATTGTGCTGGTGCCGCCTGGGCTTCCAGAAAGGGCTGAACTCTTATTGTAGCCAATTGTCAAATCCATAATGTGATTTGCAGAAGAACTCAAAAATGGATAATCATACACAGACTGAAACATGCCGTGTGTATAGTTCTTGATATTTGTCTCCGTAGAGCCCTCTTGATAAGTACCGGTCATGATACTGCCCGTCATTGGGATCGATTCATGTAACAATGTCTTTGTAGTAGTTACGTCGGATGCCCCAAGGGGTTCATAATTTATGATTGCCATTTAAAATCTCCAAATTTGTGCATTAGCCACTCTTATATTTAATAACTCTAAAGTTTACTGTCTGCTGAACGCCGGTGGTGGCGCCAGTGACCCGCACGGAGGTATCAACCCGATCATATAGTGTGGCGGTATTGAATTCATCTACATCCCGCGATCCAAGCTTTTGATATGTCGGAGTTAAATCCGGTCGTAGGTCCATATTGAATACGACTACCGAGCCGCGGGGGCCTCGAATGGGAGACACTTCAGTATCTGCCGGGGAATTAGTGGATTTATAAACTACCTCATCGGGTATGGCTGCCACGCGCGCCGCAGAACGATTCTTCAATTGTGTGAACGTACTTATAGTAGGGGATCGCTCAAGGGTGTAAGATAAAGAAACTGGACCGGGGCCGTTTTGTTGGTTGCTAAAACGGCCGCCCCGCTTGGATCCAAGAACAGAATTGAAAACTCTATTGTCGTATTCTATAATAAAGAAGTTGTCTATTAGGTTGTTTGATTCCAAATACGTTCGCTTGTTAGTTGTATCTCCGGCAATATCAGGCGAATCGATGCCTGTCTCCAAAACAATTGCGGGACCAGTCGTTTGCCCTGACACCATAAAATATCTTGTATTGCCCAACTGCGAGGTCTTTAACAAGTTTATGGTAGTGGCAGTGGTAGTATCTGCAATATAAATCATGTCGGGGTTCTTGACCGAGGGAACAGCTATATTTGGAACCGGGGTTTTAGTGTTCTGGAGCAGCACCGGCAAATACAAAAGACTCTTATTGTCTGCCGTCGTGAGACCGTAATTGATTCCTAAATCGGTTTGTGCTTCGAAGATCGGTGTTTGTAAAATCTCAAGATCATAAAAGGGGCTACCGGATACATGATTCTTGTTATATAAAGAATAATCAATCTCGTCATCACCCAAAGCAAACTTTGAGATTCTAAAATTTCCTTGCGCCATCCTTTGGCGCCCAGTTTCTGTTAATACGGCGTCTAAAATGATATCGCCTGAATTGTCTAAAAATGCCATTTATCTTCCTCTCTTTACATAAATAGTTGTGGTTTTGTTTAAATACTACTCAAATTATAAGTAATGTTTAAATCAATTTTCTTACCAGTTTTCTCCGAAGTTAGACGTATTTTAAATGTCTTCCCCCATATTAGATCATCTGCCGAGCCGACATACACCTTATCAATCTGAGTTTCCGCTCTTTCGTTGTAATCTACCTCGTGTGCGTCTATAGACAATTGAGTGAGACTTGGCTGAACGTGTATCAATTTTTTAAATTTCTTTGATGGATTTACAAATATATCTTGTTGAAGATCCTCTTCCGAAAGAACATTAAAAAGTGCGTATAGGTAGCCGCCATCGTTAATTAGTTCTGTTTCATAAATCCCAGAGGTGTGCCCTATTATAAACTGTTCATTTAGAATTCTAAACAAATAATAATATTTTTTATTAGATAATATCTTATCATCAAAAAACTCAGTAGTGTAGGATTCTTTAGAATCTGCTGATCTTAAATCGACAAGACCAATCCTTTTATTGTTAAAGTCAACATAAGAAGTGGGTCTGATATCCGTTCGATAAACTTCCAAATAACGAGGGCGAGATACAGACTCAAAAGGCAGCGCGTCCCCCTCAAGAAGATCTCTGGCGTGCATATAGTCTTCCTTCAGTTGTTCATCTCTGCTAGAAATAACCGATGGGAATGTTTTAAAGTCTGCAAAACTATCATAGAACGCCCCGAATCCAACTTGTCGGGAGGCGTCCAAATGCTGATATGGTACCACATCTGTTTCGTTGGGGGGGTTGTCCAAAACTTTTAATGTTTTAGAATACATTGGCATTTCTAAGATCTTTATACAGGGCTCAGAGTTTAAATAGAAATCAGCAAGATATGGAAATTGGCTTTTCTCTTGAACTAAAGTAGCGAATTCGCTTGGAAAAGAAGTCTCAGGCTTATACAGCATTTCGGTTTTCTCGCCGGTTTTCGGATCATAGAACTCAAGCCCATAAAGACCGGTTGATTCGTCATAATTATCAACACTTATGCCCTGGGTCAGTCTTAAATCAGAAAATTTATATCGGGCGCCCACAACCAGAACATAAGCAAAAACATGATACGTATAATTTTGGCCGTATTTGACCTGCGTATCAATAAAATTAAATTCTTCTAAGCAATCTGCTGGAGCAACAGGAGGGTCGTTGCTTGGCCCTTGGTCGGTTTCCACGGCAACTCCCGGAATCCATTCGCCTTCTGGCTCTTTGGGGGGGCTCTGCTCCGTCTCGTAACATGGAGGATTAATTAGCCAATAGTTCTGAATGGTTTTTTGTTCTCTTGCGTCCCCGATGGGTTTGCCTCCAACTTTTTGTATTCTATATGCTACAACCTCGCTCCAAGCTTGCTTTTCATTCTGATAAAGTAAGTTTTGTAATCCCCTAATATCAAATACATTTTCGTTATTTACGTGGCTTACAGCGCACTCTAGGGTATCTACAGAGCTAACGGTATTTATAAATCTATATTCTCCAAAATCATCAAACACTGCATCCCTATAGAGGTTGCGCCCCCCAATAAAATAACAGTCGTCTGTCACGGAATTATAATTATTATAAGTATAGGACAACATCTCAACAAAATCTACTGTTCGGATATTAGCCTTTTTTGCTGCCTCAAGGTGGTAATTAATCGGATCCTCTTTAGAGCTTGAAAGATATTCTAGTTCAATTGCATAATTTATTTCTTCCGGTTGCAGGCTTGGCAAATCTTCGTTAAAGACTTCCTTTAGGGTTTTAAGAAATCTTGTTGTATAGTTGTTATCAATAATGCAATCAGTAAATCGCGTATCCATCTTAACTTCAGAAGCCTTATCAATGGCGTCTATCATAAAATTTTTATAAAAAGGAAAATTGATTTTTATGTAATAAGGAAAATATTCTGCATATTGCATAATATTGTCAACGTTATAAAGTTTATTAATTGCCACGTCGTCCAAGAACATGTTCTGGAACTTGTGTTTAATGGCCTCTTGTGTAGAGTCGCACAACGGATTAGATAGCAACTCAAATGACAAATATTCAGAAGAGATATAAGTTCTCTGTTTCGCTGTCTCCAGCGCCAGATCTTGAGTTTTGGCAACTTCTATTGGCCATGTATTTTTGTCATAAATAAACAAATTATCCAACTGAGGATATTCCATTTCGAGTGTTGCATAATTTATAACGTCAACGTCATACTGTGAGGCAACATCTGCATAGAGATCAGACAAATCATAGGACTGAAGGTTTGTCAGCACATAAAAGTTGGGTATCAACAATTCTGAATCTAGGTTTCTCACATATTCTTCATATGTGGGTAGGTGATTATTATAATCATAAGATATTTCAATTTTTTCTGTGGTGGTGTTGTTTTTAATAACGGCGGCATCAATTACTGGATAAGGCAACGAAGATTCAAAATAGCTGTACATAAACACATCTTCATTATAAACTGCCTTTATATCTTCGCCACTAAAAGATCCTCCTAAAAACAAGTCTTTCCAATATTTGTCATTGGAGACGCCGGTAGTTCCAAAAACCCTTATTGGAATCTTCTCATTTGGAAACACTGAATATTCAGAAACAATCGAAGTTACATCGGGATCCGTATTCGGACTGAGGTGATCAAAATATCTAAGTAGCGGCACGGCTTTATCGTATGTTCTAAAAACAAGTTCGCTTTCAGTCTCTAAATCATCTGCCCCTCCTTCACATGGTGACATGCTATCTTCGGCTCTTTTCGTATTCCACCATCCACCTACGACGGTACGAAAAGTATCACTAGAACCACTAAAGAGGTTCAAATTTATAAGTCGATATATCTTTGCTTCTGTTGGTAATTTTGTAAGAGAATATAGCATTTATTAATATACTCCGGAGTCGGGTGGAGATAGCATTGGTTCTACCCGAGTTGCGGAAGCCTCCACGCTTTCTGGTTCTTCGGCTCGTTTATCTTTTGCAAAAGCAGAAGCATTAATCTTCTTAAATTTTCTATTAGTGTCGATTCTTTTAAACGTATATTTGCTCTTGGATTGATTAAGACCAGTGACCGCCTTTGTTACTAATTTATCAAGAAGGTCAGATATATACTGGCTAAGATTCCCATTATAGTCATTATATTTATCTTTTATCGCATTTTCTTCAACTTCGCCATAGAACACATCAAATGTGGGGACAGCTTCAGCGACGGAGGTGGAGATATCGTTGCACTCGTTCCAGAATTCTTCTTGTTCATCTTCTGTATATGCGTTTTTGTCGATAGTTACCTTAACTGTTCCCGTCCATTCCCCGCCGTGCGAATATTCATAAACCAGAATACCATGAACCGAAAGAAATGGTTCAACATCCCACACAAAATCCTCGTGCCAAGTGCCCTCGCCGGGGGTTATGCTATATTCTGTACCGCCTTCTTTATAATGTAAGTGACCACAGCCGGCGCCCCAAAGGTAATTTTTCAGATAGCTGGGTGGCGTAACTTCTGTTGGCGCAGATGGAGCCATCGCATGCGCAACTTCACGAAATGTCGGATCTGTCTGATTCTGACCGGTATTAATGGGCGAATAGCTAAAAAACTTAGTTGTGCCCTCTTCGGCAACTTCTTTTTGTAAGAATATAGATCCAGAAACATCGAATTCCTCGATGGCATCAAATTGATGCTTGGTTCCATCGTCCCAAGCCTCTCTATTATTTAAGTTGTCCCAATGAATTCTAAAAGTTCCTTGTGTTATCAAACCAGTCTCATCATCAATATTCACACTATCGCCCAATGAAGAAATAAGCAAAGCAGAAGTGTATTCAGGCGCCGAAAAGGGTTCGTCCGACTCAGTGGTGTACTCCGTCATGGGATCCAACCCCGGCTTGTCGACAGATATGCTGCGCTCCAGGGCGCAGCGTTGCCCATCGTCGTCGTATTCCATGGACCAAAACGTTACGGTATTTGTATATTCGCTCAAAGAAGCTATGGAGATGTGAAGATATTTTTGAAGTTGATCGGTGGTAAGGGTTGCGATAGCCGTGGTGGTAACGTCACCGCCCAGGTGGTCTTCGAGATCCTCCTTCTCGTCGTCATGAGTGAGTCCTTCGAGGTCCTCGTGGTGCCCGCCGAGCGTGTAGCCCAAATTGTAGCTCCAATATTTTTCCCTGCCCCATTTGTTACACTCCTTGCGGGTGCGCGCAGAGTTGTCGCTCCAAGTTATAGTTAAAAAATCTCCCCAATCTGTGCCCGAACTTGCCATTTTTTTATTCCTCTATTCCTGAAAAGTATTTTAACGAACGAGAATTAGTTCCCAAATTGGCTTTGGCCAAAGCCGACGCTAGCGAGACAACTGTACTGCGACCCAGCTTGTTCTTTGACTCCTGGTTTTGTACATCTATTTGTCTCGGAATGTTATCATCTAATTTGTATATCGGATCTGCTGCACTTGGAAAAGAACTGGTACCCTTTATTTGTTCATTTTTTACTTTCTTTAAACTTTTCGTATCGATTATGTTGGGATTCGTCATCTTTGTTTTGTCTGTCTGGCTGTCAATCAAAGAAAACTCTGCCTCTTGAGAAGAAATCGTACACCCAAGAGCATTTAATAAATTCATTGCGTCCTTTACACTGGAACTTTCGCCAGAAACAAAAGTTGCGCAAGAATTTATAGATAGTTTTTTAGTGGCTCTCATTATATCAAGATGCCGCGAGTTTCCGCGCTTAGGAATAAGTTGATTATCAATTATACTATATTGAGTTTTCAAATTAAAGAATTTTTTATAATTTGGATTTTTGATAGTAGTTGAATTTAGTGTTTTAAAAATCATTTTAGTCGTCTCCTGATATAAATAAGCGCATTAGCAATTCATCCGCGGTTAATCTGTATATATGACACCATAAATATTGTTCGTAATATCGCTACCTGCCGAATCATATGTCACCTCATTTTCAAACTCTTTGATATTGTCGGGGTTCAGTTTTAGCGCATTAAGCTTTTCTCTGGCGGCGGCGCCGGAAGACCAGTTATCCCTATAAAACCTGTGCATGGTTGCAAAAAACTCCTCGACAGCATAAAATGAGCCATTTTGTGGATTTACATTTAAAATAGTTTTCCGAGCATCTTCTATAAGAAGTTCCGCATCTCCACCAAAAGTGTCGTATAGCAAATCTCGCATAAGGTTATATAGAACGGGTGCGCGGTTCCAAGGTGCATTTATCATATTGCCAGCATATAAAGACTCTATTCCCTCTATAAAATAATCATTAAACATCCCCGTTGTCAAATCATAAGAAAGAGGCGCCTCAGATTCAGCAAGATTTTTATATTCCTCAAAATCTCTCATAACTTGAACATATTCTTCAAGAATGCCGTCTATAAGCTCAACTGAGGTATCTTCAATTTGTATTTTTGCGTTATGACCCGATGCTATGGTTGATAGACTATAATAACTATTATCTATTTGTTCGGTGCCCCAATCGTCATCCATAAAGTCTTGAAACTCAAAGCCCATCAAGCGATAATTTGGATCCCACCCCCCTTCAGATTCCACAGGAACAAAATTTCTATGTATCAAATATGTATTTTCCTCTCCGGTAACAAAAAAAGTTTCAATAAATTCTGCTGCCGCGGCATCGTCGACGATGCCATCGTCGTCACTATAAAATTCAGAAACATATGGAAGAGCACCCAGTCGGGCTGTGCCCGCATACCCTGGGCTTGGAATAATATAGTTAGGAATGTCGGTATAATTTAAGGTTGTAGTGGTTGTAGACACAGGATATCGGTTCTTAAATTCAGAGGTAATTACGGCTGCGGCGCCGCCGGCTTGATAACCCGTCATAGAAGGATCCATATCTTCTAAATGTTGTCGACTGACTGACGCCATAGAGAGTTTAAAAAGCTTATAAGGGAATCGCATGCCATAATCTTCAAGCTTTTTAACACTAAAAAGTTGGTTAATGTCGGCCACTCTCCTAACGGCTCTTTCGTAATCAAAGAAAAAATAGCCAAAGTCCCTAACAATTACATCATAATCACGCAACAAATCAAGATTCGCGATAGTCGTCAATACGTCTGCATATTCAAGAGACACGTTCACCATACTAAGCTCATCGTCTTCTGAAAGTTCAGTAACTTGCGCCGTACTACCGACGCTGGGAGGCACTGAATATATTCCTGTTCTGCCCACAAAGCTATCATTATATAAATAATATTCCGGGTGCGTCTCCCAATCCTCGTCCCAATCTGCCCCCACGAGAACATCCGGTGTTGTTCTAAAATCGAAAATTTTAGGATTTCTAATCGCGCGGCGCCATACCTGTGGATTACTTTGAAGCGCCTTGTTCATTGCAAAAATTCTTTTCTTATAGCGGAAATAGAATCTTCCTACGTCATCCACCCCACATTTGCTGGGAAATACTTTTCTCAACATGTTTAACTGAACCAAAAGACCAACATTATCCTTGTAAGTTTCTAAAATATATGCAACATTATCTTTTATCTTTTTCAGAGGCGTGTTGTCTTGGGCTTTGTGCTGCGATAATAGATCGTTAAAATAGTCTATTACATTGTCGCGAGTAGTTTTTTCTGTTTTATAAAAGCGACCCGATATTGATCTAAGAGGAACATCACCATAAATCTCGTGCTGGTGATCAAAATAATGTGTTTCAAGCTGGTCGACTAATTTGCAATCAATAAAAACTGACTCATATGCAATATCGCTTATTTCCTTTTTAAAAAGTGCCGCATGTTCAAGTTTTTGATCAAGAAGGTCTTCTTCTTCGAAATAATCATACGTGCTGCTAAAAGTAAAAACTCGGAAGTCGCACACAGAATCCCACATGTCTGGTTCAGCCTCTGTTTCAGTTTCGGGGCAAGAATCCTTACATAATCCATCGCAACATATTTGCCCATCAAAACAATCGGAGTCATAAGCGCATGGAAGTTCAGTATCTTCTTTCGTGCCGGTGGAGGGTATGTCTGGGCCCCACGACGATACCGCCTCCGGATCCACAACTTCTGCCGTTGCTCCTCCGGCATCCAACACAGCCTCTGTGTCAGTGCAGCCATAACAAAAACCAAATTTTAAAACTCTATTTCCCTCAATGTCATAAAAATCATCAATTATTTTATCAAAACCCGCAGCACCAAAAAAATCAAGATATCTTAATTTTGTTCTCTCCGTTGAACTATCTTGAACACTGGCAGCCCTATAATAGCTAAATACATTTTTATCGCCACTTAAGAGATTGTCTATTCCTTCTGTTGGCTTATTGGCAACCAAAAGAGCATAATATTTTAACTTTCGAGCCAGTTGTGTCTTAACCGCGTTAACGTCTTCATCATCATCAACTTTTAGAAATAGAGCAAAATGAACCTCATAGTGACCACCATCGTGAATCTCTATTTTTTCAATATAGGGAATGGGCAGATATCTACCAAAATTATCTGTTGGATCCCCTTTGTATACTAAGACTGACATATTTCTGGCTCCGTAACTGCTCCATAAATATCAAAACCAAATTGTTTAAATTCTGGTTTATCGCATTCAAAATCCAAATCAATATAATAAGATTGTTTGTCAAAAACTTCGGCGCCCCGACAAGCAATACCTTTGTTAATTTCTTGATCAGTCAAAACATCAAAATAATATTCTACACTGTCTGTAGTTAAAGCTTGTTCCGGATTTTTAATTGGCGTTGGAGAAACCATAATCCCATCTACAATTTGGGGGATATGTCTCTCAAAAAACTTTCTTTCTAAGTTTTGGGGTGCCGTATCTTTAGAGCGCGAGGTTACATCATAAAAAATTTCAAACACTTCTAAACTAAAATTTTCTGTTAAAAGGCGCGTGTTTAGCTCTTCTACATAAATTAACGGATCATTGGTTTTAATAGTAATCGCATTACCATCTATAAAAGATTCTGTATATAGGGCACGAACACCGGAGGCGCCCTGACCTTGCAAATGGTGCTGCAGTTCCGAAATACCGGGGACCACTTCTTTGGTGTAATTTGCATCTATATTGATTTGGGGAATGCTTTCATCTTCGGTCGTATTTTTGACAGCAGAACTGCTAATTTCACTTTGAAGTGCCACTACTTTCCACGCAGGGGCTACATTTGCGGCGGCGTCTAAATAGGCATCCCCAATAGCAGAATTAAATCTAAAAACTTGTTTGCCAGGCGTCGACGGAGTAGAAGCAGTATTGGGGTCTTCATAGCTAATGGTACCCCCCTTATCATAGCGCGCGTTCTCTTCAACGTCTTCAAATAATGTCAGCCCCTCTAAGTATTGAGTTTCTGTTTTAATCCGAGTATGAATGTTATTTTGAGGTTCTACGTTATAGGATGTTACTGCTGCGGGACCGCTGCCCGTTCCAACATATCGATTATCATAAATAACATTATCATCATAAAAAGCATAATAAACCGGCTTAAAGGTTCCCGCCGAAAGGAGGTGTCTCCCATAAGTTGTCAATTGAAAATCAAATACTTGTTCTTTTTTGTTAATAAATTTAGCCATTTTTTATTCTACTGTGTGTCATTTATAGAGGACTTCCGCGTCTACCTTAATTAGTTCAATGATGGATAAGTAATCATAAGGCCAGTTAGGCGATAAATCATAACCATTGCTTTTTTCAGTGAAGTCAAAAATCTCTCCATTGGACGACTGACCAGCCTGGGGCGTAGTCAAATCGGAATATTTTCTTTGGCTTCTTTGCTTAACTTTGAATACCATCCAGCGAAGATTATCGTTGTCCATTAAATTGGCGGCGCTTAATAATTCGGTATTATCCAAACTGTGCGCTATCGACTGAGAGGTCAGTGTTATCTTTTTATAGTCGCGAGGGGCAATATTTTGCCATATATAGTTCAAATCATCTTTGTCAAGAGTGTACTCAAATTCAAAAACATACATGACCATGGGATCTATATCTTTGTTATTCAGCCAATCAAATTGTGGGGGCAACACATAATTTTTCATTTTTTGTGTTAGCTTTCTAATTGATTCCCCCGCAGCATCTAAAGAATCGCCCTTCTTACTTCCGATAGCACTATCTTGCGCAGCATCAAGCCTTTCCGTAGGAATTGAAAAGAACTTCTTTCTTTCTTGCGAGCGATATCCAGAAATTGTCTTAAGGTCGGAAGCTGTAACACTATCGATAATATAAGGAACTGCCACCACCGCTTCTTTAATGGTTCGCTTCTCAGCAAATTCGCCCAGCCGCACCTTGTTGTTTTCAGGCTTAAACTTCACCACATCAACCAAAGAGCGCATCTTTTTATACAAATTCGCGCCGTTCGCTGAGGCGTCATTATTATTATAAACAGAATTATTAGTTATCACATCATAATGGTTTTTAAGCCAATTAGAGGGAATCTCTCCAATTTCTAAGAAAATGCCTTTTTCCGTGGTTTCTGGAATAATTCCAAATTGGTGCCACACGCGGCGAGGTACCGAAGCAGACCCATATGTCGGTAGCGTCAAGTTTCCGGCAGCATTTGTAATTGGGTGAGGTCCTTCATCGTTAACGCTACAATGCGGCGTTTCCCATTTGGGCTCAATAACCCAGCGCATCCCCGTAGTTTCATTTTCTGCAAGAATCTCATTGCCAAATTTATCTTTTCTCTGGCGAGTCACCCTTTCTACGCCCAAGAAATTCACGCTAGCGCTCAATTGCATTGCGTTAATATTAATGTTACGCCCATCATAGATAAGATCGCCGGTGTCAGGGAATATTACCGCACCACTAAATGAAGATATTAATTGCGTCCCGTAAGTGGTGCCCACCGAAGCGCTAATACCAGGATCGGCTCTCCAGAAAACTTTTTCAGTTTCAGCTAATATTGTTTCTAAGTTATATGTTCGATTGTCAACGGGTCTGAAAATTAGATCAATCCAAGCCTCGCCATTATAATATGGTGGGGTGTATGCCCAATTGAAACCCGCCACACTATCTAATGGCTGAGAATCAACAACGGCAGTATGAGTCGATAGAGAACCAGTGGGGCGCCCTGCAATCGGAGGGCCCCAGCCAGGCGCGAAACTATCGAGAGTAAAGTTCTCCTTAAAATCAGGTTTATGGCGTGGATCTTGGGGTATGGGATAACTACCGGTACTTATAAAATTGGTACCATTATAAAGCCGACCACCAAACTTGGTATATGCTGTATTGTCGCCGGCAGAACCGGACTCCAACTCATAAGTGCGGGGTCCTGTGCAAGAGCGCGCTAACTTTAAGCGACACCCAAAAACTGCTCCGCTGGGAAACTTAAGGTCCTCGCTTACTATTTCTGATTGTAACGAAGTCAAGCCGGATTCTTTAAGGAAAAAACCTGGAATCTCTCCAAAGAAATTATCCGCCATTTTTGAATAAATACTATCGACGGCTTGTCCAGCCCAAGATGCGGTCACGTCCAAAGTAGCGGACGGATGAGGCTCCATGTCTATAAAATCTAGATTATTCAAATATCTATCCGGCGCCATGATAGCTTCAAAAGGAATTCTATAGTCCCAATATTCTCCACCTGCATAGCCTTCACCGGTAATGGAGCTTGCCGTATTAGTTGTAGTTATCATCCAGTTATCGGTATCAGATCTGCTACCAAAATATGTTTTTCGAATTTTGGTGGCATCAGTGACTATTGGATAATCAACCGCCATTCCCGCTCTAATGGAATTATACATGATACCCGGCGCAAATAATGTTTGGTTTAGGGGTCTCATGTGACCATTCATCGTTTGAACAATTGTTCCTCGTCGGTTAGCCACATAACTTCTGGCATACGAGCGAGAAAACTGTGAAACTAAATCTAACGTTCTCTGGGCGGGATAAAATCCCTTGTAAGGATTAAACCTTATAGCCGCACTACATACGAGCCTAATCTCTTTGGCGTCCAGCAACGTAGCATCTTTGACGTGCATAAAATGAGTCATAAACTCGGAATTAGAATAATCTTTATAGAACGATCCAGTAGAACTGTCTATATCGGTCCCAGGAATTTCAAAGGTATCAAATTTATTTTTATTGAGTAAACCAAATTTGGTATAATCCTCTACATGTTCACTGATTCTAAATTCGGGAATAATAGAATAATCTTTTGCGACCAATCTAAGATCGGCTTTAAAATCATTATACTCATTAAACCAGGGATTAGAAGCGGTGGCCTCAAATGTAGAGCCCAAACCAGATTTAACAATAATTCCCGCCTGTGGACCCGCCTCCCACAAAGCCTCGCCGGCATATACCTCAATTTTGTCGATAAATATATTAGTCAAGCTACCAGTTTCTGCAATCTTAACGCCAGAGGGCGAGACAACCGATTTTGGAGAAGACAGTGTTTGCTTTCTCGCATACAAGCCTCCCGGCCGAATGCTCCTTATTGACGTAACTCCCGTTGCACCAACGCCAGTATGTATCAGGGTGTAGTTATTCTGCAACTCGCCAGC
>Ga0209349_1001209_pt1 | contig 12898 bp, 12 predicted proteins | sample ETNvirnome_2_130_FD_184067 | JGI IMG/M metagenome (GOLD analysis project Ga0209349, IMG submission 184067) | Marine viral communities from the Pacific Ocean - ETNP_2_130 (SPAdes) (version 2) | ecosystem: Environmental > Aquatic > Marine > Oceanic | place: Pacific Ocean | collected 2013-06-22
TATTGACATAAGTTCAACAAGTAATACGGTAGACCCACAAGCAAACGAGAAAGCAGACGAAGACTTACCATTTTAAATTTTTAACAAATGGCACTAAAGAAAAGAAGTTTTTCAGAAATAAAGAGCAAATTCTCTAAAAAGGCTAAATTCAAATCAGACAAATTTTTTGACCTAGGACCAGCATTCCTTGATGCGACAGGAATACCTGGTCCAGCAATGGGTCATTTACAAATGTTTTTAGGACATTCCGATACTGGTAAAACAACAGCACTTATTAAGACAGCTGTTGATGCACAGAAAAAAGGAATATTACCTGTAATAATAATAACAGAACAAAAATGGGGATTTAATTATGCAAAGTTGTTAGGTTTTGATTGTGAAGAAGTAGTAGATGAAGAAACAGGGGAAATAGATTGGGATGGGTTTTTCTTATTTAATAATGATTTTGAATATATAGAACAAATTACAGATTATATAAATTCTTTGTTAGATGCTCAAGAAAAAGGTGATTTAGATTATGATTTATTATTCTTATGGGATTCTGTAGGTTCTATACCATGTAAAATGACATTTGACGGTAAAGGTGGTAAAATGCATAACGCTGCAGTATTTGCTGATAAAATAGGAATGGGAATCAACCAAAGAATAGGAAAGTCTAGAAGAGAAGACTCAAAACACACAAATACATTAGTAGTGGTAAATCAGCCTTGGGTTGAACTACCAGATAATCCTTTTGGTCAACCAAAGATTAAAGCAAAGGGTGGAGAAGCTTTATGGTTAAATTCTACACTAGTTTTTAGATTTGGAAATCAAAAAAATGCTGGTACAACTAATATTTCAGCAGTTAAAGAAAAAAGAAAGGTTAAATTTGCAACCAGAACCAAGATTACTATTATGAAGAACCATGTTAATGGTTTGGGTTATGAAGATGGTAAAATTTTAATGACACCACACGGATTTTTGGCTGGTAAAGACCCTGCTGAAGAAAAAAAATCAATAGAAAAATATAAACAAGAACATGCTACCTTTTGGTCTGAACAATTAGGTGTTGGTGGTGAATTCGATATTAAAGAAGAAAAAGAAAATGATTGACATAGTAAGTTTAGTGATAGCATTTGGGGTGGGAATAGCTGTAGGTATGTATATAGCAAGTCAAATAGAAAACAATATAAATAAAAGAAAATGAGTAATATAAAAATAGGTAGTAAAGTAAAAGTACATTATATAGGTACACTAAAAGATGGTGAGGAATTCGACAATTCAATAAAAAGGAAAGAACCTTTAAAAATGGTTATAGGTGAAGGTAAGGTATTAAAGGATTTTGAAAACACTGTTAGAACAATGTCAGTTGGTGATAAAAAATCAGTGGAAATTTTATGTGAGCAAGCTTATGGAGAAGTTAATCCGGAAGCTATAGTAAAATCTCCACGAAATGAATTTCCTGAAGGATTTAGGTTTATAATTGATGAGAGAATACAAGGAAATACGAAAAGTGGAAATCCGGCTACAGCAACTATTTTGGAAGTTACCAAAACAGAAGTTACCTTAGACATGAACCATCCTTTGGCTGGAAAAGATTTAAATTTTGAAATAGAACTTTTAGAAATAGAAAAATAGTATTTAACCCTCTAAGTAAAAAAAATGACCAAAACTCTTCTTATTGATGGGAACTCACTACTCCAACTAGGATTTCATGGGTTAAAAAATTTCCAAGATAAAAACGCAAATCTTGGTGCAGTATTTTATTTCCTTAATACTATAAAAAAATTAATAACAGAATATAGTTTTAATAAAGTTGTAGTTGCTTGGGACGGTCCAAAAAACTATGAAAGTAGAAGAAAGGTTTATAAAAACTATAAAATTAAAAGAGCAAATAAAAGATTAAGTGACGAACAAACTGAATCACTATATTCTCAGAAAGTAAGAATCCAACAATACCTAGAAGAAATTTTTATAAGACAATGTGAGTTTGAAGGATATGAAGCGGACGATTGCATAGCTTTCTATTGTTTAAATAACAGTAATGAAGAAGTAACAATATTATCCAACGACAGAGACCTAACCCAACTAGTATCCGACAAGGTTAATTTAAAACTTTTAAATAAACCAGATGTTATTAAAAAGGGTGATAAAATTAAATTTGAAAAACATTTTATTCCAGTAGAAAATATAAAGGTTATTAAAATCATATGTGGTGATTCTTCTGACGATATAAGTGGTATAAAAGGAGTTGGTATAAAAACAGTTATAAACACAGTACCTGAAATATTAGAAAAAAATATAAATCTTGAATATTTTTTATATATGTGTAGAGACAAGTTCCTTAAAGGGGAAAGTAATTTTAGAGTTAATAATATAATAAGAGGACTTACTAAAGAAGGTGAGTTAGGAGATAACTTCTTTGAAAGAAATAAATTTTTGGTAGACCTTAGTAAAACACTACTACCAAAAGAAGCTCAAAAAGAGATTAAACAATTAATAAAAGAAAATATGGACCCAGAGGGGCGTTCATATAAAAATCTATTAAGAATGATGATGCAAGATGGTTTATTTAATTTTATTGGAAATTCTGACGAATCTTTTCTAAATTTTACTAAACCATTCTTAATGTTGACTAGAATAGAAAAAAATAAATTTAAAAAAATTTTATAAAATGAAAAAATTTGAAGATAAAGAGAAATTTGAATTCCTATTATCGATAAACGATAATATAATATGCCAAAGATTTTTCACAGTAAAAAATCATAATCCAGATACAATTTATTCCGTAGACCTTTATGAATCTGTTAAATATATAAAAGATATTATAAATAAAAAATTAATTTTAAAAACTATAGACATTATAGATGAATTTTTTAAAGAAGATATGTCAAAATTACAGGAAGAAAGTGGATATTTTACGATAAACATTAAAAAAGGTAATAGAACGATAATGGAGAGAATTTTCTCTGCCGAGCTCTACCCACCTAAAGTTAGATTTTCTGTAGATATAAGACCACAAATTTCTTATATTTTGAGAGAGTTAACTGACGTTTTGTCAGATAAAAATCCAGATTGTTATTACCTAGATAAGCAACTTTAATCACTAATTTTAGTATTTATTTTTAAACACCATATATGACAAAAACAGAAAATTTCGGATACTTAGGGTATAACTTTCAGTTAAAAATACTGAATTTAATTATTACAGATAAGACATTTGCACAGTCTATTATAGACAGTATACAATCTAAATATTTTGATAACCAATACTTTAAATTAATTATGCAAATGATGAAAGAGTATTATGAAAAATACCAGTCAGTTCCTTCTTTTGAAGGTGTGGAGCAGTTAACACAATTGGAAATTTCTTCTGAGATGGCTAAGAAATGTGTTATTGATATGTTAAGAGAGATAAAAGAAGCTTCTTTTGAAGACCATCTTTTTATTAAAGAAAAAACAATAAAATTTTGCAAACAACAAGAACTTAAAAAAGCTATAAGAAAAGTAGAAAGTATATTAGAAAAGGGTGAATTTGAAAGTTATGATAAGTGTGAAGAGTATATTAGAGAGGCTATAACTATAGGTGATGGTGATAATGGAAATCTAGAGGTGTTTCATAACCTAGAGGAAGTTTTAAAAGAGGATTATAGACACCCAATTCCCACTGGTATAGATGGTATCGACAATTTATTGAATGGTGGGCTCGCAAAAGGAGAGTTAGGTGTTATACTTGCACCAACAGGTGTCGGTAAGACTACAATCCTAACAAGATTTGCCAATACAGCTTTTAATATGGGATATAATGTACTACAAATATTTTTTGAAGACAACCCAAAAATAATACAAAGAAAACATTTTACTTGTTGGACGGGAATATCACCACAAGAATTAAGTGATAATAAAGAAAAAGTCCTACACAAGGCGGATGAGATGAAAAAAAATGGTGGTAGGTTAATATTAAAAAAATTAGCATCTGACGAATTTACCATCGCACAGATTAAAAACCAGGTTAGAAAAATAATGTCAGAAGGTGTAAATTTAGATATAGTGGTATTAGATTATATAGATTGTGTTATACCGGATAGAAGTTACAATGACGAATGGAAAGGTGAAGGTTCTGTTATGAGGAAATTTGAAGGTATGTGTCATGAGTTAAATTTAGTTGGTTGGACCGCAGCACAAGGGAATAGGTCTTCTATTTCTTCGGAAGTTGTCACCACAGACCAAATGGGGGGGTCTATTAAGAAGGCACAAGTAGGACATGTCATAATTTCAGTGGCAAAAACACTACAACAAAAAGAATTAGGGTTAGCTACAATAGCTATAACTAAGTCACGATTAGGTAAAGATGGTATTATATTTGAGAACTGTACATTTGATAATGCTACACTAGAAATAGACACTCAGTCAACACAAACATTCTTAGGTTTTGAAGAAGATAAAACCCAAAGAAATAGAAAAAGAGTACAAGAGGCTCTAGAAAGAAGAGAAAAAATACTAAATAAATAATTAATAAAATAAAAAATATGGAGATTTCAAACAAAATTTTATCGGATATTACTGTCTACATGAAGTACGCAAAATATATTCCAAAATTAAATAGAAGAGAGACTTGGGAAGAATTAGTAACGAGGAATAAAAACATGCATATCAAAAAATATCCTAGTTTAAAAAAAGAAATTGAAGAAAAATACCAACTTGTGTGTGATAAAAAAGTACTTCCCTCTATGAGAAGCATGCAGTTTGGAGGCAAACCAATTGAAATTTCACCTAATAGAATTTATAACTGTGCATATCTTCCTATAGACCATATTGATTCATTTAGTGAAACAATGTTCTTATTATTAGGTGGTACAGGTGTTGGTTATTCTGTTCAAAAACATCATGTTGAGAAATTACCAGCACTACAACACCCATACCCAAAAAGAAAGAAAAGATTTTTAATTGGCGATTCTATTGAAGGATGGGCGGATTCGATTAAAGTTCTTATGAAATCATATATGAATGGAGGTGGTAGTAGAATAGAATTTGACTATTCAGATATTAGACAAAAAGGAGCTAGATTAGTAACTTCAGGAGGTAAAGCACCAGGTCCACGACCATTAAAAGAATGTTTGGTTAAAATTGAAGGGATATTGTCTGAAAAAGAAAATGGAGACCATCTTACAACTTTAGAAGTACATGATATTATATGTTATATTGCAGACGCAGTACTAGCTGGAGGAATAAGACGAGCTGCACTTATTAGTCTATTTAGTGCAGATGACAATGAAATGATTGGTTGTAAATCTGGTAAATGGTATGAAAAGAACCCACAAAGAGGTAGAGCAAATAACTCTGCATGCTTAATGAGACATAAGATTACAAAAGACTTTTTTATGGATTTATGGAAAAGAGTTGAGTTATCAGGAGCTGGAGAACCAGGAATCTATCTAAATAATGATAAAGATTGGGGAACTAATCCATGCTGTGAAATTGCATTGAGACCATACCAATTCTGTAATTTGTGTGAAGTAAATGTCTCAAATATAGAATCACAAGATGACTTAAATGAAAGAGTAAAGGCAGCCGCATTCATAGGCACACTTCAAGCTGGATATACATCTTTCCATTATCTTAGAGAAATATGGCAAGAAACTACGGAAAAGGACGCTTTAATAGGTGTGTCTATGACCGGTATAGGTTCTGGTAAAGTACTAAAATACGACATGAAAAAAGCTGCAAGTTTAGTTAAAAGAGAAAATACTAGAGTGTCTAAATTATTAGAAATAAATCAAGCAGCAAGATGTACTACAGTAAAACCTGCAGGAACAACTTCTTTAACATTAGGAACATCATCTGGAATTCATGCATGGCATAATGATTATTATATTCGTAGAGTTAGAGTAGGTAAAAATGAGGCAATATATCACTATCTACTACATTATCATCCAGAGTTATTAGAGGACGATTACTTTAGACCACATGACACAGCTGTAATTAGTATACCACAAAAAGCACCAAAAGGCTCTATTATGAGAACTGAGTCACCATTCCAACTACTAGAAAGAGTAAAAAAAGTAGCAACTGAATGGGTTAGAAGTGGACACAGAAAAGGTTCAAACTCACACAACGTATCTGCAACAATTAGCTTAAAAGAAAACGAATGGGATAAAGCTGGAGAATGGATGTGGGAAAATAGAAAACATTATAACGGGCTATCAGTATTACCTTATGATGGAGGAAGCTATATTCAAGCACCATTTGAAGATATTATTGAAGAAAAATATCATGAATTAATGAAAACTTTAATTGATGTAGATTTAACAAAAGTAATAGAACTAGAAGATAATACAGATTTATCAGGTGAATTAGCATGTGCTGGTGGGACTTGCGAAATTGATGTTGATTTAAAATCTTTAGACGGTAACGGAGTAAAAGAAGAAGTAAGTGAAACACAAATATAGTAAAGAAACATTATACCACTTTAATTGTGGTAAATGTGACAAATGGTGGTCAATTGCTGACTACCATTTATTGTCTAATAATGTACCAAAAAAAGAAGAAATGGTACCTAATTCTATAATATGTCCTCATTGTGGACATGAAGAACAAGTTGAATATATTTATAAGAGTAATGAAACATCTAATTAAAAAAATATTAAGAGAACACACTTCGTGGCAACCATCTGATGACGATAAATGGAATAAATTAGAAAAGGACCTAAGATATGTTGTTGAACGTTTAATAGAACGTCATAAAGATAGTTGGGGTGGTGACCAATACGAAGTAATGGGGGCTATAGAACAGGTATTAGAAGGTATGTTCCAGAAAGTTGATAGATAAACTAAACCAAAGTATTTATTTAATATGACAATAGCTAGAGAAAGATACGGCATCGCATTTCCATTCAACGACAGTGACAGCGGTTTATTTTTAAAAACCACAACAACTGTAGCGGAAGAAACTAAAACAGATTTAATACATCTTGTACTAACTAGAAAGGGCTCAAGATACTTTTTACCAGATTTTGGTACTAGATTGTATGAATATATTTTTGAACCATTAGACAGCACCACCTTCCAAGCTATAGACTCAGAATTACGAGATGCCATTAAAAAATACATACCAAATATTATAGTAAACGAAATAAAAATACAAAATTTAGAAGACGCAAGAAACGAACAAAACGAGATAAAAGCCTCCAATCATCCCTCAATAGCATCACAAGATAGTACTTTAGATACAAATTTAGATGAAAGAATTTATAGGGTTGCTGGGGATGGTACAGAAGAATATACCGCTAAAATATTTATAGATTATAGCATAAAAGACGATATATTTGGAACAAGAGATTTTATTATTATAAATTTATAACATGGCAGATAAAAAAATATCATATAGTGAAAGGGATTTTTTAGGGTTAAGAAATGAATTATTACGATTAACTAATATATATTATCCAGATTTAATTAAAAATTCTAACGATTCATCCATATATTCAGTTTTTTTGGATTTGAATGCTGCAGTTGCAGATAATCTTCATTTTAATATAGATAGAACTTTACAAGAAACCGTACTACGTTATGCACAGGAAAGAAGTTCCATATTCAATATAGCTAGAACTTACGGTCTTAAAATACCAGGTAATAGACCATCACTAACTTTATGTGATTTTTCTATTGTAGTGCCTGCTAGAGGAGATAAAGAAGATGAAAGATATTTAGGTTTTTTAAGAAGAGGAGCACAAGTTAGAGGGGGAGGACAAGTGTTTGAATTAGCTAACGATTGTGATTTTTCATCACAATATAATGTAGAAGGCACTGTTAATAGAACTAAGGTACCCAATTATAACGCAAATGGAATAATTCAAAATTACACTATCGTTAAACGAGAAGTCGTTGTAAATGGAGTTACTAAAATATTTAAAAAAGAAATTACAGATGTGGACAGTAAACCATTCTTTAAATTATTTTTACCAGAAAGAAATGTATTAGGAGTCAATGCCATCATCCAAAAAGAAGGTCTAGGATATACAAACCTACCATCAAATTTAGAGTTTATTACAGCAAAAGATACTAAATGGTATGAGGTAGATGCCTTAGCAGAAGCGGAAATTTTTGAAATAGACCCCTCAACCCCAGCTGACGAACCAGGTATGAAAGTTGGTAAATATATTAGTACTGAAAAGAGATTTGTTACCGAATTTACCCCAGAAGGTTTCTTTTTCTTAACTTTTGGTAGTGGTAATAATAAATCACAAACAATACTAGACGAATTTTCCAAATACGGAATAAATATTAATCTTAATAAATTTATAAATAATATATCTTTAGGTTCCGCCGTAAGAGGTAATACAACACTCTTTATTCAATATAGAGTTGGAGGTGGTAAAGCATCTAATTTAGGGGCAGGAGCTATAAATTCCCTTGGAGTAATAGATTTTGTAGTTTCAGGCCCAGTATCTTCAATTAATAGTACCGTATCCAATAGTTTAGAAGTTACAAATATCACCTCTGCAATTGGGGGTGATGACCAAATGTCCACAGAAGAAGTTAGGAATTATGTAACTTTTAATTTTGCTGCACAAAATAGAGTAGTAACTATAAATGATTATATTGCTAGAATAAGAACTATGCCAGCTCAATTTGGAGCGGCAGCAAAAGTTGGTGTTACAGAAATAGAAAATAAAGTAAAAATTAGTTTATTGTCTTATTCCTCTGCTGGTGCTTTAACATCTAGTGTTAGTTCTACTTTAAAAAATAATGTAGCTGAATACCTATCTAATTATAGGATGTTAAATGATTATATAGAGATATCTTCTGCTCACGTTATAGATATCAGTCTTGATGTGGATATTGTGATTACAATGGATGCGAACCAAGGACAAATAGTAAGTAATGTGATAGAAAAAGTTAAAAACTTTTTTGATATAGATTCTAATGAGTTAGGGGAGACACTTAACTTAAGTATGTTATATGGTAAAATTTCTGAACAACCAGGAGTATTAAACGTTATAGATATTAGAGTATACAATGAGGTTGGTGGAACATACTCCAATTCACAAATCAGCCAACACTTCATGGCCCCATCACCAACTAACCCAACAAATAATAGAATAGATGTTATTGACCAAACTATATTCTTCTTACCAGACGAGATGCCACAAATCAGATATCCAGATATTGACATACGAGTAAGGGTAAAACAAATTAACCGACCAAACATCTCATAATTATTTACATAATTTAATGTTAAGCGTATCTTTGATTTTACAATAACAAGTATTTATCATATAAACATATTGCATGCTAAAAAAATTAAGAATAAGAACTGAGATAGGCGTAGATAAAGAAGTTACTTTTGACCTAAACCAAGATTTTGACTTACTTGAGATTTTGAGTTTAAATTTACACCAGACTGACATATACCCTAGAGATTGTTCTGAATTTGGAGTTATCGTTGGTAGAGTTTTAATAAATGGTGGTTTTGGACTACCAAACGCTAAAATTTCTGTATTTGTTCCTTTAACTGAAAAGGATAATAATAATGAGGTTATAAAAAACCTATATCCCTATAAGACACAAAATTATAGAAATGAAGAAGGGTATAGGTATAACCTACTTCCCACCTCACCTAGTTACACTGGCCACTTACCAACTGGAAGCTTTCCTGATGTAGATGACGTACTTTTAAAACAAGAAGTTTCTTATGTTTATAACAAATATTATAAATTTACAGCTAAAACAAACGATAGTGGTGATTTTATGATTTATGGGGTTCCTTTAGGTGAACAATCTTTGATTATGAATGTAGATTTATCAGATATTGGCTGTTTCTCTATGGTACCAGAAGATTTTAAGTTACAAGGATATCCTGAGAGTGATTTTAATGGGGCTAAATTTAAAGTAGGTTCTAATATAGACGCTTTACCACAAATAGTAGTGATGTCAACATCCGTTGATGTAAAACCTCTATGGGGTGATGACGAATCTGGGTGTGGTGCGTCGATTACAAGAGCAGATTTTGATTTAAGAGATGCTGGTAAAATAGAAATAAGGCCTACAGCTGTTTTTATGGGGTCTATGGCTAGTGATACTGAAAAAAATTCTGTAAATAAAAAATGTAAACCTAAAAGACATATGGGAGAATTGTGTACTATAGCACCTTCTCCCGGGACATTAGAGTCAATAAGATTTACACCTTTTTGGAAACAAGAAGCCAGACCAGACACATTCCAAATAAACCCAGGAGTGGTAGAAGAGATACCAGTTTTAGAAAGATATGATATTGATGGTGGGTTTACTATAGATACTAATGGGGCGTGGTTAGTTAATGTGCCTATGAATTTAGATTATATTATAACTAATGAATTTGGAGAACGAGAAATATCAGAAGACCCTACAGTTGGCATACCAACCAAAGGAAAGTATAGGTTTAGAGCAAAACCATTAGAAACAACAGGAAGTGCAAGACAAAGAAAACGAGCAGCTTTTTTAATCCCACAAATAAAAGAATACTATACCCAAGCACAAGTAGATGTACTCGGTATGACGCTGAATGTACCCTCAGTTTTTGGACAAACCTATAATTTTACTACTAATTATTTTGCCTACCCAGAACCTTCTATTAATATGGGTGAAATAATAGCGTGTAAAGATATATTTTACGAATTTAATTACGGTAGAGCTTATGCTGTATCACAATTTCATAACCACTGGAAAGCTAAACCTAAAGATGCGTTTATAGGTATAAAAGAGGTAGTTCCTAGAGAAGAGGATGACTGTGGTGGGCAGGCAACTAAATTCCCAATTAATTCAGCAAATAAAAATGTAAATTTTTATATAGTATTTAATCAATTCTTTACAAGAATGTTACAAATTTTATGGACAACTATATATTGGTTAATGGTGTTTATATGTACACTCGTTAACGCCCTTGGATTTATATTTGAGGTAATTCTTGCGATTTTTACGGTTATCTGGTGTGTACCTTGTTATATTCTATGCAATTTTTTCAGAAAAATTAAATGCAGCAGCTGCTGTAATTTTAAGGAATGGGACCCTTTCAGTTGTGATGACGTATTTGGATGTCTACACTTAAGAGTCACCAAATACCCAGATTGTGATAAATGTGGCTGTTATGAAAATACAGGTAGTTGTATTAGTGATTGTCATGGTTCTTGTGATGATGAGAGCGGTGGTCAGAATGATGACTATATTGAATGTACTGGACCAACCTCAAACCAGTTTAGCTTACAGGATGGCTGTTATAATATTTCATGGGATGACATACTTACTCTTTTAGTAAAAGTATTTAGCCAAAACGATAAAACTCCTGTTGCCGCAATTGCTGATTGGAGAAAAAGAGAAAATCTTTTTAGGTCCATGTGTGATGGTCTAATGAATTATTTTTGGAGTAATAACTGGGTTACTGGATTTTTATATGCTTTTCAGTTTAAAGCCAAGATAAAACCGGATAGTGATGAGAAAAATGGGTATAAAGTAAAATCATGTAGTAGTTTAGTGGTGTTTCATGCAAAATCACGAAACTTTTATTATAGGTGTACACCATATTTGTATGACGACACAACAAATACTGGAAGTTTTAGGGGAGCTGCCGCTTATGACGCTCATACATCTTCTTGGTGGGACACACTTAACCCTATTGGGGTTATAAAAGTCTTAATTGATTTAGGTAGTGTTACTCCAGCAGAAGGGGCTAACACAGCTAATATTTTAGCTCCAACTACAATAATGGATTTAGGTCCTCTAATAGAGAATATGAGTGAGATTTGTGCAGAGACTGGGGGTGCAGCAGAAGGATGCTCAATAGCAAATGATTTAGGTACAACAAGTTTTTCAGACCCAGGAGAATTTATGTTTGACGCGATAAATGAAATAGTTAATGCTAATGACGGATTTATGGACTTGATAAATCTAAGAACACCTTTTAGAAGGGATGAAACTAGTACATCTTGGCAGGATGGTAAAAGAAGAGAACTTAATGGGGGATTAGCTACTATAATTTCACAATTTAATGAAGTGGGCACTGTAGAATATGAGAGACCAGACTCAACTAGTATAATATTATTTGGTGAAGACATTACCTATCAACCTTCCCCAACTGGACCACTTGTTAATCAAGGGTTTCCACCAACCATTTGGACAGCTTATGATTTAGGCTGGGATTACTCACCAGCTGGAGCTTACACACCAGGGGGTGTATGGTCTGACGTTTTTGCAATTCAGGGACAAAACCCAGGAAATCCGGCAAATGGGTATGGGTCAACTAGTTGGAGTAATGGATGGTTACCTGAAGGATTAGGATATTGGAAAGATAGGTCCGTATCTTGTCCTTTTATTAATGATAATGATTCTATTCAGTTAACTGTAGGTCTAACAACAGCAACAACATCAAACCAATCAGGTGTAGATATAAGAGATTGTTTAACCAGATATTTATCAAACACCTCTCAGTGGGTACCATTCTATACCTGGGATAAAAAAGATTCTGGGTACGGAGCTGATGATAGATATTATAGTTCAGATTTTGATACAGGTAAGGGAAAGATAGTAGAAGGAGATTTTCAAAATAGAGATGGGTGGACCACACCAGGTGGGGGTGGTTTTTTACCAACAACACCTATAACGGATGACCAAACCCAATCTAAAATTGCGTTAGGAAATGGATTTCATTTTTATTTTGGGTTAATACCAGGTGCGACATCGTACGACATATTTGTTAAGAAATATGTTCCATTAAATACTGAAGACGAAGGATATTATATATAATGAGAAATAATGACATATTAAGAATAGTTAGAGGCTCCCAAAAGTACATTGGAGCACAGGATAGAGATTTGATGTTACCCTATACCCTAGAAACAAAAAGTAGAAATTTAATTCAAGGGAACAGAAACTTAGTTCTAAATCT
>Ga0209349_1001213_pt1 | contig 12881 bp, 15 predicted proteins | sample ETNvirnome_2_130_FD_184067 | JGI IMG/M metagenome (GOLD analysis project Ga0209349, IMG submission 184067) | Marine viral communities from the Pacific Ocean - ETNP_2_130 (SPAdes) (version 2) | ecosystem: Environmental > Aquatic > Marine > Oceanic | place: Pacific Ocean | collected 2013-06-22
GGCGCAGCCCAGATCAGACCCGTCGCCTCGCCCGAATCGGCAGTCAGAACGTAAGTGTCCGTACCCACCGCCAAACGGGATACCGCATCAGCGGCGGTGGCCGCGACGATGTCGCCCTTGGCGTTCACAATGTCGATCTGCACCACCCCTGGGGTGGTGTTGACGAACGATTCGATGTCGTCGAAGTTGGTGTTCATGTCGGCAGCCACAATCGTGGTGCCAGCCGAAAAAGAGTTAGTTACCGCCAGGGTGCCCATTTATCGCAATCTCCTTGGTACGTATGTGAAGGCAAGAGCATTCACTTCCCATACATTGTTTGTGCCCGTTGGACCTGAAACCTTCATACTCACTGCCCTTGCTGTCCCAAGGGTCGGCAAGTTTTTCACATCTGCCACCAAGTCTTTAGCCACAGCGTCCCAAGTGGCATAGTACGCAGACGATGAATCGGCGTCATCCCACTTGGCTGTATCCCACACCGATGCCGAAGTTCGGCCCGTTATAGAAACATCAAACGATGCGGCTTCCTCAGCCTTGTCGTAGTCCTTGTAAACCGTTATCGGCAATGTCATCGACGCATCAGCCAGCACAACCATGCGTGGCTTCCCCCAACGCTTCTTCACAATCGGGTTGCGTCCCGCAACCCACCTCGTAGTGAAATACGACGAAATGTGAACCTCTGTGGAACCGACATACCTGTCGGTGACGCGGTTCTGGTCATCTTCAACGTCAACAAGGATACCCGTGTTGGCGACACACCCTGCGTACACGGTGGATGCGGACCCAGGGGGACGGTAAGTGTGCAACGGGCCAGCGTCGATGTCGGTTGACACCCACGCCCCGTAATCGCCCAACGTCGGATCGTAAATCAAAGTACGGCGAGCCGTAGACCCACTCTCAGTCCAATCAATCGACACGAACAGTTTGTTGTTGCCCCAAGCCAACTGCGGGTTTGAACTAAACGAGATCCGTACGTCGTCAATAGCGGGAACCAACTTGGCGAACAACCAAATGAACCGTTCGCCGTCAAACAGGTATACACCTTCGGTGCCATACCAGAAGTACACGCCGTGAGGGGTAGACACGGGCGACGACAAAGCAACCGAACCAACATCGTTGGTCAACGTCACCACCTGGAACGAATCGGAATCCCACCCGTAAACGGCGTGGACGCTGTTTTCTTTGAACACCAACAGGCGGTCACCGTGAGGAACAAGGGCGGTTATGGCGTCGCCATGTTCACCTATGTCGATGTCCACGTAGTCGTTAGCGGTCCACTTCTCAGGATCATTAGAGTTCGACCAACGCACCCGCGACTTGTAGGCCGTGGCTGACTCGTACGTGTGGGCCACCCAGGCAAAGTTGTTCCAGAAGGCAACGTATTTGGCTTGCGGCATGTTGCCAGCCGACCCGTCCAGTGTCGTCCCCAAATCGGCATCAGTGCTGCCATCCCACTTGAACGACACCTTGTCGTAAGAAACACCGTAAGCAACATTGTTCATTGTCATCCCGTACACGCGGGTGCCGTCGGTGCGGGCCGTGATGTTTGTCAACTCGGTGAAGTTTGAAGAGGCGCTGTACCCCACCTTTGTCCCGTAGTTGACCATGACCTGGTTCGTGCCCGAATCGGTATGGAACCCCCAGATGCCTTTGATGTCGTCGCTCAACGCCGTCGTGTTTCTACGGTCAACGCCGTCGCGTTGACGGATGCCGCCCCTGGGGTCGACAACCACGTTCAACAGGTCAGGTGACTCGTTTTCCGCGAGGTTGAACTGGTCGGAACGAAAGTTCAGCCCACCGCTGAACGATTCCAATACTTCCATCTTGAAAGCACGTTGCTGCGTGCCGCCGAGAGGGGGCGCTATCGCTACTCCCATGAATATCGCAGGCGGTCAGCGAGAACAGTGCGTGCCCCGTGGAAGCCGCCCCGCGAGTTCAACACAATCGGCTGCGGTGCAGGCATGTCGTCGTAGCGTGCCCGCAAGTTGTCGAGTTCCTGGTTGAAAATAGCGAAATACTGTCCCGCCATTTGGGGATCTTCTTGCTGCTCGTAGGCCCTCGCCACCCCATAGGTGGCGATCTGCATGTGGAACGGTTCAGGAAGATCAGATGGCTCTGTCGCATCCGAAGAACCCGCCCCGAAAGCCGTCGGTTTCTTGTAGCCACGTACGTTCACCGTGTATGTCGCATCAGGAATCGGGTGGAGGCGTACAGAGTCCGCCCAGAAAGACCAGTACCACGGCTGACCCGTCGTGTTGACATCCAACGGGTACGACCCGTCGGCATCGTCACGGCCAATGAAACCCAAAACGTGGTCATCGGTTCTAAGTGCCGCTATTTCACGCAAACCCGTTGTGACCGATGCGCCAACGGTTGCCAGCGAGTAATCCTTTGTGGATGACGATGTGCTAAAAGTTGTCGCCACCTCATAAAAAGGCCAACGTTTCTCAGAATAAACGATTACGTCGTAGCCCTCCCCCAGGAACCTGTTCAACGTGTCGTCTGAAATGTCAGCCGAATCTATGTCAACAACGCTGCGTACATACGAACGCATCGTAGAAATGTCCACTACGTCACCAATCGGGCATGAAACATGCAGATGTCGGTTCCCTCAACAGGGCGTGCCTTACACGGCACGCCCGCTACCGTCAACTCTCGACATGTCATCCCAGGTGCCTTGGCGGCATGGGTTGGAGTCGGGTTGATTCGGGCCAGGTTGCGGTCACGGCCAACAGAGTGACGTTCAGAACGAACCTCACGCACATTGCCCGAGGGTTGCCCCGCAGGGCGACCCTTCGATCCATAACTAATGGCGAAATCGCGTGCCATAACAGCCTCCTAGAGAACATGAGGGGCGGGGACGGCGGTTGGCCGATGGGGGAAGGGAGAACACGCCGCCCCCGCCGATTATGTGGATCAGGTGGCCCCGAACAGGTAACCTTGGCGTGCCCTGTTGGAGCAGGTCAGGTTTCCGTATGACAGGATCTGTGAGTACACAGCGTCCTGATTGGTGGGACGCACGAACGGTGTCGGCTTGAACCAGACATCGCTGTGACCAACTAGTTGCAGGTACTTGGTGTTCAGGAACATCATTTCGCCACTGGTGCAAGCCCCGTCAAATGTGACGGGTGCGCCCTTGAACATGAGGTTCTGAAAGCCAGCGTCAGCCACATCGGTATCGGTGTACCGAATCTGGTCTGTCAGCGTGGCCTCGTAAGCCTCGTACAAGGATTGCGTCGTGATGATGATGTTCGGCTGATCGTTGCCGACCGAAACGTCATTGTACAGTGTTGCCATTCCAGCAGAAGTGAGCGCACCGCCCTGGTTTGTCTCAGTTGACGCCCAGAAGGAGTTGCCCGCACCAGTCGGGTCAATCCCACCAAGGGAAGTGTTGGGCTTTGTAACAATCAGGTCCAGACCAATCCAGTCCTTGCTGCTGTTGCCAGTGCCGTCAGCCCAGAACATGGTGTTCATGTTCTCGATGATTGTTTCCTGCGCCTGGAAGATTTTACCTTCCAGCAGGTCAATGATCTGGGCTTCGCCGTTGTTCTTGGCTTCTTCCATGCCATTGATGGTCACCGTTGCGGCATACTGTTTCCAGTCGTACTCAGCAGCCGAAATGCCTGTCTGAGCCGTCGTGGAAATGGTGTCCGTGGTGGCGTACGAACCAGCAGTGCTGTTCGTACCGTAGATGATTGGAACGACGATCTTCGCTCCACCAGAGATCCGCCGAATCGTCTGCCCGTTAGTCAGGGCATAGAACAGAGGCCTCGCGCTGAAAATGTTGTCCACCAGTTTGGGGACATAGTTGTTCAGCGTGGTGGAGAGAATCTCATCAAAGTTGCTGTTACCAGCCATGATGGTTTCTTTCTCTTAGAGGGTAATGAGTCAGGTTGAACTCAACTGCTTCTTAGCCAACGCAAAAGCCTCGCGGATTGAGCCTGCCTGCTGACCATCGTTGTTCGACACAACCGCCCCAGCCTGAACGGTTTTACCGCCCTCAACTGCTGGAGTCGACCGCTTCGATTCGGTCACCTCACGATCCGCCTGGGCTTTAGCCGCCGAAGCAGCAACCTCCCCGAACCTCATGTGAGCGTACGCAGCATCCAAGTTGGGGATTCCATTCGAGAGCGCATGCTGAAACAGCGCACGCTCGTCAAAATCACCGTACTTGGACTTCAATCCAACGACTTCCTTGTCGATGGCCTGTTGTCTCGCTGCTGCAGCCTGAGACTCCATCTGGGCTTCAATCTTTGCTATGCGCTGCTCGGTGGGATCCATGTCTTCCCACGAATCATCAGATTCGGGAGATACCTGGGTGTCCGACACACCAAACGCAGTTGACAACGCAGAGATTGTCCCAGCGGGATCCGACTCCAACGCGTTAGCGATGGCTTCGGCCTGCTGCAACCTTTGACGATCAGATGCCAACTCCTGCGTCTTACGGGTGTAATCCGACTGGCGTTGGTATCCGCTTTGAAGTTCCTCCAGTGTGACCGTCTGCTCCTCACCGTCCACCTTGATGGTGTACGTCTCGGATTCAACGGTTTCTGTTGATTCTTCTGTTGAAGCCTCTGGAATGTCCGCCGATTCGACGGGTTCCACTGGTTCTGATTCTGGCACTTGGCCTCCAAGGAATCCTAGATGGTTGTTCCTGATAGAAAGTTACGGTGTCCCACTTCGATCACAAAGAAGGCAGTTCTATCCCCATTTGATTCTGCAACTGAGCCAACAACTCGGGGGGAACACCACCAGTCGGCGCAAAAGCGCCGACCTGGTCAGGAACTGGAGGCATCATCGCCCCATTCTGAGGCATCCCCATAGGAGGCGCACCCCCACCCCCCTCGGGGGCCATCGGCTGCTGCTGCACCAAAAACTTTTCAGGATTCTTGATGTCGAACCCATCACGCAACACATGCAAAGCCAGCGCCTGCGGATCAATAACAGTGCCAACCAGAGGCGCAATAGCGTTCAACAATGAAACGGCCTGCTGCTTACGAATCGTGTCATTGATCGGCTGCGTAGAACCACCCTCCACGGTGAAATCGAACTCACCGATAATGTCCTCACGGACATACGACACAAACTGATCCTGCCCATCTGGGCCAGCGATACGGGCAATCTGCTCACCCGTCATGTACTGCTGCATCAACTGCAACACCCGCCTGGCGATCCGACCAATAGCCAACTCGACTATCGCCAACTTGTCAGCAGCCCTAGCGTTCGCAGCATCCGCAATAATGGATGCTTCTGTCGCTGTACGCCTAATCTCAGGCATCTGCCCACGGGCATACTCGTTGACGCCAGACACCGTGTTGATGTCCTGCTCAATAATGTTGGAGTAAGCATATATTTCGGGGCTGAGAGGCGACTGCGGCATCGGCACCACAACCTCGCTGAGAGGCTTGTTCTCGTCAACAACGGGAACAAGACGCCCATCGTCATCAGATTCCAACGCCTCACGGCCCTCGGGGCCAAATGAGCGTTCATGGTACAAATATTTGCGGGCGTACCGTTTGCGGTCATTCATCAACTGCGAACGGGTCTTATCCAACTCCAACTGCAAAGATTCGATGGATTCGAGGTCACCCAGGGGGTAGAAGCGGTCTGGGATGTCGTAGTTGCGCAACATAATGAACGGCTGCCCGTAGGCGTACGGCATCGGTATCGGATCTAGGAGAAACTCGTCACCGTTCTCGGCACACACCGACACAGTGTTCGACTCGATATCGTAGTATTCGTACAAGGTGATGCGGTCATCGTCGACGTACTGCTCTGTTGTTCCCAACCCGTCATCGCGGGCGCCCTTGACGCCCGCATCGGCAGACAAACGCTTCCGCACCGACGGCTTATACCGCTTGTCCGACTGAACGTCCTCCAGGGACCGCACGATGCGTTGCGCTATCCACGCAATGTCATCCATGCATGTTGCTTCAGGATCAACGAAAATGTCGAACGGGGATACCCGTTCAACGAATGCCTGATCCTCAACAATCGTCATCGCAGACGTAGGCAGATTCGCTGCGATCTCGTCGTTCGTTGGCAAATCGCCCGCCAGGGCAGGCATTTCCATCGCCGCAGAATCGGCCGTGGCAACCTGCTCGGCGTACATGGCGTCCAAATCGCGATCCCCCAGGGTCTGCTCCTGTTCAACGAACCGCCACCCAACTTTCAACCAGCCATGTCCAAAGATCAGAAAGTCTTTGACAGCACGCCTGAATGGCTTCTGATAGTCGTGATGGCGCCACAAGTAGTTGATGACAGCCTCATTGGTGGAAGCCTGGGCTTCGTTGTCAGGCAGCGTCGCTGATACAACAATCTTTGGATGGTTCACCGCAACCGAGGGCGAAATAACGTTGATGGTCGAAAATGCCAGATTGACGGCGATCAGATCAGATGTCGTTGACGCGGTTGAGGGCCAATGCTTCCCACGGTACAGGTCGCCCAGGCGACGCCAAGTGTCGTCGTACCCCTCGTCGTCACGCCACTTGCGAGCCAACTCCAAACGACGCTTATACGAGTCGAAACGTTCCGAACGTGTCTTACGGCCCATTACACCCACCGTTTCCCAACAAGTTCAATGTTGCGTCCCTGCGACTTCGCTTCCGCAACAACCTTCGCCTCACGTTGCTTCATTGTGAGATCCTGTTCGTCGGCTGGGAGGGTTTCGCGATACCCGCGGCCCACATCAAACTTGACGCCAAGCAGTTTTTTACGCCACGCCCAAAGTTCGTTGAGTTCCAGACGCGTCTTCGGACCCTGCTGGGCCTCCACATATCTGGCGAAATCATTGAACGATGCGTTTGGCGGAAGAACCGCCATCGCTACGGCTGCTTAGAAGCAGGTTCAACCTTGCCGCTAAGACCGTGCTGGTTCTCAGGCGTATCCTTCGTGGTGATCTCACCGTATTCGCCAGTCTGATTGGCGTACTTGGGTGAACCCGACCGAATAGTCGCCTTCTGCGACCCCGTTTCAGTCACACGGTTCACCACGACACTGCCGCCACGATCCAACTTGTTGTTGCGGCCCTTAGAGCCGTCAACTGTCTGCGTGCCACTAGTATGTGACACAAAGTTTGCTGCCATTAGAAACCATCTCCGTGGTTGGTTGTAGGAAAGAACCGCTAAGTCCTCATCAGGAAGGACGAGGTGTCCCACTTGCGCCCCCGCGAATAGCATGAACCCCTATTTGGAACGGATTCTCAGACTGAGTCCCAGATTGGCGGCGAAACCAATCAACCGTCCAATAATCGTCAACATCGGCAGCAAACTCGGGAGCATGCGCATATTTGCGCATCTGATTCGCCAAAGCCAAAGCCATGACACGGTCATCAAACGGAGACCCAGACATCGACCCCCGCTCGTTGCGCACAAAAGTACGCAACTCCGCCACAGTGTGCTTATCACGCAACGCCAACTCGTCGTTCTTCAACGCAGTCGCCAAATCGTCAATCATCAACGGCTTCGACGTACGCGTCGTCTTCCACCCATACTCCTGCGTCACCCTGTCCGACACCTTGTTCAACGACCGCTTCCGAAACAACCTCGGATACCCCAACTGCCGCAACACAGTCAACGTCGTCAAACCATGATTGTTCGACTCGACGCAACACAACGCATCCCGATACCACAAACCAACATTCAAAACCTCCTGAGCCAACTCATCAGGCGGAATGTGCCCATGCCAAACAGCAGCCTGCACCCCAGACGACACAGCCAACACCTGGATACACGAATAATCGCCATGACCCAAACCCTCAGCCGTATCAACCCCCAACACGTACGCCTCCTGCGGCTGCGGCCGCTCCCACACAACGAAACTCATTGCCTAAACTCCAATACCCGTGGCTGCAACTCATGCAGCCACCCATCGTCACCGCTGATACACCCCCGCAGCAACACATCCAATACATCCAAATCGAACACAGGGTTACCCGACTTGACAAACGCCTCCTCGGCAGTAGTCGGATACTCCTGAGCCAACTGCCAAGGCAGCATCGACCGCCGCTTCTCCTCATACCAGGCATCGCCACGATCCTCCGTAGCAGACCACGGAAAAAACATTGGTTCAAACCTATTGACACCAGCCTCCGCCCCAGTCCACAACTGGTGAAAAAAGTTGCCAGACCCATTAGCCGTGCTGAGACCAATGATGCGGCCACCCACATCAGCCACAGGTTCAATAGAGGACCAAGCCTCCTCAGGGTTCGGCAGAAACGCCCACTCATCGACAACAATCAACGTTGCAGACTCGCCACGGGCAGGATCCGAAGCAGACGGCATCGACGTAATCATCGAACCATTATCAAACGACATGCGTTGCTGATGCTCCACCAACGACTCAGGCCCCCTGGCAACCATCCACTTCGGCAAATGCCTGAACCCATACTTCGTTTTCCTGAGAAGCAGCACAGCCTCACGCTCAGTACGCGACAAATCAATAATGTTCTGATCATCACGAAAAAACGCCAACCAAAACTGGTGCGCAGCCACCAACGTCGTCCAACCAATCTGACGAGCCTTCAAAGTCAAACTGTACCGATTGCGGCCCCACTGCTTCAAAGCCTCATCCTGAGCGCCACGCAACTTGAACAAAATACGGCCATGCGCAGGATGCGCAATACACCAATACTTCTCCAAAAAATATTTTTCATCGTCGCGGCAGCGACGCCATTCGGCCTCCTGCCGCAACTCCTGCAAACGAGACAACGGCTACTCAACCAGCCTCAACCGCGGCGTCCACTCGTTACGCCACACAGAAGGAAGATGATTCGCCTCGACCTGGCCGCGTTCCATTGCCGAAGCGTACGGGCGGATCACAAACGTACACGGATCCTCCGTCTCCCACAACTCGTCTTCCTCAAGCGTGGTCGGAATACCATCATGGGTAGAACATACAGGAGGACCACACCACCCTGCTTTTATCCCCTCGGCCAACCAATCCGATTGCGTTTTCCCCGACACGGCCTAACCTCCTAAAGTGGCTTCCTTGGTGACTCTTTCCAACATGCGTTCCACAGTGTACACCACAACAGTGAACATGACGGCGGATGCCAACACAACCAAGGTCCGACTAGTCACGTAAAGCCCACCAAGCAGGTCTCAACCCCCACTCAGCGAACTCTTGGCGTTCCAAGATGCGGCGCTGCACGCCAGCATCAAACCGTGCCCTGTTGCGGGCCTTGCGACGCCTCTTCTCACCCCTGGTCATAACTAACCTCTCCTTTGGGCTTCCAACAAAGCCGCCTCCAACAAATCCGCTTGGGCTGCCGTAAACGCCTGAGGCGCCACCGAGGAGCCGATGCCCTGGAAGACGGGGTTGCTTCCAAGCCACTCATTTGTTAGCAGCCACTGTATAAAGTCGTTTGCCGACTGGTTAGCGGCCTGGCCCGCAGGTGGCACAGAATGTAGACCAGGTCCAAATACTGCTTCAGCCATAGAAGGACTTGACCGCACCGTATTCGCAGCAATAGTCGCAGGATTCAACAACACTTCGCGTTCACCAATGCCACCAACGGTACGGGCGTCAAAAGAGGCCAGTATGTCCTTGCGAGGATCGACAACCATTTCCAAAATGTCGTTTTGCCGCTGCTGCGCCCAAGGCAAATGACGCCCAGGAGCCGACAAAGAACCCGTAGGAGGAGCCGTAGACGCCGACGGGCCAATAGGACTATCTCGTATCTGCGTCCGCAACAACGGCATTGTCGAACCGACACCCACCGCATCGACCGACCTGACAACAATCTCCTGCAAATCGTTTGCAACAAGCGCCGCCACACGCTCGACATGCGCTGGCTCCAACAACCTGTGCGCACCCGCCTCCTCCAAATAGTGATTTATCCCAGGAGAAGAGTGCCCCGAGCCACCCGCCTCTGGACCCCTGTTCCAAAGGTCGTCGAGGCCCCAACCGCCTCTAGGCTTGATCCGCTCAGACAGTTGACTAGGCCGAACCGTTGGAAGCCCCAAAACATCCCTTGTCCAAATCGTGTTATTTCCAAAGTTGTTCGGAGAAGTAACACCGTCAACCACTATATCAGCATACTGCTGATATACGTCAGGATCGGGACGCCCACTCCGCATATCGTCAAGAAACGCCTTGACATCAACCGCCTCATCTTCCAACGAATAAAACCTGCCAGGATCCATCAACTGTCCCGACGAAACCCCCTCATTCACAGCGGTACGCCCCAACGCCGCCGAACCGCGCTGGCCGAGGCGAATCAAAGCACGAAGACCAAAGTTGAGCGGATCAATAGGATTCATCCTAAAAGCAGCATCCACAATCGCCGACAAGCCCTTGTACTCAAAAGTTGGATCTTTGCCCGCATGCTCAAGACCGAACTGCCACCACTCCTGCGGCGCGTCATGCTTCTCCTTACCAGGATGAACCAACCAACCCTGCTCGACCCACGGACCTGAGTCCACACCGCTACGCTGATCCTCCATCCACGGAGAAGGCACCAAACCCCGCGTATTCAGCATAAGAAAATCTTCATCCGTAACCCGATTACCCTCATCCCCCGACGAAAGAAAAGCAAGAGCAACCGACTGACCAATAGAACGATCCTGAGCCGTCTCGTACGCCTCACGCCAACGCCGCCTATTGAACCAATCGCCAAAGCCGATCCCCTCAGCCTCCGCCATAGAAGCGTACGTCATAGCGGCCGACAACGGCTCCCGTATAAACTCACGCCCTGGCGTATCAGCCGCACGCATCACCGCCCCCAAGGCACCCAACAAAGGTTCAACACTACCGCCCTGGGGTTCCCTGAATGCCGTCGGATCAACCTGCGGAGTAGGAGACTGGTTCGCCAATAGCGGCGCATCCAAAGACCCCACCTCAGGATTACGGTCACCAACCTCCAACACTCGGCGACGAGGCTGCCGCGAACGAACACCAACTGACGAATCCAACCCAGGATGAAAGGCACGAACCCCCATTACTGGTTACCCAACAACGACAAACCGCCACCAGCCATCAACGCAGGACCAGCAAGCCCACCCGTTCCCACAGTCAACAAACCAGCACCAGCCAAAGCCGCAGCCAAAGCCAACTTGTGTTCCAACGGCATATCTCCCATCCGCGAAACCAGATCCTGCAACAAACCATCCGAAGGAACACCAAACCCAGGAGGACCAGAAGGTACCCCAGGTGATTGAAACCCAGGAAGATCAGAAAGCATCCCAGGTGACTGAAACCCTGGGAGACCAGAAGGCATCGAACCAGGCGACTGAAACCCTGGAAGACCAGAAGGCATCCTAGGTGACTGGAACCCACCCAAACCCGTCAACGCAGGCGTGGCCTGGAACTCATGGAAAAACTCGTCGCCAGAATGTGGACGCGGATCTTCCCACTGTGCTTCCCGTTCCTGCCGATCCTCCCTGCGCCATTGATCATATATTCTGTCCATTTCTTCGGCAGACAACTCTCTCCGACGCTCCAACTCCTCAGCAGAAATCGTACCCGCATCGAAAAGGCCCTCTGCTTCCAGAGTTCTCCCCATTGCTTCCCACCGCTGGTTTTCGTGTATTGCCTCCCAGGGCACGGAATACGCTGGCAATGCTGACGGTTCCGTAGCACCCTCGTACGACTCACCAGGACCAAACCGAACGAACTCTCCAAGATCGTACTCATAGCCAGCATGTTCACCAGCCTGAATAATCTCACTCCAAACGCTGTCGTTGATGTAGTCCTGACGGTCTCTTCCAGGCGGGAACCAATCGGTTTCACTTGAGATGTCATGTGAAATCTGGTCAGCCATTTCTTCAACAGTTGCCATGTCCCCCCAGTCGAATCCCTCCACATTGGCGACGTAACTACCCACAGCGTTACGAATATCCACCCATGCCCCCTGCCTTGCCGCGTCTGCCGCCAAGTTCGCTGTCTGGGCGGAGAGGTGTTCCGCCCAGGTGACCTGCCCAGGGGGGACACCCAACGCACCACGCTCAACCAACTCGCCAGTCTCAGGATCCACAACCAAATCCCACGGATTCTGCTCCGCCTCCGACGTACCCTCACTAATCAGCCGATCAAACTCATCAAAATCAAACCCCATCCGCTCCACATCCCCAGGATTCAACACCACAGACCGATCAGGGCGAGAACGAACCCCCTGAGCATTAGGCCCCCACATCGAAACAGGCCTAATCACCCGAACCCCCACGAACCTCAACAACCAACTGCTCCAACTCAGCAGCCAACTCCACATCAGACAAACCAGCCACAGACCGCCCATCATCAACCAAAACCGCCCGCTTCGGCGTAAACTTCTCCACATACTGCAAATACAAAGAAGCAGCCTTCACATCCCCACCAGACGCAGCCCGCCACAAAGACTCGACAACAGACTGAGTCCTCTCAGGATGCACATTCAAATCAGTAGCACGCCGATCCCACTCACGCACAAAACGCGGATCCCGCTTCCACTTCCGCACAGTCGACGCAGCCACCCCATTCTCAGCAGCCCAATCCTTCTGAGTCGACGGCACACGACCCTCCCCCTCCAACAACCAATCCAAAAACAACGCCCACTTCACAGGCATCACCTCAACACCAGAATCAGGATCCCGAGACCAACCCCTACCACCACCAGACTGCACCACAACAACACCTCCACACCAAACACCCCACTGTCCCGAAACCCCTTTGTACCAACCCACTAGTACAAAAGTGGGACACCGCAACAGGTGTAATAGGGAAAGGGAAAAAGAACGGTAACGTGGCGAGACCCCCAAAAGGGGCCTCGCCACAAGCGTACAGGGGGAAACAGAAACAAAGCCGACAAGGGGAACCTCCGCCACAAAATACGGCCACCCCACAACGCCCCCACCCAAACCTCAAAAAACCACACGCATCGCCCCTCAAGTAATAATACTTAGCGGCGC
>Ga0209349_1001215_pt1 | contig 12872 bp, 20 predicted proteins | sample ETNvirnome_2_130_FD_184067 | JGI IMG/M metagenome (GOLD analysis project Ga0209349, IMG submission 184067) | Marine viral communities from the Pacific Ocean - ETNP_2_130 (SPAdes) (version 2) | ecosystem: Environmental > Aquatic > Marine > Oceanic | place: Pacific Ocean | collected 2013-06-22
AAAACGAAGTTGATGCCATGCGTAATATGCTAACTCAATACCCAACTGGCTTGGTGGCATGTGTTTCGGACAGCTTTGATATTTACAAGGCTTGCTCGGAATTGTGGGGCAAGGAATTGAAGGATGAAGTGCTTGCCCGCGATGGCACTCTGGTTGTTCGCCCTGATTCGGGTGATCCACCTGTGGTTGTTGTAAAAATCCTTGAGTTGCTTTGGGACGCATTTGGTGGCGAAATTAATGACAAGGGCTATCGGGTTCTTGATCCACATGTTCGAGTTATCCAAGGCGATGGCATTGATTTTGAAATGCTTGAGAAAATCTTGTCGGCTATGAAAAACAATAAGCTCTCGGCTGACAATATCGCATTCGGTTCCGGCGGCGGTTTGTTGCAGAAGCTTAATCGAGACACCTTGAAATTCGCGTTCAAGTGCAGCAGCATTACCATTAATGGTGAAGAGGCAGACGTTTACAAAGACCCCATCACAGATAAGGGCAAAGGCAGTAAGCGGGGCCGATTGAAGCTGGTAAAAGAAGATGGTGCCCACGGTAGCGTTTTAACCACTGTCGGTCCCGATGATGAACGTGACGATATTTTGGAATTGGTATTTGAGAACGGTAAAACCGTTAAAGAAGATACTTTTGCCGAAATTCGTGAACGTGCTTTGGACAGAACTTTTGCTGAAGCATTGGCCTAAAGGATAAAAATATGTTAAACGAAAACGTAATTAATAAAGCTAAAGAAAAAGGTGTTAAGATTTCATTTGTAGCATCGGGTGCCGGGGTAGGTCTTTTCGATCTATTCCGGGTTCCCGGATGCAGTGAAGTAATGGTAGAGGCAAGGTATCTTTATGATGAAAGGTCATACCTGAACTTTTTTGAAGCCAATGATATGCCAGATGTAAAATATGTTAGTCAGGACATGGCAAAAAGAATGTCTATTCAAATGCTGTTGGACAGACCCGGTGCTTTGGCTGTGGCCGTAACTGCCGCTGTGAAAACAGATAGAGAAAGACGGGGCAAAAACCATGCTCATGTAAGCATCCGTGATGGTGTTTTTCATCATGATTTTCACGTACCCATCGAAGGCGAAACAAGGGACGATCAGGATCGATATCTTAGCGACTCAGTAATGAAGATTATTATTGAAGTTCTTGATAGGTAAGCATATAATATCGCAGAGAGGAAATGAAAATGAAACTTTATATGCCCGATGGTCAGGTTCTAGACACAATTGAAAACCCGGATAGCCTCACTATTTATCCGGGTTCTTTTAATCCGCTTCATTATGGACATACCGGTTTGGCTGATATGCTGATTGAGAAGGGTCACAATGTGGTTTTTGAAATCAGTCAGACTCGGTACAAAAAACCAGCTTATTCTGATAAAGAGGTAGAGGAACGAGTAAGGCAATTCGCTTGGAAGTACCCTGTTGTGGTTACTCAGGATGCTCCTTTGTTTTTTGACAAATTTAGAATTTTCAGTAAATGGAGCCCTCGATTTGTGATGGGTTATGATACTCTGAAAAGATGGCTGGATATGACAAATCCCAGTGAGATTCCTGACGGCCTGAAATTTGTGTTAAGCGGCAGAATGGTTAAGGGAGAATATCTGGACTGCCGTGATCTTTGGGATAATGACGGCCCTTTTAATGTAGAGGTGGAATTTTTGGATTTAAAGGCTGATATTTCGTCTACAGATATAAGAAATAAGCAATAGCTTGACTTATTCTGGAACAGACGATATAATAAAGAGATGATTAAAAAAGATTTTATTGTAAAAGCGGCAAAATTTGCCGAAGAAGCCCATAAAGGGCAAGTCCGAAAATATTCTTTAAGGCCCTATATTACCCATCCGGGTCGCGTGGCAGCAAGTGTTACAATTCATGATATTGCGTCACCAACTACGGTGGCCGCTGCATGGACTCACGACGTAGTGGAAGATACGAAGTATTCTCTGGACGATGTGGCCAATATTCTGTCTGATGACGTATCGAAGCTTGTTGACGAGCTAACTAACCCCTCAAAGGGAGTAAAGGCTCCACGAAGAGTTAGAAAAGAAATGGATCGTGATCACTTGAAAAATGTGAGTCACGAGGCTAAAATACTAAAGCTCTTGGACAGAACTGATAATATCCAAGAAATGATTTGGGATTTTGGGTTATTTGGCGAGAATGAACGTGATTTCGCAAGGTTGTATGCCAAGGAGTCAAGACTTCTCGTGAGTGTGATTGAATTCACCGACAAGGTATTAGTCCATAATTTGTATAATTTAATTAATGACTTGACGGATTTAGTGAGGAAATAGTATGCAATTGGAAAAAGGTGATTATTTTGTTGTTATCAACGGTACTGAAATCGGAGCGGTTATTCTTGGAATTAATCCCGCTCAGATGATGGCCTCAATGCAGCAGGGAGAGCCTCTACAGGGCGACATGGATGTTAAGCCAAAGTATGACAAAAGCCATGAGGGCATGATTTATAAGGTTCTAGAGATGACTCCCGGTAGCCAAGTCGCTGCTGTAGAAGTGGTTTATGACTCTTTTGGTCAGATTCTAAGAGGCGAATCTTATACTGGAAAAAGATTTAGTCTTAACGTAAATGAACTAAATGAGATGATGACTGTAACTCAGAACTATGTCAATGAGCTTAGGGTCGCTTGGGACGATGAGCAACAGAAAAGGGCCGACGACGAAAGGGCAGCTAGGGATATAATTAAAAATGCATATTTGCAAAGAATGATGCCTCAGCAGGCTGGACAGCCGCTTATGTCGCCAATGTCGCCAATGTCGCCAATGTCGCCTCAGTCAATAAATACATCATCTCAGCTATTTCCTGTTCCGTTGCCTCCTATTCAAGAAGATATTTTGCCAGAAGATGATATTTTGGATGATCAAGAATTACCGCCAATCAGTGATCAATTTTTTAACGGATATACAAACGGTTTTCCCGACGGTTTTCCCGATATCGATGATATCCCATTAAACGATCCAGAAGATGACATTAATGAATCAGGGCTAGACGACCCTTTAATCTAGTATAGTTAAGCGGTTACTAGTATGTGTTAAAAATAACCTCTCTTCTGAGAGGCTATTGTTTTATAGGAAAAAATTATGAACAGTTTATTAAATGAAGTAAGCAATGAAGCCTTAGTCGAGGCTGCCAAGGATGTTATAAAACATGTTAGGATAAGAACAACTCTGAATTCTCTTGGCTATTTTCGCCTTCGGGCATCTGGTGACAAAGATTTTGTGCAAGATTATGATCATCATATTGTCGTAAGTGACGATAAAAAAGCTGTGGCAGCTATTAACAGTTTGCGTGCAGCTTTAGGAGAGCAAGATGATTAAATTGAGAGGCGAAATTCGCAACATAGAGCAAGAAAGACGAGGCAACCGTGTTAAGGGTAAAAATGTTAAAGAGCGTATAATTAGAGCTACAGTCTCCCTTGATCCGGTACATGGTATAGATAACGAGATAGAATTTCTTATTCCCGTCGAAAAGATTTCAGTTTTGCCAATCGGCACAGAAATGGAAATTGAAATCCGTAAGTTTAAATAAACAAAGGCTATAATACTTACATGGATAAGGGCGTAGTTATAAATACAGAAGATAAATGGCAGGGCCACCCGGATGTGGCCCTGTTTCGTACAAACAATCAGGACTGCCTGTTTGTTGTGTATAGAGAATCTGAACATCATAAGACCAACGAGAATACTTCTATTAAGGTAGTAAAATCAAGTCTTGATGGTAATGGGTTTTCTTTCGGAGAACCGGTAACATTATTTGAGAGTGGTACAGAGGGCAGATACAATTGCCCAAGGCTGTCTGTGGTTGATGATAAGCTATTTTGTATCGTGGACTATATCAAGAATGACGACTCAAATTTTATTAGTGCCGAAAATACAGAAGGCAACACAGAAATACATTCCAGACGCACGATCAATGTGGCCGGAATAGACATCTGGCACCCGCAGCAAAAATTTCCGGGCATCACTGGGATTGTTCCAGATAGGCTTCTGCGTTATAACGGAAGCTACGTGTTGGCTACTCATATGGCAAGGCCATCGGTAGTTAGACATCTAGACGGGAGACTGGTACAGGATATTTGGATTAATTCCAGTGATGAATCGGGTTTGTATAATTGGGAGAAATGCTTGGTAGCTGGTGATATGATACACAATCTATGTGAAGCCTCTGTTTTTAAAATAAATGATAAGCACTTGGGTTGCCTTATGAGGGAGAACTCTCAAAAAGGTTTACCTGCCTTTTATTGCAGATCACAGGACGGTGGACGGAACTGGACCAAGCATAAACCCACAAGAATATTTGGTTGCCATCGACCAGTGATGGGTAAGTTAAAATCCGGAAATTTCTTTGTAACATACAGAGAGCAGTCATCAATATTTTCACAAGACTGCTGGGCCAGAAATACATTCTCTGCCATAGTGATGCCAACTGATGAAGGATATCCCAATTTTAATCAAATAAATATCCTGCCATTAGATCACGACAGGAGTTCCAAGCCAGACGGAGGGTATACTGGATGGGTACAACTCCCTGATGAATCTATATTTATCGTAAATTATATTACAGATGACTCCCCAAAGCCACAGATTAGATATTATGTGGTGAAAGAGGATGAATATTACGATAAAAATTTAATTGGTGATTTCTTTTAAATACGGATTAATAATATGGATACGGTATTTTCAGTAAACTCTTCTGAGCTAGACGAAATTTATTTAGACCTGCTTGATAGTCAGGTTGAGGTTATAGCAGATAACTTGGAAGACTATCGCTCCAAAAGCTTACCCGATGGAATTCCAGACGGAACAATAGGAAAAATCAGACATGTTTCTCACGGTAGCAATGTTTTAAAGAACAAGATTTGGCATGATATCGCTATTGTATGGAATATCAGGGGTAAAAAATTTGAGTGGACATACGTTAGAGAAGATAGTTTTAATTGACTTTTCAAAGATCACATACTATAGTAGTTTATGATCTTTGTCTTTAATAAAAGAGACTGCAATGAGGGAGAGTATATCGGTCGTCCGAGCCCTTTAGGTAATCCGTTTTCTCATTTGGATTCTGGCCTGTCTGAATTCAAGGTAGATTCCAGAGAAAAGGCCATAGAAGGATATGAGGCGTGGATTAAAGAACAAATGGAATCAGATAATGAGGTTAGTAGGGAACTGGAAAGGTTAGTGGAAAAATATCGACAAGAAAAATGTCTTGTCTTGTTATGTTGGTGCTCTCCACACCCCTGTCATGGAGATGTTCTTAAAGAGATCATCAAGGAAAAAGCAAATGGCATGGAGTAGATTCATATTTTCAGCGTTATTCATTTTCTTTTTTATACTGCTATTTAATGTTGGGAGATTTATTTCTGAAGTAAATCACGAAACATCTAAAGCAAATTATGAAAGATACAACAAGAATTTAGTCTCCTATGCCACAACATTACAAGATTATAAGATGGTGTTGATTAAGCACCATAACCAGTTAATTCAAAATAGAAAGCTACAATCGTTCGTTAAAAAATATGGTATGGGATATATAGGTCTTTATAATTATCTTAGCGACTTAGGTAAGACAGACGAAGAAATACAGAAAATCATAAAAGAAAATTCCAAAGGAATTGTCTTAGACGTAAACAACTCAGGAGGTTGAAAAATGGACTCTATCAAAAGAAGTCTGGAACTAGCAGAAAGAAACCCTGATCTAAAAAGGGTTCTTAGAGAAACTCATGAAGAAATTCGTGATTGGTATTGTATTGATTTGACCCATGAGCAAATTCTTGGCTTCTATCATGAACATCCTAACATTTACAGTGACGCCGTTGAAGATTTTGACACCATGACCAGAGAAGGATTTATTGATGTCGTATGCCAAGATATTCTTGGGATTTCTTGGCCCTGCGGTGGAGAGGTCAAAGAACGCAAAGGTGGCGAAGATAAGTTTTTTGCCGATCTTCATGAAAAGGCCAAAGAAAAGGGTTACAAAATAGTTAGTGAGTAGATATGGTATGATAGAAACAGTTGGCGATTTAATTGAAGCGTTATCAGAATTCGATCAGGAAACATTGGTCCGTATCCCCAGATACCAGCAAAGCATGGATGATAACGGGGAAATCATCAGTGGTGGACTAGAATGGTGTACTATTGAATCTATCTACGACTCTGATGACAGAGTTGACTTGGAGATTAGCGTTGTGGGCGAACAATTCTAGAGGGGAATTAAGTGAGTAATTACAGACGCATTTGTTTGTATGGAGGGCCGGGAGTTGGAAAATGTTTTGGAAAAGGTACAAAAATATTAATGCACAATGGTTCTACAGAGTGCGTAGAAAATATCAAAGTTGGTGACCTGATAATGGGTGATGATTCACAGCCCAGAACGGTCTTGAATACAACAAAGGGTTTTGGAGAATTATATGATGTATTTCCAAAAAAAGGAAAGACCTATAGGGTAAATGGTGATCATATTTTATGTTTGAAAATCTCTTCAAGTGGAAAAACGGGAAAAGATGCTAATAGGTATAAGAAAAATCCTAATTTAAAAGAAGATAATATTTTTGAAATTTCTGTCAAAGAATATTTAAAACTTAGTAATAGACTAAAACATCATCTAAAGGGATATAGGGTCGGTATTGATTTCGACAATAAAGAAGTTGACATTGATCCTTATTTTTTGGGTGTTTGGCTTGGAGATGGAACGTCTAATGCACCGCATATTACCTCTGCCGACCATGAGGTAGCCAAATTTATTTACACTTATGCACAAAAAGTCATGTTAAATATCGTGGAGGAAAAACAGGATAACAATGCAGCAATAACATACAAAATGGTTCAAACTAATCAAGTTGGAGACGATGTAGTTTATGCAAATTATCTTAGAGCACAAGGATACACATTAAAACAAATTCAAAATTTAGTTTCTAATACTCCGGCTTGGAAAGAGCTTGGAAGAATGCCTTCTATCGGATGCTTAGTTAATTGGAAAAATATAAATACCAAATCAAAAACCATGTTTGGAAATAATGTGCTTTTACACAATACGCATGATCCTAAAAACAGAAACTTTATTTTAAACAAGCTTAAAAATTATAAACTTATCAATAATAAACATATTCCTGATTGTTATAAATTTAATGATGAAAAAACAAGACTACATGTTTTGGCTGGACTTATAGATAGCGACGGTCATAATTGTGGAAATGATACGTTAGAATTTTCTAATAAAAATCGACAATTGGCCAATGATGTAGTGTTTTTAGCAAGATCACTAGGATTTCATGCCTCCATCAAAGAAACTTATAAAAGAGCAACCAATACGAAGGGCCATGAAAAACAACTATACTGGAGGGTTTTTATAAGTGGTCATTGTTCAAGGATACCGTCAAGAATAGATCATAAGAAATCAGCAGAAAGAATATGTAACAAAGATCATTTACGAACAGGCATAAATGTGCATGGAGTTGGACGAGGAGAATATTTTGGTTTTCAAGTAGATGGAAATAATAGATTCTTATTAGATGATTTTACCGTTACCCATAATTCTGCTACTGCATGTTACCTTGTTTACAGAATGAAGTCTGAGGGATTTAACGTCGGACTCGTTCACGAAGTAGTTAAAGAAAAGACATATATTAATCTCCATCCGAGAGATATTGACCAGTACAAAATATTCGGTGATCAAATACACACAGTTATGCTTCCTCTTAATGGCGGCGAGGATTATGTCGTTGAGGATTCTCCTATTATGCTAAATACTCTTTATGCTGAAATGATAGGGACACCAGCATGGGAACACATGAGAAAAGTCGTACACGAACTGGACAGCATTTATCCGCCTCTCAATATCGTTCTAAAAAGAAATTCCGAATGGCACTATAAGAAAATAGGCAGGTTTAGCAATGAGGATGTTGCAAAGAATATAGACGAACTCACTTTGAAACTTTTTTCCAGCGAAAAAATGGAAGTCCATGATTTTATTGCAGGAGAAAACGAAGAAATCTATAATTTTGTAAAAGATAAGCTAATTAGTTAATTGGAGATATTTATGTTCGTATCTACTTTCGCATTGGTAAGAGATTTAAATTCATCTTTAAAAACCAACCCTGATAAGATTCACAAGGAAGTTTTAGGAAATAAAAAGGAGTTTGTCAGGGATGTCAATGCAATGCTAAAGTATTACGGTGAGGGAAAATGGAGCATTTTGGTGGTTTTTGCCGATAGAAATGCTACAGAGATAGAGAGATTCGACGCAATCGACCACAAAAATGATACTCAGATCGTTTGTGACCCAAATTTCACAGATTGGTTTGACAAAAGATTGAAGAGAAGGTATAATAGATTAATTGCATAACTTTAACATAAGGAGAATAATTATGCATTTTGAAGAAAAAGGTTCGTAGGAACATCAGTACATTTACGCGATAACTCGTAGAGATTTATCATTTCCCTATCTAGACCATTTCTTCTTAGAGCGTCTCTTTTTAAATCTTTTAACGGATGCAGGGAACAAAAAAACTTCTCCTGTTTCAACCAATTCAGCAAACTTAAAGAAATCTGTTTTAATTGAATCTGTATCTACAAATTCAAAACTATACCCTTTGTCAAGGTATTTTTGCTTACCTTGGGATAATCTTGAGTGTTCTTTTTTGGTTCGCCAAACAGGTTTTATATCTATAACTTTATTTTCATCTACAATAAAGAAATCTGCACAATATGTGCCCACTTTACCATTATCGTTAATAACTTCAACTTGCCAAAATGGTCTGTGCTCTTCTTGGTCAAGGGCTACAAATTTGGTTTTAGATTGTTCCGCATCCAATATCCAGAATAGCTCTGGCAACGATCTAAATGTGTTACCTTTATATGTTCCAAAATATGCAGCAGATGCACTAGGCTTTCCATAGCGAGGGTGGTTTTTTCCCTGCTTGCACAGAGGGCAACCTCTTCCTTTAATATGTGAATTAGCTTCTTGTTCAAAATCTCCATGTTCTGGACAAATGATGATAATTTTATTATGTGCTCCTTGGTATTTGGCTTTGTTATACAGGTATTTATTTTTATGTACCTTATTAGCTTCTGCTAAAAATGTTTCTAAACTTTTGATTTGTTTTTTAACATTGTTTTCGTTTGCACATTTAGGGCATCCATGTTTAAAATGGTTGCTTGTTGATTGGAGAAACTCGCCATGAATGGGACATATAATTTTAACTTTATCTTTAGAGTTTTTGTATTCAACTTTAGAATAGTCATATTTTCTGTTATGAATTTTATGACATTTATATATAAATTGTTTTTGAATTTTTGCACATTTGTTTTTTCTATTTTCTTCACGCATGCAAGTAGGGCACCCCCTCATGTTTGACAGACGATTAGAAGGAGATATGTTAAAATCCCCATGTTTTTTTACATGTAATAATTAAAGGTTTTTTGTAGTGTTTGTAATCAGTTTTATCGTAAATAAATTGGTTACCAAAAATGTTTTTAGATTTTTTAATAAAAGAATTGAGGTCCATAATGAAATCCCATGATAAAAATAAACAATATATATATTCTATTACAAGAAGAGACTTAGATTTTCCTTCTCGTGCCGTTCAGGCTGGACATAGTGTCTTTGAGGCATCTCAAGAATTTAGATAGCTATACATTCAACATCCTAATTTAATTTTATGCGAAGTTCGTGATGAACAGCGGTTGCAGTCTGTCATCAGGAAGCTCCAGAAAAACAACATCAAATTTGTAGCGTTTCATGAGCCTGATCGTGATAACGAGCTTACTGCTATCTGCACTGAGCCCGTTACCGGTGAGGCTCGTCGTGTATTCAGAGATTACCAACTTATTAAGGAGAACAGTTATGTTTAAGACAGGATTTGGAATGTATTCACCCGTAGATTTTGAGACGTATAAGAAGATCAAGAAGATTAAGGCTGCTATAAATGTGTCTCAGTTGAAAGCAGCCAGATTTTACAAATGGCAAAAGAAAATGGTGCATAATAGGAAAGCACCTGAGCCTAAAGTGTGCGATCTTTTCTTTGATAAAAAAGAAAAACAAGGATATCACTATGGACCTTGGAATAATGCTGAGCGGGCATATGAAAGAATCTATTATACTACAGAGTATTATACGATTTCTGATTTAGCCAAAGATTACCGCATGTTGTGGAATCAGATCAGATATGTCAGAGTTAATCCTGATGATGTTCAGTCAGTTAATGTACCTGAAAATATTGATGAATTATACGAGATCAGCAAAGAATATGTTGATAGTTATTCCCGCAAACAAAAAGTATAAGTATATTAACAATAAGGACTAACAATAAGAACCGACTGTTGAGTCGGTTCTTGTTGATTTTATATCTTGAACATCATATAATGTCTATGGAGGTATTTGTGATTTATTTCCTAATGTTTTATGCTGTGTACGTCGTGGTATACGTTATTGGTGGCGTAATTGTACAGGCATCAATTGCTCCCTCAAGAGGGATGTCGGGTAGTGACTATTTGATAGCGGAAAGAAAAACGGAGACTTTTAGAGTATGGTGGTGGTGTCTGGGTCTATTATTGCTGTTTACATTGCCTACAGTGGCGGTAATATTGAGAATGTTCAATATCTTCTAATTTAGACATTGACACTTTTGAAATTGAAACATATAATATCGAGACTCTAGCGAGTCTCTTTCCTATTATAGGGGAAATATTGTGACAGAGAAAATAACAAAGAAAGCTTCCAAAAAAACAACAAAAAACGGTAACGGAAGCAAGAAAACTGAGAAAAAGAAAGAAGAAAGGAACGTGGACAACATCAGGCGAGAGTCTGATGATATGAAATATCGCCTCGTTCCATTGCTTCGTCATATTAAGCTGGTACAGGAAGGCTGCGAGCTTTTAGGTATGAAGCTTATCGATGCGGGAGAGAATCGTCTGGGTCGTGACCTTATTGCCAAGTCCATGCTTCATGATAATAGCAAGTTCTTTGGAATTGAATGGGAAATGATTTCGACTCCAGAGATTGAAGAAGAAGATAAAGACAAGAAAAAAGAACTTGAACAGAAGCGACTTGTAGCTATTAAGCAACATCAAAGTGTGAACGATCATCATCCAGAATTCTATCCTAATGGTGTGGATGATATGAATAAGCTGGCTACAGCCGAAATGGTATGTGACTGGTACGCTCGATCACATGAATTTGGTACGAGTCTTAGAGACTGGATCAAAGAAAAGGCATTGGATAGATGGAATATCTCTCCTAATGGCAAGAAGTACAAAGAGATTAAATACTTTGTAGATTTACTTTTAGAAAAACCTTTCTCATAAAGGATTGAAAGATGAAGATATTCGGCCTAAACGGGTCACGTAAGTTTGCTGAACGAATTGCCAAGAGTATGGAAATGAAGCTGTCAGACCATACGGAAAGGAAGTTTAGCGATGGAGAGGTTTATGTAAAGTCTAACGTAAATGTGCGAGGCGAAGATGTTTTCGTAATTAGCTCTCTTTATGAAGACCCAAACCATTCCGTGGGAGATAAGATTGTTACGTTATATAATTTTGTCTCTTCACTGAAAGATGCGAGCGTTGGACGGGTAACCGTCGTCACTCCATATTTCGCGTTTTCTCGACAAGACAGAAAAACAGAATCCAGAGCCCCCATCGGTACAAAGTATATGGCCAAACTTATCGAAACAGCCGGTGCTGATCGATTTATGACTATGGATATTCATAACCTGAGTTCAATCCAGAACGGATTTAGAATTCCGGCAGATAATCTTGAGGCCAAGAATCTTTTTGTAGACTATTTTACAAATTATTCAAGGGTCGGTGATCTTCCTGACAACCTAACAATTTTCAGCCCCGACAATGGCGGCATGGGCCGAGTCCGTAGATTTAGAACGGCCTTGGAAAAAAGACTGGGAAAACTTAATACGATCACAGTCGCACAGCTAGATAAGGAAAGACTTAACGGCGACGAGGTAACTGGCGATGAAGTGCTTGGAGACATAAGAGGTCGTAATGTAATTATTTATGATGATATGATTGCCAGTGGAAAAACTATCAACATTGCATCTGAGGCTATTAGACTTCATAGGGGTAGCGTGTTTGCAATATGTGCAACGCATGGCCTGTTTGTTGGAAAGGCCAATGAGAATCTGGCAGACGTAAACAACATTGTTGTTACTAATACTGTCTCTCCGTTTAGGATGAAAAATCATAAGAAATTACCTGTAATTTCTACTGAGAGTATGTTTGCAGAGGCAATTAAAAGAACTCACGAAGGTGGCTCTATTAGCGAGTTATTGGAATCATAAACATGAAAGGCTGTACTAATGCAAGAAATGGAGATGTAGAAATGGATAAAACAAGTTTGGGTGATCGTATGAAAGATATTTGGAGATCGAATAAAGGAATTTAGGAGATCGAATAGGAATATAGTTGTATTCACTTAAAGGAGATGAATATGACTTATATTAAAGATAGATCGAGTTATCTATGGAAAGATAAAAACCCTATAGATGTAATATGTGACCAATGTAAAAACATTTTTAATGTTCAGTTTCGAAATGCTGAAAAGAATTTTAAAAAAAACAACGGTAAACATGTATGTTCTAAATGTAAAGGCCAACCCGAAAGACCGCAGTGTTCTTCTGATTATTGGACAAAAGAAAAGCGTGAATATCATTCTGAATCACTAAAAAACAGTGAAAAATATAAAAAAGCCATAGAAGCGAGAGACTTATCTGGAGAAAAAAACGGAATGCATGGCAAAGTGCATACTAAAGAAACAAGAAAAAAAATGTCTCAAGCAAGAACTGGTAAGCTTGGTCCAAATGCAACTGCTTGGAAGGGCGGAAAAAGTTCCTTA
>Ga0209349_1001221_pt1 | contig 12826 bp, 13 predicted proteins | sample ETNvirnome_2_130_FD_184067 | JGI IMG/M metagenome (GOLD analysis project Ga0209349, IMG submission 184067) | Marine viral communities from the Pacific Ocean - ETNP_2_130 (SPAdes) (version 2) | ecosystem: Environmental > Aquatic > Marine > Oceanic | place: Pacific Ocean | collected 2013-06-22
CTCCTGCATCGCGTCATGGATCTCCGCGTTGTAGACGAAATTCCCATCAGGTCCCCGGTGTCCAAACTGATCCCCCCACTGCTCAATCCCTTGGTCAATGTCCTCAGAAACGTAATCTTTCTGATTTTCTTCCACCTCGCGTGCATCGAGTTCTGCCCGGTTCGGAATGCCTTGCTGTTCCAGCATCCTGTTGAACAGTTCCCATTGGTGAGGTGAAACATTGGTAAGCGGATCATTCGGGTCCGGCTCAGAACGAGGCTGCTGAAGATCATTACGAAGGGTTTTCACCTCTGCAATATGTTCAGCCAGCTCCGCCTGCTGAGTCTTCCATTCGGCTTGTGTACGGTGAAAGCCGGTCAGTACGCCACGAATAACGTCAGCGTGCCCCGGCGACAGTTGCGATTCAACATCATTGAGCACTGTGTCGATCCCCGGTCGTTTCCCGGCACTCTCACTCGGCGCATTCGGCGACGTTGCCGTTTCGCCAGACGTCCGAGCGGGTTCCATACGGGACGTATCGGAGGAAGAGGCAGGCCCCACCCCTCCCTGAGCATTCCCAATAGTCTCGATCTCTTGCCGCTGGGCCGCATTCTCCATTTCATAAATTGTCTTGAAAGGATCAGGGTCAAGCTGCTCGACGTTCTTGGTCTGCGCGTCAAGATCGACTTCTGTGGAATGCATCTGTTGCTCTGCCATGAGCTATCTCCCTACCTCAGAGTACCTATCAGGCTCCAAGTTTGGTTGAGGTTATAATTTCATCGTTCAGAGGGAACAAAGATTGTCTCAATTAAACAGTCTCCAGATCTCCCGTGTTCATTACCCTGTCCACCTTCCCGCTTTCATCCATAGTGGCAATATCCCACTCTTGAGCAGGTCCGCGAGCTTCAAGCTGTTTTCCCCGAGGAGGCAATGGCTTTACGTGGTGGGGGGCGTGCGCGTCGAAGTTTCTGGCCCCACCCACCTTGTCCCCGGCCTCTTCGACGCCAAGGATCTTCATCTTGTGCTTCTTGTCTTCTCTCCCGGTGATGTCGCAGTCGAGCGCTTCGTCGTAGTAGGGGGTAAAGACATCAATATTCACGAGGGGAAATTCCCGTTCCATGACCTGTCCGCACGTATTGCAGGTGACGGCATGATTCCGCCTGTCATATTCCACATTGAGAACAACTGTACCGCAGAGACAGGTAAAATCGTAATTAGGCATTGCCGTTTATCTTCCCATAACCTGCCCGAGACTTCGACTGGGCAGTGTGCGTCCACCACGCCAAGGTGTCCGTGAGCGTTGCGGACGCATTCTCGACGTAGGTCCCCGCCAAGGTGTCCGCGAACGTACATTTCTGCGTTTTCTCCCCTGCCCTGCTCGTGCCGCTGCTTCGGCACCTCGAAGTGATGTGTATCTTCCTGCCATTTCAAATTACCTCCTTCATACTCCGCTCAGGCAGCTTCCCGCCTGTGTCATGTGAAATCATCTTTTACCTCTTCTTGAGGCCGTGCTTCGCGAATAGCCGCTCAATCCCGTCCCTGTATCCTTTTGAAACCGCTCAGGTCGAATCGGGGGGGCATCTGGGCGGGATGCAAGGCCGGGCGGCGAGTCTGTGGCACATCCGGCTCATAGCCGAGCAGGCCGCTGATGAGAGGGTCGCGTAGTACGGCTCCCCCTACCTTGCCCGCTGCTCCCCCTACCTTGCCCGCGATGGAGCGCATGAATCCCTTATTATCTCCCTCCGGGTCCTTCCCGGCCATCTTGAGGGCCTGTATGTCAGCTTTATTTTTTGCCTCTTTAAATTTTATGTAGTCTTTTCCCGGTCCCGTTGAGGGGTCCCATTTCCCTGAATTCAGGTTTTTCTCCGCACCCTCAGGAGTAATGCCTTCAGGCATTTTCCCCCACAAAGAAATGGCTTTTCCGGCAGATGTGACATAGGGGCGAGCGGTAGGAGCGACATCATCGATATTGGAAATTGTGCCATCCTTGGAGACTTCAAATTTTTCAGTGGTTAAGCCTTCCCCGTGCTTTCCCTTCGTGAGGGAATCAGGCAGCGTCACGGCTATCTTGCCGTTTTCTGCTCGACTGACATTGGGCGAGTCTTGCCCTGAGTGGGCAAGCTGGAGCCCTATAATTTCTGTATCTATGCCGGGGTGAGGATCAGCATCAATATTACTCACTGCCTCTTGGAGGCGTGGTGAAGCAGGGAGGGGCTCTGGCCCCTGCTCGGCTGCTCCAAGTGGAACCCCACCGGGAAACCCTCTACTTGCTGGGCCCCGAGGGCCACTGGGAGGAACAGCCGGTTTAGCCCCAACACCCTGAGGGAACCCTCTGCTTGCCTGAGCGCCATAGTCTATAGAGATGTCCTGACCACGTTGAAACTGAGGGTAATCAGGACCTTTTCTTAACACATGAGCCGGCGGAGCCCCGTCGGCCTGCCGCATCGGCTCTCTTTTTCCCCTTGTAACATGAGCCGGCCCGCCTTGAGGCGGAGGCGCTGGCGTGTCATAGGCGGCTTGAGGGGCGAAGCGTCGAGGGATACGCGTCTGAAATTCAGTAGGGGCCAGACGAAGGTCCATATCTGAGGTGATATCAGCATCCGGAGGCTGCGGAGCCGGAGTCGCGGGGCGGCTTACGGCTTTCGCGGGGCGGCTTACGGCTTTCGCGGGTTCCCTCCTGCCTTGGCCGGGAAAGGGATCAGCAGGTTCCCTGCGTCCCGGTCGATCCCGGGGACGCATCTGGGCGGGATGCAAGGCCGGCGGGCTTGGTTTCGCCGCTTTCCTCCCTAACCGACGGGCCGTTTCCTGATCTCTCTCCGCGAGCGTCTGGCGAATCTTGGCAGTCGGTTGCTCATCTTCGGGTCCCCCAAAAAGACCGAGGAGCTTGCCAAGCTGACTTTTCAGCGTTGTCAGGTCCTTCCCGATAGTAGAATCGGGACGCTCCTCCCGCATTCTCTTTTTGCGGCGCTTTTCAAATGCTCTTGATGGCATCGGTCTTTTTATCCTTTCGCATGTACAATGTCACTCAGAACCGTTGCAGGTAGCTTTTTCTTGCCCCGCTTTTTCCGAGAGCGGCGCGATTGCGGAGGAGCGTGGCGATCTCTTGTTGTGGTCTTAACGGGACCATATCGTTCGTTCACCACGGTTTCGGTCATGGGGACTGAGCCCGACCCTGAATCCGTCCCCCTGATGGAATCGGCTCACGGAACTGCCGGGGAAGGGCCGCTCCGGCCCGCTCTCCAGATTCAGTTTCGGTTGGGGGACCAGACGTGGACGGGCCTTCCGCTGGAGCCTCCCCCGGGGTACCGGAAAGAAGCTGCTGGATTGCCGCCTGCATCTCCGGTGAATTCGGTATCCCGCCTTCCGGCGTAGCAAGGCCCGGAAGAATCTCCTCTGGAGCGAGTTCATTGAATCCCCTGACAAGAAGCCGTTCAGCCAGAGCTTGAAGATTCGGCATTGATTCCGGCCCATAGAGCTGCTGAAAGAGACCGGCAAGGCCAGAGAAGAGATTGAGAAGATCAGACCAGTTTTTCCGCTCCAGTGCAACGGATGTTGCCTGCGAAGAGACGGAAATCTGAAAGCGATATTCCCCTGTGGCCGTATCGGCGTCCACCGCCACCCAGTCCTGAGCCATCGGATGAATGAGAAAGAGGCGTTCCGGCCTGAATTGAGTTGTCAGCTGCCAGAACTTTCGTGCGGTTTTGACCTGAAATTCGGCAAGAAGATTGCCCCGCCGGGCTTCCCTCGCAGTCGTGCGTCTCTCGATAATAGAGGCTTCCGTCGCAGACTCCACGGGCATGGCAACTGGCTGAGGGGTGCCGGCGGAGCGATCAAAGAGGGTCTGCATCAGGGAGAGCAGCTCCCCCTTCTCGCCGTGAATTCTCCCGAGATCAAGGGTCTGGACGGCAGGGCCGGCACTGTTCGACATCCCTCTCACGGGATGAGCTGACATATCCGGAGCAATAAGGAGATTGTCTATCGTGTCCCCCTCCACGACGTCGGAGTCGTAAAGGATGACATTTTTCTGCTTGCGGATGACATAGAGATAGGAGTCGAGGATTTCGTTTGCGAGGGCCTGTATGTTGTCGCCTCCTGCCATGGAAAGCGTCGGCTTCGCATACCACTCATTCACCCCTGAAGTGAACGACAGGACCTCGACGGGGAAGTCCTCTATGGTTGTATAGGGCCAGTCCTCCTCCTGCCGCAGAGGCATATCGTGCCCTTCGGCAAATACGAATAGAATGTTTCTTCGCCGCCCCGGCTTGACCGGAAAGTCCCGAGCCCAGACTTCGTAAATCGTCACAAGGCCGAAATCGTCCTGACTGTCATCTCCCATCCGGTTCACCGCCGGGGCATCTTCAGAACGGGTATTTCCTTCCAGAGTATCGGTATGTTCGTAGTTCGGGTTCATCTTGACGTCTTCAAGGCGACGGATCGATTTGAAGGCAATCCATTGCGCGTCCTTGATTCCGTCCTGCGCGAGGGGGTCTACGAAGAAATGCTGCGGCTTCCACCGCTGCCCGAAAGGCGCTTCCCACTTGATCGAAGTATGGGGATCGGGTTGTGCCCGATTCAACATCTTCTTGTGGAGGCTGATGTTGTCCTCAATGATCTGCTCAGTCGCCTCGTCGATTTCGAAGGAGGGGCTCTGAAGAAAAGTAACCTTTGAATCAATGTGAAGTTCATGGTCCTGACTGTCGGACACCCGGGTCGGTTCGCCGGACAGAAGAGACATGAGGTCGGCTGAGACGTCGTCCTCGAAATCGAATCGAGGCTCGTTTACGATATCGCTCACCCGCTGCTCTATATCTGTCGCCCAGCCGATTTTCTTTACGCCGTAGGGCGTGAGAAAGGCATCGAGGAGGACCCGCTCGTCCTGCCTTAACTGATCGGTCTCCCGGTACCAGTAATTAGTTACCGATTCGACAATCCTCTGTCCCTTGGCGGAATCCGGGGAAAGGGGCTGTACTTTGAAATGGGGGTGGCGCTCAAGGAGATTCGCTATCGACTGATCGATCCAACCGAAAACAAGAGATGCCTTGACCCGGGACGTATGGGGGTCGAGGTCGGAATTCTGATCCCGTTCCCGGTCGGTCGTCGGCTCGTTGAAGTACTGCTTTACGAGAATGTCAGCGGCGGCGAAGTGGGATTTCATGCGGTCTCCCGCATGTTTTACCCGCCCCTCCCAGAACTCTACTCGCTCTCGACCACCTGTTGGATAGGACATAGCATTCTCATTACGAGGGAATTAATTAAAAATGTACAAGCTCTTTAAACAGATCAAGTCATATCCTCAGGCGTCTTCGGGAACCTCTATTCTATTATAAGGGACGACAATGGAGGTATGAGAGCCGAACCCCCGGCGATGTCGCCGGTTTGTTCGCACCTGAGCCTTGAATATGTCCCCATAGGTCGTCGGGGGAAACTCTTCTGCCTCAGGGGGAGCCTGAGAGACGCCGGGGGTCATCTGATCGAGAATGCGCCCGAGGAGAGAGATAGCGTCCACCTGATCGTCGTGAGATCCGGCAGGGAATCTGGACACTTCATACAAAAAGCTGTCGAGCCATGACGCCTTGATGGGAAGGAAGACTTTTCCCATCGACATACGGGCCTGTATGCTCCTCGCCCGGGTCGGCTTGTCCTTTGCGGAGGAATACCCTTCGCGCCTGCAATACGTCTTCTGCTCCTGCATCCGCTTCGTGATGAAGGGGCCGACCGATTTCTCAATCTGTCCGGATTCTTCCGCCCACAGGAGGGGCTTCCATTTCGCAATAAGCTGGATGAGGGCGTCTACCCATGCATCTGATTCGGCCTGATATCTCCAGAGGTCAAGGATATAGAGGTCGTCATTCGGGTCCACGCCCCCGACGATATGGACCGTATAGTCTCCGCCCTGTCCGGAAACGGCATAGTCGGACGCGGCATAGATGTGGAGGTAAGGGCGCTTCCCGTAGGGGTCCATACGAGACATGAGATCGGGCATGTTATAATATCGGACCCACTCCTTCTTGAAGTAGGAAGATTCTTCCGCAATAGGTCGCTGCTGATAGAGGGCGGACCATTCTCTGGGCCCTCCCGAGGACATGGTGACGAGTTTCGTCTGCTCCAATACTTCAATCGGATACCATTCCGGCCAAAGTGCTTCCCCTGCCTTTCGCCCGAGCTGATCGTCGTCGTCAATGGCGATTGCCGGCAGGCTGATGACCTCCCAGTCGTCGCCGGTCCCCGATTCCTGCTCAAGAAGAAGACGCCCTGTCAGATCATCGTCATGCCATCTGGTCGCTATGATGACGATGGCGGCGTCGGGCATTCGCCGGGAGTAGAGGTCTGATCGGTACCAGTCCCAGAGCTGGTCCCTGACATGCTTGCTGTCGGCATCGGCCCGCGTTCTGATGGGATCGTCCACAACAATGAGATGGCCTCCGCGACCCGCGATACCAGATCCCACGCCAGCCGAGAAATAGACACCTCCCTTGGAGGTATTCCAGAAGTTGGCGGCTTTGGCGTCGGCGGCAAGGGTGATGCCGGGGAAGATGTTCTTATAGAGGTCGGTATGGATGAGATTTCTAACCTGTCGTCCGAAGAATCTGGCGAGGTCGGTATTGTGGCAGGCTGTGATGACCTGCTGCTGCGGATGCCGTCCGAGGTAGAAAGCCGGGAAGTGGATGGTTGCCAGCTGGGACTTTCCTGCCCGTGGGGGAGCCTGTATGATGAGACGCTTGCATTCACCGCTGCTTACTCTTTCAAGGGCTTCGGCTATGAGGTGGTGATGACGTCCGGGCTCATAGCCGGCCATCGTATACCGGGTGAAGGAAACGAGGCTCTTCTCGGCATCTTGCCGGGATATAAGCTCACTCGCCGCATCCTGAGGAGAAATGACTTCGTCAGTCACTTGCCGGATCTTCTCCGCTCTCGATTGTATAATCAGCCTGCACGGCACCCGCCTGTGCAATCTTGAGGAGGTCATCACGGCTCATCTGCTTGATGTTGAGAGTGTGCTCTACCTCAACCTTACCGCCGTGAGTGTGCTTTTCGCTCCATTTTCCCGGTCTCCGGCGGCTCAGAACCCACCTCCGGTCTTCCCGGTGCTCAAGGGCAGCTTTCCACTGCAAGGCTTCCAGCTCATCCAGCTTCAGGTTTTCGACCTCTTCCCATCGCTTCTTGAATTCAGGGTCAGCTGCCCGCTGCTCATAAAGAGCGGCAGGTCCATACGGCATGCCGATCAGCTTGGCAGCCGCAGCGACGTTCATCGTCTTCGCAAGAGCGACGAGGAATTTTTCCTTTCGAGCCTGAGAGACTCGCTGGTGTCCGGGTGCTTTTGCCATCAGATGCCTTAGCCGCCCCTTGAACCCCAAGCAACCTCAGGCTTCCATGATACATACGCGATCATAGGCTCATACCCCATTGTCTCACTAAATACACCGCAAGCCTGTTTAGAAGACCACACGCACAGATCTCCGTCATTTTCCCCCCTCGTCATGCCCAGAGCCAGACAACCCTCCAGCTGATTCCAGTAGTTGGCGGGATGAATGAGGTTCCCCCATCTACCGGCGTGGTTGGGAACGTCCTCCTGCACGGGGGTCACGGTCCCGCCGCAGAACGCATAGACAATCCCGTATTTGGGCGATGTCCACGGTAGGAGCGCATATACGCCGTCTGGGATGCACGAGATATTGGAGCGGTTGTGCTTCCAGCTACGTTCCAGTCCGTGCAGATGAAGTTCACTTTCATCCGGAGACCAGATGTATGAGAGAACCGCATTATCGGACATCTGCTCGCGTTCTATATATACACGATTCATACGACCTCACGTCAAAATAAAAGGCCGGGACGGGAACATCAGGAATGCTCCCCACATTCCCGACTCCCTCGGCTTCGTCACAGGTAGCAGAGAACTCCTCAGGACTCTGCTTTCTCCCCGACTTCGGCTTCCCCCGGCCAGATTAATTAAGGGTACAGTCTGGACCAGAACGATGGCCCCCAGTGCGCCGGCCTCTTCTTATTCCATATCCACCCGGCATAATACCCAGTCGGCAGCGCGAGGAGCATCATAGGCCAGCCAAGCATGTAATACGCAATCACATGCCATGGCCATGACGACAGGAGCGACGAAAGATTGCCGACAAGCGTCTTCAGGCGCTTCTGCTCAATGAGCGCGTCAGATGCCCAGACCGAAATCACACCAAGCAATATAACCCACCAAGGCACTCTCGACACCACAAGAAGGCCAATAACCGCCCAGATATGCATAAAAAAGAAAAACCGCTTCTCCGCATCCGCATGCCATGCCAGCTTTGAATACTCAAGAACAATCGAGAAGACGGGAATGAGAACGAAAACCAAGGCCTCTAAAATAAAATTCAGAAACCCCTCACCCACTGCACTTGCCCCTGATCTGGTTCCACAGCTGATTCGCCAAGTCGTCAGGGTTTTTCACATCGTGAATCTTAAACATCAATATCTCCTTCATGCAAAGGGGCAAGCCCATGGGGCAGAGACTAAACTCATAAAGTAAAATACAAATTATAAATTCATCGCGCCCGCATAATTTTAAAGGGGTGAAATTCTACTGATAATTTTTGAGGGGCCATCTAAGAAAAAAGGGGGGGACCCGCTCCGGGGGATGCCGCCCCGGGAACCCCAAACGGCGTTTGTAACCTGTTGAAAAACAAGGATTTACGCGTTATTCGCCTCCCCCGCGCGCGCGCATGGCTGGCGGCCTCGATGGCGCGGCGGCGGGTCGAATATTCAGCGGCAGAACTTCCTCTGCCCTCTGTGATAGTATCGATAACATACATTATCGATACTATAAATGGCCGAAATTCACCCTTCAAATGGAGGAAATTGCCGGCAGCGGCGGCGCTGGGGCTGTCTCCGGCAAACTTGCCCTCCTGCTGTATCCCCCCTGCAACCCCCCACCCCCTCTCTACCCTCCGCCTTCTCCCCGTCATACATGACGGGGGTCCCACTCTCCCTGTCTCTTGCCTCCTTGGGATATTGTGAGAGGGGAACAGTAAGGAAGGGGGCCTCCGGCTCTGCGCCTTCTCCGCGCCTCTCCGGCGACATCGCCGGCTGTCAAGACCTACATCAGGCCGCGCGGCTGACAGTCTGTCTGGTGGCAGATCCGATGGAAGTAGGCGAGTCCCTTTGGCCTCAGTCTGGCGTCAAATCGGCGTCTTCCTTGCCACCATTTTCGGCCTTGGATTGGCGCAGTTTAAGCGGCAGCAGCGGATTTTTGAGCCTTAATCGAAACTTTTTCCCACCCTTCAAATCATTGAACTTACGGACTTTTTGCTGTTTTTTCTTGCCATCCCCTACCGAAAGTGCTTGACATGTCCAGAGGTTGTTCGTATACTTATCATCGTCGTTAGGATGTTGCACACGGAAAGAGGAGGCGATGGACCAAGCATGAAGCGGCCAAGACACCGGTCGAAAATCGAATAAAGGCAAGCTGAGAACGATCACGCGGCCACCCTACACCGGGTACCCACACAGGGGACGTAGGCCAAATACGGGGCGCAGGTTTGATCGGCAGCAGGAGAAGGCCCACCTAACAGGGCCACAGGACCGGGGCGACGTGCAGAGGGGACAAGCGCGCCTTGAAGACGCACGAGAGCGGACCCGGCAGCACGTACCCATCGCGTATGAGAGGAAGGAGGAAACCCGAAACGACCGAAAAGGCCGAGGGGCAACGCGACACGCGACGCGTTGCGAAGGCCCACCCGAAGGTTCCCAATGCCTTCGGCACAACCAACCCGCCCGCGTTCGACGGGCAACTCTCACAGGAGGAACCACCATGAAGATTTCAACGCGCAAAAACGCCAACATCGAAGAGATTTCCCTCGAAGATCGCTACCTCGCTTGGGAAGAGGAAACCACCGCAGACACGCTGCACAGGGCCGCGTTGGGCAGCCTGACGAAGAGTGGCCTGACGGGCTGGATTAGCTTCACCGAAAAGAGTGACTCTGACGAGGCTTAGAAAGCCGAGGGTAATACATATAGAGTTGGGACGTACTCAACAGAGGGGGATTGATATGAAAAAGACACTGCACGTTGAGCTTTGGAAGTTGTCAGACGTCTACCGCCGGTTGGACAGCAAGGGATGGAGAGTGATACGCACTAAACCGTGGCCGGGGAGGGCAGGCTTTATCCTCACAGTTGAAAGAGTGGACAGGCTAATGGACAGCCCAGTCGAAGGACTCAACTTCAGCCTTTGTTTCTGCCATCGCCCGCGTTAGACAAGCCAAACTCACTCACAGGAGGAAGCATAATGGCACCGAAAAAGAGCACAAAAAGAGATCCCTCGCCGCATGTGCAGCTTGCACTCGGCAAGGTCATGACGGCCTTCCGCGAGGGCACCATCGGACAGGCTGCGGCGATGTCGGTCATCAAGCCGGCTCCCGGCATCCCCTCAGAAGGGTACTCGTTCAACAATCGCGTCATCATGCACCTCTCCCACACCGCTGATGCCAGAGGCTTCCATGCTTGGAAGGCGGTCGAGCGAAACGTCAAAAAGGGCAGCAAAGCCATCCACATCCTCGCTCCCATGGTCTCCAAGAAGGAGGTGGAGGAGAATGGAGCGAAGAAAGAAAAAACCTTCGTGTACGGATTCAGGGCCGTCGTCGTCTTCAGGTACGAGGATACCGAAGGGGAGGTGCCGCCGGAATATGAGGGCCAGATCCCCACGGAACTGCCGGACCTCGCCGGCATAGCTACCCAGTGGGGCCTGAAGATCTCCTACGGACCTTCGGCGGACACTTATGCAGGATACTACCGTCATGGGGTGGAGATCGTCCTTGCATCGCCGGATGAGGCCGTCTTCTTCCATGAACTGGCCCACGCCGCCCACGACAGGATCGGCACGCTCAAAGAGAGCCCGAAGCTCATCAGGGAGGCGGTCGCTGAGATCTCAGCAGCGGCGCTGTGTCACCTCTTCGGGAAAAAATCCGCCGATGCCGAGTGCGTGGAGTATGTGAGCCGGTACGCGAAGGCTGAGGGAAAAGAGCCGGAAAAGGTGGCCCTGTCGGTGCTCAAGCAGGTGGGACAGGTTCTTGAGCTTATCCTCGAAGAGGAGGTAAAGCAGCCTAAGGCGGCCAAGAGTGCGCCGAAGAAACGTACGCCGAAGAAGGCCGCGGCCAAGAAGGCGATCACAAAGAAAGCTGCATAAAAAATCCTGGGGGCGGGGCTCAGGGATGAGCCCCGGAAAGGTCACGTTGGGAATCCCAAAGTCCCGACACACTCACACAGGAGGATTGAACGATGAAAAAGGTACAGAGTCCTGTTGGAACGCTCTACGCGGAGCGCATCTGGGATACGCTCCTCGTAACCGACGATCCGAAAGTTATTGAGGCGGCGAGGATCAAAGCGCTCAAGGATGGTCATGCGATCTCCCACGACGACGGCACGACGGAGCACCATAACGTCGATATGGACTGGCCGCTGGTATGGGACAAGAGCGGCGACAGGGTACGGCACACGACCGTCCGAGTCATCAAGCGGAACGGCGAGGTGATTGAGCGCACTCCGATTCGCAAGAGCTATAGGCTGTATGAGTAACTATTTTCATTCCATGAACAGGCGAACCGATCAGTCACCAACCACTAACAGGAGGAAAGCAATGAAAATAACGTACCTGACTGGAAGCGAGCCCGGAGTCAAAGAGTTGGGACAAGCGGTCGGATACAGTGGGCGGAAGTACGCCTTTAAAGCCGTCGAGGAAGTACAGATGAATTCAACCTACTGGGATGGCGGGAGCCGTTCAACTTGGACAGCGGTAAAGCTGTCAACTCGACAGGTTGTGCCGCTACCAAGATTTGGTCCTCCGCAATTTGGCGGACCGCAGTCGATTCCGCCGATTCCGCTGGAACAGGATATGGCCATAGTCGAGCACTCAATTTTTTGCGGCAAAGATATGGGGCTGACCATCTACATACACCCCAGCGACTCGCCACAGATGATTACCGAGCCAGACAGCGCAACGGACGACGAAAAGATAGTGCTGGCATACAAGGGACTGAAAAACACGTACGGCGGGAAAAAGAATATCCAGTACACCGAAGCGAACCGGCGATATGAAATAACCCAAGGTAGGTGGGACATTGCAACGGAAAGCCTTAAGGCTCGCAAGCTACTGAATAAGTCGGGAGCGATAACACCGAGTGGGCGCAATATCGACACATCACCATATAGGAGCTAAAGCAAGGGGATGCAGACTTGCCCCCACTGGCACACCCACTAACAGGAGGATAGTATCATCGCACAGTTAAGCAGACCTGCCCGTTGGGCAAAAGCGATCAGTGAAATCCGTGACGCTGCCAGCGAAATCGAGAGCCTTCAGGAAGAATACGAAGGTTGGAAAGAGGATTTGCCTGAGAATCTTGAACAGGGCGCTACGGCGGAGCGGCTGGACGAAGTGATCGAGGCATGTGAGACCTTCGTCGGAGCCATCGACGAACTGGAAGGGGTGGAACTCCCCCGAGGATTCGGCAGGGACTAAAAGGGGATGCGGACTATGCCCTGTCGTTCCTATTTTTCATTCACTATCAGAGTAACAACTGAGGAAGTGAACCATTGAAAAAACTTACCAGACTGCAAAAACGCATGGCGCCAACAGATGAAGACTTGGCTCGAATTGGAGCCAAGTCCGAGCGCCATATTGTTGTCGATTCAAAAGCCGATCCAGACTGCACGCAGTGTGATGGCACTGGCGCAGTATTTACTCCAGATCGCTTGCGTGGGGGGCATACCTGTCCATGCGTTTTAAGCCAAATCTAACGTAGGTAAGCTACCAAGGAGACACAATGAAAAAGCGTTCCGAACTCGCCACAGCCGCACCCACTAACAGGAG
>Ga0209349_1001223_pt1 | contig 12807 bp, 15 predicted proteins | sample ETNvirnome_2_130_FD_184067 | JGI IMG/M metagenome (GOLD analysis project Ga0209349, IMG submission 184067) | Marine viral communities from the Pacific Ocean - ETNP_2_130 (SPAdes) (version 2) | ecosystem: Environmental > Aquatic > Marine > Oceanic | place: Pacific Ocean | collected 2013-06-22
TTTGTTGGAATCCGAGGAACGGATTTTACGATAACGAGCGATGAGATTGGTCGGACAATGGTTATACTTTTGCCTGATCCAGATGGTACATCAAGCGGTTCAATATCGGTAACGACATTCGCGGGTACAGTAATAATGAATAAACCCTTTCAAGCCACAGTCGTTACAGTAGCTGAACAAATGCCTACAAAACCAGTAACATTAACCAATATGACATTAGATTTTATTGATAATTTACTGATTGTTAATCCACCTGAAGAAACAGAACGCGCTGTTGAAGAACAAAATACACAAGCAGACAATATATTAGATGTTGATTTGCTTGAAGAAAATGATTTAGACAAAGATTATCTTGATGAAGATGAGCTAGAAAATATTGATAGATTAGATATTGATTTGCTTAATATAGATTTTCTCACCGATTTGTTAGCTGTCATAGAAAGCGGTGTAAACAAAAAGGCAGAGGTTAGTGTTCTTGAAGGTGTTGAAATTGAAGGTATAACACCGCCATTTGATCCAACAACACAAACATATACTTTTGTTGAAGGCTCTATGCTTACAATATTTAGACAAGTAGAAAATACTATTGATTTACAATTAGATAAAGATGGTGCATATAATATATCAATACTTAGTGCTGGACAGCAGATAAAAGCAACAATCAATGGTGGTGGTGAAAGTGAAATATTCATTAATCAGTCTAATTAGTTATCTTATTGTTCTAATTTTTGGTCTTTGGCTTATGAGTTTAGAAGCTGATGACAATATTATTAACATACAAACTAAAGGCTCTGGTACAGCTATTTCAATAGATCAATCTGGCTCAGGAAATACAACAACAGTATGGTGTGGCTTATCTGGTGGCACTTACTCAACCCATACTTGCTCTAATGCAACTATGACAATAGACCAACATGGTTCAGATAATCTAGCAAAAGCGTATTCTCAAGTCAGTAATCATAACGATAACCAATATACCATCACCCAAAATGGCGACAATAATACTGGTTATCTTGACCTAGATGACGATGATAATATTGCGACAATCACGCAGACAGGCAATAGCAACTATGGTGAGATATATATGCAAGGTGATGATAACGTCTACATCATTACACAAACTGGTAATAGTTTTTACGCAAAGATGAGAGCTTTTGGTGATGACTCAGCATGGACAATCACACAATCAGGTGCTGGTAATCACAATGCGTACATAAAATCTTGTGGTAATTGCAATAATAATGATGCAACTATTACGCAATCAGGAAGTGGTGCAAAAGATGGAGATATTGAGTTTAGAAATAACCCATCAGATAACAACACAGTTAATCTAACGCAAAGCGGTAATGGTACGCATGTAGGTAACATATTGGTTAAACAAGGTAATTATACTGTTAATGCCACACAATCAGGTTCTACCAATCAAAATTACACTGTAACCTTAGACTGTACTAGCAACTGTAATAAGACCATTACTGTAAATCAATATTGATATGTTGTAAAAAAGTACAAAAATATGCTAAAGTTGCTAGAAATTACAAACAAAAATGGAAAATTAAAATGAGTAAAGTATTGATTGGTGTTATTTTAATCATGTCATTAGGTGGCTATTATCTTTGGAATGAGAATGCCAAGTTGCAAGCATTAAACTATGCATTTGAGTTAAGGGATAAGGAGCAAGCTGAAACTATAGCTACATTACAAGCTGATTTTAGCGAACAAACAGAAGGTCTTTTGGCTATACAAGAGCGTAGCAACGAAATACAAAAAGAAATGAATGCTTATTTGGATATATTCAGAAGGCATAGCTTAACCAAGTTAGCTAATGCCAAGCCTAATTTAATTGAAACTAGAGCAAATAAAGGAACTAAAGATGTATTTGACAGCATTGAAGAAGATTCTAGGGTACTTGATAATCTTGACGATGGTTTGCAGTTGCAGCCTGTACCATAAGATACTCCCTAAAAAAGAACCAGAAGTTCAAATAATAACAAAAGCTGTTGAAAAAGTTATTGTACAACCAATAATGCCAAGAGCTATAGACCTAAAAGAACCACATTGGTATGTGGTTTCTCAAGCTAATCTTGATGAGTTTTTGAAAAAAGTAGAGAAAGAACAAGGACAACTTGTTTTCTTTGCCATGAGCGTACCAGATTACGAGTTAATGGCATATAACATGCAAGAACTGAAAAGATATATCAATGAAATGCAAGAAATTATTGTTTATTATAGAAAAGTCACTAAAGGCGTTGGAGAAGAAGATGAAAATTAGTCAAGAAGGTATTGCGTTAATTAAGAAATTTGAAGGATGTAGAACTGAAAGCTACCGTTGTAGTGCAGATGTTCCAACAATCGGTTATGGGCATACTGCTGGTGTAAAAGATGGCGATTCTTGCACTCAAGAAGAAGCAGAACAAATGCTTGTCACAGATTTAGAAGAATTTGAAGGCTATGTTAATGATTTAGTCACAGTAGAGCTTACACCAAGTCAATTTTCTGCATTGGTTGCTTTTACGTTCAATTTAGGACCAAAAAACTTAGGCGAATCAACACTTTTGCGGTTATTAAACCTAGAAAAATACGATGAAATACCAGCACAATTTAAACGCTGGAATAAGGCTGGTGGGAAAACTTTAGAAGGCTTGATTAGACGGCGTGAAGCTGAGTCTTTATTATTTCAAGGAAAAGAATGGCATGAGGTATAACTATTCATTTATACTAACTCTAGGCAGTTCTCCATTACTGCTTAGGGCGTGGTAGTACCAATATTGTCACTATCTAGCTACCACGCCTGTTTTTAAATTATGCAAAATGTTTCTATAAAAGACTTTGATATACTTTCTCAAGCAGAGAAAGATGAAGCACTCTCTTTATTAAATCGTTATGAGCAAATAGATACGCAACAAGAATGTCATACTGATTTTCTCAAATTTGTAAAACATATGTGGGGTGATACTTTTATACTAGGTAGGCATCATAAAATAATTGCAGAGAAATTTAATCGTATTTCCACAGGTAAACTCAAAAGATTAATTGTATGTTTACCACCCAGACACTCAAAATCTGAATTTGCTAGTACCTATCTTCCAGCTTGGATGATGGGATTAAATGGTGCATTAAAGATAATTCAATGTACTCATACAGCAGAATTGGCTGTACGTTTTGGTCGTAAAGTCAGAAATTTGATTGATAGTGAGGATTTTAAACAAATTTTTCCCAATTTAAGATTACAAGCAGACAACAAAAGTGCTGGTAGATGGACTACTAACCAAGAAGGTGAATCCTTCTATGCTGGCGTAGGTGGTGCAATTACTGGTCGTGGTGCTGATTTACTTATCATTGATGATCCACATTCAGAGCAAGATGCACTCAGTCCTAAATCTATGGATAGTGCGTATGAATGGTACACATCAGGTCCAAGACAGCGATTACAACCGGGTGGCACAATAATCATCGTAATGACACGATGGAGTACCAAAGATTTGGTTGGCAGACTGTTAAAAAAACAGGGTGATGAACATGCAGATCAATGGGAAGTAGTGGAATTTCCAGCAATTATGCCAGATAGTGAAAAGCCATTATGGGGTGAATTTTGGAAAAAAGAAGAATTATTAGGTGTTAAAGCATCACTACCAGTTGCTAAATGGAATGCGCAATGGATGCAAAATCCAACAGCTGAAGAAGGAAGTATAATAAAAAGAGAATGGTGGAGAGAATGGAAAGGTGAAACTGTTCCAGCCTATAATTATGTTATACAAAGTTATGATACTGCTTTTTCAAAAAAAGAAACTGCTGACTACTCAGCTATCACTACTTGGGCAATTTTTGAGCATGATGATGATGGTCAACCAAATATCATTTTATTGGATGCAAAAAGAGTTAGAGTTGACTTTCCTGAGCTTAAAAGATTAGCATGGGATGAATATAAATATTGGGAACCAGATTGTGTTCTAATTGAAGCAAAGGCATCAGGAACACCGCTAACACAAGAATTAAGGCGCATGGGAATACCAGTAACATCATATGCACCATCAAGAGGACAAGATAAGGTTGCAAGAATGAACAGTGTAGCTCCAATATTTGAGTCAGGAATGGTGTGGTTGCCAGATGAAACATTTGCAGATGAAGTTAGAGAAGAATGCGCATCTTTTCCTTATGGTGACTATGATGACTATGTTGATAGCATGACTATGGCTCTTATGAGATTTAGACAAGGTGGTTTTTTGTCACTACATGAAGATTACCGAGATGAAGTGAAACTGTTAAAAAAGAACAGAACAGTATATTATTAATGAAGATTTGGCTAACATCGTTTAAATATGAGAATAAGGATTATGCTGGTCCAAATATTGTTGCAGAGAGTAGAGAAAAAGCACAAATAATTTGCGACATTGAAGGATTGAAATTAGAAGGACAGTTAGAAATGGTGCATGAAAATGAATTTGACTTTGAATCATTAGAAAGAACTGAAAATACAGTATTACATTAGGAATTATTATGGCAGTTGAAAGAGTTTTAGGTACAGAGAATGACCCAGATATTGTTGAAACTGGCAGTGAAATAGAAGTTATTCCAGAGCAAACTAGAGAAGAAGCAATATCTAACGCAGCTAGTATTCTGGTTTCTGAAGAAGGATTGTTCACTGAAGAAGAACTAGAAGAAGAACCACAGACTGTTGAAGAAGATTTTTATGCGAATATAGCAGAAAGTTTAGAGCCAACAGATTTAAACAAATTAGCCAGTGAGCTAATTGATTCGATTAAAAATGACTTAGAATCACGCTCAGAGTGGGAAAAGACATATACTGATGGATTGCAATATCTTGGCATGAAATTTGACGAATCTAGGTCACAACCATTTCAAGGTTCTTCTGGCGTTATTCACCCGATTTTGGCAGAAGCCGTGACCCAATTCCAAGCTCAGGCATATAAGGAACTTCTACCAGCAAAAGGTCCAGTAAAAACACAAATTATTGGCATGAGAACAGCTGAAACTGAAACACAAGCAGATCGCGTACAAGAATTTATGAACTATTACATTATGAATGTAATGAAAGAATATGACCCTGAATTAGATCAATTGTTGTTTTACTTGCCCTTAGCTGGCTCTGCTTTCAAAAAAATATATTATGATTTTTCCTTAAAAAGAGCAGTTTCTAAGTTTGTTACTCCAGAAGATTTGGTTGTGCCTTATGAAGCACCTGATATGTCAACAGCAGAGCGTGTTACTCATATTATCAGCATGTCACGCAATGAAATCAAGAAACAACAACTTTCTGGTTTCTATGCTGACATAGAAATACCAGAAGATAGTTACAATGATACAGATGATGAAGTAAAAGAAGAAATTGATGCAATACAAGGTATTTCACCTTCATATACTGAAGATAGAAACCGCACAATATACGAAGTCCACACAATTTTAGATATAGAAGGATATGAAGATTTAGCAGAAGATGGCGAACCAACAGGTTTGAAATTGCCATATATCATTACTATTGATGAGCAAGCTAATAAAATTTTAGCAATACGCAGAAATTACAATCCAGATGATCCTGATAAAAACAAGATAAATTACTTTGTACAATACAAATTCTTACCGGGTTTAGGCTTTTATGGCTTAGGTTTATCTCATATGATAGGTGGCTTATCAAAAGCATCTACATCTATCCTTAGACAATTAATAGATGCTGGCACTTTAAGTAATCTACCAGCTGGCTTTAAAGCTAGAGGTATGAGGATAAGAGATGAAGCAGACCCACTTCAACCGGGAGAATTTAGAGATATAGATACAACAGGTGGCTCTTTAAGAGAAAACCTTATTCCATTACCTATTAAAGAACCAAGCAATGTTTTGATGCAATTACTGGGGTTATTGATTGATTCTGGAAAACGATTCGCTGCTATTTCTGATATGAATATTGGTGATATGAACCAAGCGATGCCTGTTGGAACTACTGTTGCTCTATTAGAGCGTGGCACTAAGGTAATGTCTGCAATTCACAAAAGATTGCATTATTCTCAAAAACTTGAGTTTGGCTTATTGGCAACTGTTTTTTCTGAGTATTTACCGCCAGTTTATAATTATGATACTGGTACTGCGCCTAGAGAAATAAAACAAACAGATTTTGACGATAGAATAGATATTGTACCTATTTCTGACCCAAATATATTCAGTCAGAGCCAACGCATTACTTTAGCGCAAGAATTATTGCAGATGGTAACATCTAATCCAGATATACATGGTCCATTAGGTATGTATGAAGCATATAAAAGAATGTATGGTGCTTTAGGTATAGATAATGTTGAGTCATTATTGCAACCACCGCCAGATATGACACCTAGACCAGTTGATGCTGGATTGGAAAATTCTGGTTTCTTGTTAGGACAACCAGCACAGGCATTTCCACAACAAAACCATGAAGCTCATATACAAGCTCATTCTGGTTTATTCCAAACAGGTGTTGTGCAAGAAAACCCACAAATACAATCTTTAATTATTGCTCATATTATGCAACATCTACAATTCTTGTCAGGTCAAATTGCTTCAGAGCAGATGCCACCAGAAATGCAACAGAGAATTGGTGCTTTGCAACAGCAAATGCAACAAGTTCCACCTGAACAAGCAGAACAAATGCAACAAGAATTGCAAATGATGATGGATCAAATGTCATCACCAATACTTGCGCAATTAACAAATGATTTCTTAGCAACCATACAAACTACAAATAATGATCCATTGGTTGCGATTAGACAGCAAGAATTAGCTCTAAAAGACAAGGAAATTGATTTAGACCAAGAGAAGTTTGTTAATAAGCAACAGCAACAGCAACAAGAAACAATGATTGACACGCAATTAGCGCAAGAGCGATTAGATGTACAAAAATCAATTGCAGATGATAAGTTACAATTAGGTCTGGATAGACTCAAGCAACAAGCTGAGTTGAAATTATTAGAATTAGAACAAAAATTTAGGAGAAGTTAAATGGTATCTTCCATAAGATTACAGCAAATTGAAGAATTAAAAGCACAAAAAAAGATTGATAGAGCAAAAGAAGCTGAAGAATTTGCACAGGCAGAAGCTAAAGCAGTTGCAGAAAAAAAAGCATCAGATGAAAGAATTGCAAAGAAAATGGCAATTATCGAAGCTGGTGGTGTAGTTCCAAACCCTGAGCCAAAAGCTGTTAAAGCTGAAAAGCCAGTTGAAGAAAAGCCAGTTGAAAAGAAAGTAGCTAAAAAGAAAGTAGCTAAAAAGAAAGTAGCTAAAAAGAAAGTAGCTAAAAAGAAATAGTATGCCATTAAGACAAGGCAAAGTGGATTAAATTACAAAATGAGAAAATAATGGATATAGTAGATATACTTAGTGACTTACATAAAGAGATAGATTTTCAGTTGAATCAGGTTAAAGAAACATACATGAGTGGTCAATTAAAAGACATGGAACAACATAAGTTCTTGCAAGGACAGCTATATCAGTTATACAATATGCAAGACTTTATAAAATCATACAAAAAAGAAGGATAACTTATAAATGGAAGCAAAAGTTGAGTTAGCAACTGCTTATGTTGAACCTGATGATGTTGTTTTAGACCCAGATAAATTGGATGGAACAGCTCTTGAAAGAATGCCACAACCAACTGGTTGGAGAATCCTTGTTTTACCTTATCGTGCAAAGAACCAAACAAAAGGCGGTATTGTTCTTACCAAAGAAACAGTCGAAAAAGAGTCTTTAGCTACTCTTGTTGCTTATGTAGTGAAGAAAGGACCTTTGTGCTATAGTGGCGAGAAATATGGAAAGCATTGGTGTCAAGAAAAACAATGGGTTTTAATCAGCAGATATGCTGGTGCTAGGTTTAAATTAGATGACGGAGCAGAAGTGCGCATAATTAATGATGACGAGGTTATTGCGACAATTTCTAATCCAAATGATATAGTGAGCTTATAATTATGACAAATGAAACAGTTGAACAAGTTAATGAAGAAGAAACAACATTTACTGTTGTAGATGATCCTGTTGCATCTCAAGATGCACAAACAGTAGATTCAGATGATGAGCTAGATAAATATACTAAGAATGTTAGTAAAAGAATTAACAATCTTAATAAAAGAAACAAAGAAGCTGAAGATAGAGCGCAAGTTGCTGAAAGATTGTTAGCTCAAAAAGATGCTGAAAATAAAGCATTGCTTAATCAAACACAGCAACTTTCTAGCAATATATTGGTTGCAGAAGAACAATCAATACAGGCAAAAGAGCAACAAGCTGATGAACTGTATAAGAAAGCAGTAGAAGCTAATGATGCTGAGTTGATGTCTAAAGCAGATACCTTAAAGAGTGATTTATCAATACAAAAAGAGAAATTGCGTATTGCTAAAAATAGACAAGAAACAGCACCTGTTCAACAACAACAGCCTGTTCAACAACAACAGCCTGTTCAACAACAGAATGTTGAGCCAACAGCGCAAGCTCTGGCTTGGTCAAAGCAAAACTCTTGGTATGGCGACCAAAGTGACCCAACTAACACAGAAGCTACGCAATATGCGTATTTTCAACATTTTAATCTGGTGAATGAAGGATTTGAAGCAGATTCAAATGAATATTATGATGAATTAAATCAAAGAGTTTTTAAGGTTTATCCAGATTTGGGTAATACCTCAAAAAGTGCTGAAAAAAATGATGCTAAACCCACTGTGCAAAGAGTTGCATCTACTTCTTTAGGAAGTCGGCAGAAAACACAAGCAAAAAAGAATGGCGTAACTTTCTCCAAATCTGAAATGAAACGCCTACAAGGACTCAAACCACACAACATGAAAGAGGAAGAATGGTTAAAAAGAGTCGCTAAAGAGAAACAAAAAATCTCACAAAGAGAGGTAGGTTAATATGTCAGGTTTAGAAGATTTAGCTAAAACCAGCCGTGAATCCGAGTCACACGATAAACACGCTCGTAGAAAACCATGGGAGCCAGTTAAAAAACTCGATACTCCCCCAGCACCTGAAGGATATGAATACAGGTGGATAAGGGAGTCAACTCTTGGTGTTGAAGATGCTAATAACATTAGTTATAGATTGCGTGAAGGTTGGGAATTTGTACAAGGTTCTGAACTTCCAGCAGATTGGCAACTTCCCACACTTGGAAGCGATAGAGGAAGATTAGCTGGCGTTGTATCAAACGAAGGGTTGGTCTTGGCGAAAATGCCACTAGAAACTGTTCAAGAAAGACGAGATTATTTTGAAAAAATGAACGAAAAAAATAATCAAGCATTGGATAACACTATGTTCAATGATAGTCAGAAGGACAATCGCTATGTGAAATATGATTCCAAGCGCAACTCTCAGGTTACTTTTGGTAAGAAAAAAAGTAGCTGATAACACAGGAGTAAAACAAAATGGCGAATAAAGACGCTGCTTTTGGTTGTAGACCTGTTCGTATGATGGGCGGTGCGCCCTATTCTGGCGGTCAAAGTCGCTATAGAATAGCAAGTGGAGCTACGACTCCGATATACCAAGGCGATTTAGTTACGCAACTAACGGCTGGTGTACTCGGTAGACATGCTGCTACAGGCACAGTACCCATAGTAGGAGTTTTTAATGGTGTTCAATACACTGATCCTACTACTAGCGAACAAGTGTACAAAAACTATTATCCGGGCAGCATTGCTGCTAGTGATATAATAGCTAACATAATTGATGATCCTAATGTTGTTTTTGAAGTTCAAGCTGATGCTGCTATGCCAGTAGCTGACTTGTTTGGAAATTTCGATGTTGTGGATGCATCAGATGTTGGTGATGAATATTCTGGGAGATCAAATACTGAGCTTGATGTAACGACTGGTGCGACAACTGCCACGTTACCTCTCAAAGCTATAGATATTTCTCAGGACCCTTTAAACTCAGATGTCGGATCGGCTAACACCAATGTTCTATGTGTGATTCAAAACCACATATGCGGACAGAAAGGTGCTGGTCTAGCTTAGGAGAATATTATGGCGATAAGTAGAGCGCAATTAGCTGCTGAGCTAGAACCCGGCTTAAACAGCCTGTTTGGTATGGAATATGACCAACATGGCAAAGAGTATGCAGAAATTTTTTCAATGGAAGATTCATCGAAAGCCTTTGAAGAAGAAGTTCTCATAGTCGGTTTTGGCGCAGCACCAGATAAAGCAGAAGGTCAAGGCGTAGTTTTTGATAACGCAAACGAAAGTTACACAGCTCGTTATTCACACGATACTGTGGCACTTGCTTTTGCACTTACCGAGGAAGCAATCGAGGATAATTTATACGATTCTTTAGGCAAGCGTTATACAAAAGCATTAGCTCGTTCAATGGGTCACTCGAAAGAAGTGAAAGCCGCAAACGTGTTAAACAACGCTTTTTCTAGCAGTTATACAGGTGGAGATGGCGTTAGCTTGATTAACACATCACACCCATTAGCTGGTGGTGGCACTGATGCTAATAGAGCAAGTTCAATGGCTGATCTTAACGAAACATCGTTAGAAGCAGCACTCGTTGATCTAGCAACTTTCACAGATGACAGAGGACTTAACATATCTGTAATGGCGAATAAACTCATTATTCCACCACAGCTCAATTTTGTAGCTGACAGATTGTTAGCAAGTGCTGGTCGTACTGGAACCGCAGACAATGACATCAACGCAATCAAAAACACTGGTATGGTACCGGGTGGTTACGTTGTTAATCATCATCTAACAGATACTGATGCGTGGTTCCTCACGACTTCAGTAACTGACTCAGGTGAAGGTCTGAAAGGTTTCCAGCGAACTGCTATGTCAACTAGCATGGAACCTGATTTCGCAACAGGCAATATCCGCTATAAGGCTCGCGAGAGATATTCTTTCGGTTGGAGCAACTGGCGTGGTATTTACGGAAGTCAAGGTGCTTAAATGAACCAACAGTAGGGTTTATTACTCAACTACTGATAAAGGGTGCTTTCGCACCCTTTTTTTATGCCTAAAATAAATGTAAATTAGTTGTATTAAAAGTTGTACTTTTTTATTAAAAGTAGTATTATATGTATGTGGAAACAATAATTAAAAACAAAAAGGAGAAAAAAGTGGTTAAAACTTCATACACAGAAAACGAAAAGAAAGCATTACATTTAGTAAATGAAAGTATTTTCGATAATGGTTGGTCTTGGGAAAGTGGTCCTGAGTTTGGAAATGAGCATTGGGAAAATGTAACTCTTTTAGGAATGATAGAACTTTTGGTTTCAGAAGGATGGTCTACCAAATCAGCAGAAGGAACTATTGGTTCAATTGTAGATAAAGATAGAGTGTTTTCTGATTCTGAACAAAAAAATGATGAAGGTGAAAAACTTTTTACTTCTCGTTGGACTAATGTTTACAACGATGAAGATAATGTCAGTGCTGAAGAAGCAGAAATATTAACTAACAAAGGAATGGCGTAAGCAATGGAAGATAAAACTTTCAAATTACCTTTACAGTTTGGAGAAGAAATCGCCCTTCCCGATGGGCGATTTGTTTCTACTGCTATTATTGAAAAAGATAATCAAGACTTCTGGGCGATTTACAGAGCAAGAAAAACAGAACTTAAAAAAGCTGGTATTTTTATCTTCAAAGAAAATGAGCAATGGGTTTGCAAACGATATAGAAATGATAATCAAAAGATTGAAGAATCTATGGCTATTTCTAGTGAAATTAAAATAAAAGCACCAAAAGGCTTGGATTACTACCCATACCAGAAAGCTGGCATAGAATATATATCAAAAAAACCATCAGCTTTAATAGCTGACGAAATGGGATTAGGTAAAACAATTCAAGCTATTGGTTTGATGAACTCAGTCGAATTACCAACAGTGCTTATAGTTGTACCAGCTTCAGTCAAAATTAACTGGGGTATAGAATGTAATACTTGGTTGGTTAAAAATCGTGACATAAAAACCATAGAAAATGGCAAAGATGAGTTTCCTTTAAATCCTGACATAGTAATTATTAATTACGATCTATTGACTAAATTTAAAGCACAAATACTTTCAAGAACTTGGAGCTATGTAATTTTCGATGAGTGTCATTATTTGAAAAACCCTAAAACTGCTAGGTCAAAAGTTGCTTTGAAAATAAAAGCAGATAGGAAAGTTGCCTTAACAGGCACACCAATACCTAATAAACCTATTGAATTACAGCCAGTAGCTGGTTATTTAAGTCCAAATGTATTTGGCAATTTCTTTAAATACGCATATAAATTCTGTGGCGCACATCAAATTAATATTGGTCGCAAGACTGTTTGGAATTTTGATGGTGCAACTAATCTTGATGAATTACAAAAAAGACTTAGATCAACCATAATGCTCAGAAGAAAGAAAAAAGATGTTTTGACTGAATTGCCTGACAAAGTAAGACAGGTTATCGTTCTTGGTAGAGATGATTTTGGAGAACAGCTAGAAAAAGAATATGATGCATGGTCAGATGTTGTTGCAGACACATCATCCAATGATATTGCTTTTGATAAAATGTCAGGTGTTAGGCATCAAATGGCATTACAAAAAGTCAATCATGTGGTTAAGCATGTATCAACTATTGACCATCAGGTTGTAGTGTTTGCGCATCATAAAGATGTGATAGATGGAATTAAAAAAGGCTTGGAAGAATATGATAAAAAAGTCGTTATTCTAACTGGCAGTATGTCAACAAAAGCTAGGCAAGAATCAATAGAAACATTCCAAAATGGTAAAGCTGATGTCTTTATTGGTAGCATACAGGCTTCTGGTGTAGGGATTACATTAACAGCATCTAGCCATGTCGTTTTTGCAGAGATGGATTGGGTTCCAGCATC
>Ga0209349_1001225_pt1 | contig 12789 bp, 12 predicted proteins | sample ETNvirnome_2_130_FD_184067 | JGI IMG/M metagenome (GOLD analysis project Ga0209349, IMG submission 184067) | Marine viral communities from the Pacific Ocean - ETNP_2_130 (SPAdes) (version 2) | ecosystem: Environmental > Aquatic > Marine > Oceanic | place: Pacific Ocean | collected 2013-06-22
AATGTAATTTGCGTTTTTCAAATCACCTTGTACTTCAAACTTTTCATTTTTCATACAAGGTTGTTTTGCTAAATTACCACCCATAATTGCTCTGGTATCTATTCCATTATCTTCTAAATAATTAACTATTGTTTTTCTATTGAGTCCATTATTAGGTTTAACTGTTATGATATATCCATAAAATGCATGTTCCCCTTTATCTGGAATAAAAGGTAACTGTAAATGAAATTTATAATCACTAAGATGTTTGGTATAATAATCAGCTATTTCATTTCGTTGTTTATTCAACTCATCTAATTTTCTAACTTGTGGAATTCCTAAAGATGCATATATATCTGTCATTCTAAGATTATACCCAACAACTTCAAATGCATATCTTTCATCAAAATCTTGCAACTCATCATTAGAATAATAAAACCTCGATTTATTTTTATCATATTCTTTCAACCTACCAAATTCTCTCATTGATTGTAACAAACTATACAACTCCTCATCATTTGTCATAACCATCCCACCTTCACCAGTAGTAATGTTATGTGCTACAAAAAAACTAAATGTAGATAGAGTTCCAAATGAACCCATCTTTTTACCATCCCAAGATGCACCATGTGCTTCACAACAATCTTCTAAAACTGGTAAATTATGATAATTTGCCACATCCATAACACTTCTCATATCAATAGGACAAGCCAAAGTTGGAACTGGCATTATTAATCCTGTATTATTATTTATTGCCATTTCCATTTCAACAAGATTAATATTATAAGTATCCCTATCCACATCAACAAATCTCGGAACTAATCCTAATTGAACTATTGGCATCACAACTGTAGCAAATGTAGTTGCTGGTAAAATAACTTCAGAACCTGCCTTAACTTTACCAGATTTGAGTAATACAGACAATGCAAGTAAATTTGCAGATGAACCAGAATTACAAGCAACTCCAAATCTAGTACCTATATACTCTGAATACAATCTTTCAAATTCTTTAACCTTTGGACCTTGTGATAATCTTAAATCCAACAAAGTACTAATAGCACCTCTCAATTCCTCATCTGAATAACAAGGATATCCAACAGAAACTCTATCTGTTTCTGGATTAAATGGTTTTTCTTTTAAGTATTCATCACAATACTCTGATACCATATCTAATATTTTTTCTTTCATTTTTGATCCCTTCTTCCTTTAATAGAATACCAATCATAATTGTCTACATACCATCTATATGTTTTTTCCAACCCCTCTTCAGTTGAATAAATAATATCATATCCTAAACCTCTAAGTTTATCTATATTGGGACATCTCCTTTTAACACTACCTTCTGGTGCTGGCAATACTTCAAAGTTTGGTTTTTTATTTGCTACCTTAAATAACATTTTAGCCAAATCAATAATTTTCATTTCTTCTTTATCATTCCCTATATTATAAGTTTCACCATTAGTTTCTTCAGATTCCATAATCATAATCAATGAATCAATAACATTTCCTATATAATTAAAAGAACGTGTTTCCTTACCACCATAAATTTTAAATGGGGATTCTTCTCCTATTATTCTATCTATAAATTGTGCAACAACATGCTCAAATCCCATTCTCGGTCCAAAAAAATTATGAGGCCTCACTATAGTAAATCTATCAAAATCACGTCCATGCTTATAACAATTAAATGCAACTTCACTTGTCAATTTACCCACACCATAACTCCATCTAACATTTTTAACATCATCAATTGACAGAGGAACTTCTTCTGGAGTTGGAATTGGAAATTTTCTACCCATAACTTTCATCGTACCCGCATATGCTTCACAACTACTTGTAAAAAGTATTTTTCCCTTACTTTGATTTACTACCCAATCAAGAACATTTATAGTTCCAATAACTCCAGTTTTTAAAACTTCAACAGGGTGATTATAAAAATTAGCAGTACCATTAAAAGCAGCCAAGTGATAAATGTAATCATAATAATCTTTCTGTAAATATTGGAACGTATTTAAAGATGTAATATCCCCTCTTACAGATTTACAATTTTCATGTTGAGTAACCTTTCGAAAATCTTCATCATCATTTGGTCTGGAAAAATTATCTATTATGGTAACTTCATAATCTTTATCCAATAAATCTTTAGCTAAATGTAATCCAACAAATCCAGCTCCACCTGTAACTAATACTTTTTTCATATTTCTTTCCTCATTCCTTTTGGAACTTTTACAACAAACTTTTCATTTTCTTCAACAATCATTTTAAATAATTGTAAATTTAAACCCAACTTTTCAACTAAATAACCCATTGCTTTAGTATCCTTCGGTAAACAAACTCCACCAAATCCACCAAAATCTTTATTTACATTTAAATAATGGCCTTCAAAAATACCATGCAATAAAAATGCATCCTTCACAACATCATAATTAGCACCAAGTTCTCCACATATTTTATAAAAGGTATTAGCAAATATAACTCTCATTGCTTTGTATGTATTAGAAAAATATTTAACTAACTCTGATTCAATAATACTTGCTTTAATTCTATGAACTGGTAAACTACCATGACTCTCTTTTATTTTTTTATATACTTCTTCACTATCTGTACCTACAAGTAACAAAGAATTATGATTTATAAAATCTTCTTCTGCACATCGTTCTCTTAAAAATTCTGGAACAAAACACATAGTAAGATTTGTCTCATCTTTAAACTTCTCTGTAGTACCAGGTTCAACTGTACTTTTTATTGCAACAATACCCTTATAATCTAATCTATCTAAATCACCAACAACTTCATGCACTATAGATACATCACATGCCCCATCTTCATTTGAATTTGTAGGTACACAAATATAACATATTTCTGTATCTAAAACATCTTCTATTTTTGTATAAAGTTTAACATCATGCTCTTTTACATCATGACCAATTCTTTCAAATCCTGCTTTAATTGCTGAACCAACCACCCCCAATCCAACTATTCCTATATTCATAGTATCTCCTATAAAAAGTTTCTAAGTTTATTAATATATGTTTCTGTACAATTAAAATCTAATCCACCTTCAATAGTATAATTAATAAATTCTTCATCCCTACCATTTTCTATTTGTTCCTCAACACTATTTAAAATATCTTTTTTATTTAATTGTACTAACCCTCTGTAATCATAAAAATTGCCTGTTATCCCAGCACCATCAATTAATATAGTAGGTATCCCTTTTTGAATAGATTTAAATGCAAATGTAGATGGTGCAGATATTACAATACTTGCTCCACAAATAAGTTGATTATTATCTTCAAAATCCATCATAACAATATAATCTAATTCTTTTGGAACTATACTTGCCAAATACTGAAAATCCTTATCTGGGTATGGCTGATCAGCCCTACTCTTCAATTTAAATACAACTCTTTTATCATATTCCTTTTGCAATTCAAGCAAACCACTTTCTTTCATAAAATTCTCATCAAACTGAACATCAAAAGGACAATCTCTATTACCTAAAAAATTAACAATAACAAGAATAAAATCATCAGTTCTTTCATAATATTTTAATTCATCATTTGATGGTATACCTACAGTAAAAATATAATCATTATTTTCACTTGCATCCTTTTCTTTCTGACCAAATACAAATGCATAATCAAAAGCCTTTTTATAAAATTGAGTAATATGACTCTTTGGTGGAAACCACCAATTTCCATGTACATTTCCAATCATAGAACAATCTGTATTTTGTGTTTGTTCATATAAAAGATGAACTCCATGCCTATTTCTATCATCATCATAAAGAATAATATCATACCCTTTAATATCAAAATCTATCATTTCTTTAGAAGGATTTAATCTTGATGACTCAAATCCTGCATCATAAACATCATCAATAAAGTCAATATACCTTGCTTCAAATAACATTCGGGGGTCAATATCCCCATACCACCTCATATCATAACTCATCTCATTCACTCTTAATAAATCTATACTACAAAATTTACTTAATTCAGGAATAATAGGATATATTTTTTCCCCTACCCTATAAACCGTTGTTATTAATAATACTTTATTCATTTATGTTTAGGTAAGGGGATACCTTCTAAAGATTCCATAATTTTACCTTCCCTTATTTTGTCTTCCGCAGACATAATTTTATCCATAGTATTCTCGTTCGAAACTTCTTTTTGCAGTTTATCATCGTATTCTATAAAAATTTCTTTTGAAGGAATATAACATCTTAAATCTTCGAATCTATCCATTCCATTTTCAAAATCATAATATCCTTCATAAAAATTCGGTTGTCTTATATCAGCAAATGGTATTCTTGGCCCAAAATGTGAAGCACCACTACCAATATGATTATAACTAGCACCTGGTTTACCACCAATTCTTTCCATACTCCAATCCTTTTTACTTTCTGGTATAAACTCTTTAAGTCTTTCCAAAAAAAACTCAGTTCTATAAATTCCATCTAATGATAATCTTTTATGTGGTGCAAATTTACCCCAATACAAATGACCAAACTCAGCTTTCTGCATCATAGGAAATTTTTCCCCACCCTTACTTTTTATCATCTTCTTTGTATACCTTTTATTATTATATTTACCAATCTTTGTAAGTAAAAAATAATCACAACCATATTTTACAAATGCTTCATCTGCCACATTCAACCATTCTTCTCTATTCATGTTAACTTGTTGGTCTTCACATAAATACATCACTAATGGAGTCTTTACTTGCTCAACTAAAGATAAAGTTACTAATGCCCAATCCTTTTCTAACTCATTATAAAAGTCCAATTGTGATATATGTTTTCTATATGATTCTAATATAACTTCTAAATTCTCAGTATCATTAAAATTAACAATAAATGGACACTTCAAAACCTCATTAAGTTTAGAAAGATTATCAGTAATAATTTTTAATCTGTCCGTATCATCACATATAAAATTTTGAACTACAGTTAAGCTCATTTATAGATATTTAACCAATGTTCGATCATTTCATCCATCAAAGAATTAAAATCATATTCTGGTTTCCAACCAAGAACTTCTCTAATTTTAGTTGGATCTCCCCTTAGATATTTTAACTCATGCGGCCTCATATGTTTTTTATTTTGAACAACATAATCTTGATAATCCATATCTAACTTACTAAAAACAGTATGACATAAATCCCTAATTGAACGGGTTTCCCCAGTAGCAACAACAAAATCATCTGGTTCTGTATGTTGCATTATCATAATCATAGCTTTAGTATAATCTTTAGAATGACCCCAATCTCTATATGAATCCATATTACCTAACTCTAATTTATCAACTATACCCTTTTTAATTTGAACTGCTGTTTTTACAACTTTATTAGTTACAAAATTAGAACCTCTCCTTGGGGATTCATGATTAAATAATATCCCATTACATGTCCATAATTTATAAGCATGTCTGTAATTCCTCATCAAATTATATGCAAATACTTTAGCACATCCATAGGGACTTGTAGGATGCATAGGTGTAGATTCTCTTTGATAACCATCTTCATCAACTGAACTACCAAACATCTCTGATGATGAAGCTTGATAAACCTTAGCCTTCGGACAATGTTGTCTCATTGATTCCAATAAATTTAATAATCCTAACGCATTAGTTTGAACTGTAAATTGTGGAATATCAAAACTAATTCGTACATGACTTTGTGCAGCAATATTATAAATTTCATCCGGCTTTACAGTTCTCAACATTCTATCAATTGAACTTACATCCAATAAATCACAATACTCTGTATGAATTGAATTATTTCTCATTAAATGATCAATTCTACTTTCTTGATGTTCAGCAACTGAATTCCTGCGAATAAATCCATAAACTTCATATCCTCTTTCAAGCAAATGTTCTGCAAGATAACTACCATCCTGTCCTGTTATACCTGTAACTACTGCTTTTCTCTTCTTCATATACTGTCTCCTATATGTTTTTTATTATAAATTTCTTTTTCTAAATTCAATTTATATTTTGTTTGTTTTGTTTCAGAACCAAATCCTTTCCAACTTGAGCTCATTGGTTTAAGTCTAACAACATCTGAAATTCTAAATTCTTTAGGTATTTCTAAATCATTCTCAAAAAAACTATCTGCACAATTTAATAACATATTAACTTCCCTCGCAGTACTTTCTCCAAAAATACCAATATTATGATCTAACATATACCATTTTCCTTCATTTATTAAATTAAAAAATCTTTGAGATTTTTCCTCTTTCTGCATGTGATCCATATCCTTAGCAACTTTCGGTTCACCAAGACATTCAAACATAATTTTTAAAACACCAACTCTCCAAAAATGATGTTGCCATTGATATTTTATTGACCTTCGTCTAAGAAATCGTAAATCCTTATATTTTATTTCATCTTCATAGGTGTTATAAAAATCATTTTCCCATTTAGTAAAAGAAATTGACATAATAGAATCATCATCTACATTCATAACCCAATCAGCAACCACCCCAGCCTTATCAGAATTTAATTCTATTGGATAAACATCATCTGAAGCCCAGAATATCCATTCATTATTTTCTAAATCTTCAGTTAACACTTTTATTGTTTTTTTAAATTCAACGGGAGTTTTTATTAATTCAACTTTATCTCCCCAATTTTCTTTTAAAAAATCTGGATAAATATTATTCCATGGAACTCTCCACACAAATGGATTGGAAGGCCACAAATTATCATATGTTTTTATCATATGATTTGTTATAGGATGATATTTATCGCAACTTAAAACAATTGATTTCATTTTATCTATTTTTCAACTTATTCAAATAACTATCGTAACTCCAATCATCTTTAAAGATGGGTTGATCATCTAAAGGTGCATAAGATGTATGATCTTGTGAATCCTCATACCAATTTTCCTTTTCAAGGTCTTCTAATATTAATAATCCTCTAGCAGCATCATCCAATGTCATATACATATTCCATCCCATAACTTCATATTGTTCATCCCATTGATCTTTATTTAAATCCCTTCCTTCAAAACTTGCCATTCTTGCCCAATCATACATCTCTTTACTATCTGTTAAAATCATACCACCCTTACCAATAGGAAGTCGTTTTTTAATCTGAAAAGACATAACTTGTATAGAATCTTCTATATACATACCTCTTTGAAATCTAACTGCACTATCCCATACATTAGTAGGTTTAATTCGATAAACCCCACTCCAACTTATATCCTCAAATCTAATTTTAAATCCATTTACTTTTGCAACCATTGGTGGTGATACATAACATCTTGATGGAAATGTTAAAACATCACCCTGTTTAATTTTTCCATTAATTAATGACCATTGTAAACCTAACATAATCCCATCTGTACAATTATCAATTGCTAATGCATAAGGTGCTCCAGTATAATCTGCCATTTTTTTCTCAAACATCCATATTATTTCCCTGGGGTCATCCCAAGTATAACCTCTTTTTTGAAGCTCGGATAATTCTGATCTCTGCCACTCTTCTGGCAAATGACCTAAAGGCCAAGGATTATAATTAGTTTCTAACTCTTTACTACTCATATTTATATACCTCTATTTTTTAAATCTGTAAACAACATATCTATATAATTTTCATCCATATCTAAATTAGTATACTTATCAATTATACTAATAAACTCTTCTCCATGTTTATGAAAATCAAAGTCTCTTCTAAATCTTTTAATATGCCTTAATTTATGTGGTTGCCATGCCCACTCTAAAAATCTTATAACTAAATCATCCACAATATTTAAACCAAAAACATCCACATTCTCTGGATCAAATGCAACTGGTTTAGGAATTGATTGTACCCATAATCTATCCAATGCAAACTTTAAGTATTTTTTATCTACATCAATTGTTACCCCCTGATGATTAATACTATATGGAAAATCATCCATTATATCAAACCTAAAATTCAGTCTATCACCAGTCTGATTATTTGGTGAGATTATATCAACATGATTTCTAATACCTTTTTTTGTAGTTTTAATCATATAACCATCATCTTTTAAATATTCTAATCTATCTAATATTATATCTGTTAATTTATTTCTATCTCCACAAATAATATCCATATCATCATAATCAAAATAATCTGGAAACCAATCTTCACTTTTAATAACTGCATAATTATCCAATCCCTTTAATACTTCCAAAACATCTATTAAATTAGAAAATCCTTTATGTTTAAAAACTCCTTGAACTACCTCTATTTGAGCTTCAGTTTTTCCTTGAACTTTTAAACATACTAATCTATGATCTCCATCCCAAGATTCATATCTATCTCCTTCTTGTTTTACTCTAATATAATCAGTACTATAATCTCCTTCTAAATACTTAAAATTATAGGCAAAATTCTGATACTCAACATCTGTCATATATCCTGCTTTTGCTCTTCCTAACCTTTGCATTCTATCATAATACTCTGCATATTCATTTGAATTTTCAGTTAAAAGTTTATAATGTGGTGTATTCTCCATTTTATATGGATTAACAATCCCATTATCATCAAATAATCTTATATAAATTTTATCTAAACTAATAGTATCTATCATAACTCTTTTTTAGTACACTCCATATTTAAACTAATTAATATTCCTTAAAACCCATATATACTGATTCCATTTTCCTTTTTGCTCACACCAAAAAACTATTTCCCAACCTTCAATTAACATAGGCCATCTAATTTCACCATAAGCTCTATGTGCATTCCATAATATTTCATCTTCCCCCTTAAAATCATCAGGTGCTGGTTTACCACCTTTACCTAACGGGACCATCAAAATTAAATAACCATCATCAATTAACATAGTTTTTAATATGGACATTGATTTAATATCTCCATTCGGATCAATCGTATCCCCATACCTTCCCAATCCACTATGTTCATAAGTTGAAAAAGAACAAGCCACTTCAAACTTTTCTATATTATCAATATCTTCATAAGTAATTGATTTTATTTTTTTAACTTTATCAGTAACAACTATAGGATTATATTCAAGTATAGTAACAGAATTTGCTTTAGCATGTAAACAAGCTCTCGCTATAACAGCTCCATTTGTAGAACCTACTACTAAAACATTTTTTTCTTTTACATATTTATTCAAAGCTTCCATAGTCTCTTTACCAAGTTTATAATTTTCACTCTTATCAAGAGGTACAGGACTATCCGTATTTATTTGGAAATTTCCTCCTTGAGCTACATTTTGATCCTTATAATAATTAAAGTTAATATTAACTTTATCGTTCATACTAAATTCTTTTTGAATTTCCTCAGATAACCAACCAAATCTAGGAGGAGCTTTTATAGTTTTTGATTTCACTTTGAACATTCCACATTTAAACTAATTAATATACCCCTTTCCTTATCCATATGAGGAAGAAATGATTGAGAATGATCATCAAATTCCGAATGTTCTGTTTCTCTCCAACTATATTTATGAATATTTTTCATCCCAACTGATTCTAATAATTCTGTTAAACTATCTAAATCATAAACTGTCTTATGATATACTGTTTGTGGTTCTATTCCAATTTCATAATCTGTATCTAGAGTTACTTTATCCATATTCATTTTCCCATAAAGTGGTCCCAAAAAAGATTCTAATTTATATTCTTTCTTCCAAAGATATAAAATAACCATAGTTTCAAAATCTGGTACTGCTAATCTTAATACTCCACCAGGTCCACCTGGAGGATATTTTAAAACTCTTCTCCATTCAGATAATACTTCAACTGCTTCTTCTCTATCAAAATATTCAAGTAAATGAGATGCGTATATTAAATCAACCGATTCATCTTCAAATGGTAATCGAGTAACATCATGTGAATGTAAATGTGGAAAATCTCCACCATCAATATGAACCCAATCTTCACCAAAATCTCTCTCTCCACAACCTAAATGTAATTTAACTTTACTCATCTAAAAAAACCTTATCATTTTCCTGTCCTTTATAAGGACCTGTTTTGTATTCATAAACTAAAGTGCCATCTTCTAAAATCAAATATGTATGTCCACCACTCAAAGTAACACTACAATCACCAGCTTCTAATATAGGTTTTTCTAATAATGTTCCATCAATATCATATAAATGACATTCTACTTTACCTTTAATAACTACCCAAGATTCTTGTGCAATAACTTTATCTTCTCCGTCTTTCCAAATGTGTTGGTGTGGTTTAAATGTATGTCCTTCATCCATATTGAGAGCAGACAACTGAATAAATTCATCTTCTCCTACTACATCTCGTCTATGTCCATCTTCTATCGTATAAAATTCATCTACTATATGAATGATATGTAATAACTCAGCTGGATCTACTTTTGAATAAATATATTTCATACCTTTATTAACTCCTTTTCATATGTATTCAACTTTTCAATATAAATTGTAAAAATTTCATACTCCATTTCTCCAACTTCACCACTTGCAGATATAACTTGACTTAAATTATTTATAAATCCACTATGTTCATCTTTCCACTCTCTAGCATCAAACTCTATAATAATATCATTATCTTTATCATCGGTAATTGACTTAACTCTATCTTCTAAATCATATAAAGTATTATCTTTCTCATCTTTTATATAAGAATCAATAACATTACTTTCAAGATCTGTATAAACAGTAGAACACCAAGGTTCAATTTTTGATAAAAAATCAGCAGTACAATTCTTAACAACAAACCCAACATTATACTTTGGTGGTATAATAGGATACATCATTTCATCATGCATAACAAAGTGCCCCCATTTTCTAACAAAGTTTCTAGTACTTCTAATATTCTGTTTTAACCACTCATCACTTTCTCTGCCCTTCATAAAAACCTGTCCATCTGGATTACGTTTCGCTCCATCCTTAAATCTTGAACCTCTACTAGTCATATGATATACAAAACCTTCCCAAGTTTGAATCAATTCATATCCTGCCAAAACAAACCGATTGAATATATCTGAATCTTCTTTTGATTGTGGAGCGTATAATGGGTCGTGTCCGTTTATCTCTTGAAAATCTGATTTATATATAGCCCAAGGTGCAAATATACCCTTTGTTGTTTTAGCGAAATTATAATCTGTTCCATGTTCTAATTGAAGTGTAGTAACTTTTTTTAATAACTCTTGTTCTTTAAATTCTTCAGGTTCTATTCCACAATCTTCTATTATCTTTTCTGGACCATCTGGATGTAATGGTGGTTCTATTCTTGTAGCACTCACTACCTTACCTGGTTCTAAATGTTTCAACACTGCTTCATCCATACCAGGACAAGCATACATATCAGCATGGTATATCATCACAATATCATTGGTGGCGTAATCATTTACGAGAGTATCATATAAAATTGTATGTCCGAGTCGTGTAGGTCCTTCATTTCTATGGATTTTTACATTGTAATCTTTATCTGCAATCTCTTCCATCCATTCCCAAGTTCCATCGTCTGAAAAGTCATCTGCCATACATATCTCATGTCTATATCCCAAATTCTTACGAATACTATTATATGACCATTTAAGATACTTTAAATTAGTCCTACTTGGTTGTATAAAACTAATACATTTTGATGAATCTATTTTTTCTTTATGTTTCATTAAAAACCTATATAACTTTTCTGGTTTTACCTTAGCGTTATGTTTATAAATATAAGGTAATTCTTTTAAATCATAAACTGATTCTAGATCAATAAGACTCAATTCTCCATCCACTTCAATTATATTTATTGGAACAAAGTCATAATAAAACAGGTTAGTACTTATTATAGTATCTTTTAAAAGCGTCAGGAAACCCTCAGGAATCACCTCAAAATCGAATTCTGAGTGTGATAATAACTTACCCGCTTTAGTTACATAACCAGTTATTTCATTACCACTATAAATTAATCCAACAAGAGCAGAAGATAATTTATCAAAAAACCCAGCTTCATATGCAGTTATAAAATTCTCTCTTCTAATATAATCCCGATGAAATATTTTATAATAGAGTTTGTTCTTCTTATCCCAATAAACTGACCTACCGTGATTTATACCTTCAACAACTCTATCTGCTTTATTTAAAACTATAGCACAATCTTTTAAATCTAAACTACTTAGTTGTATTATTTCCATTGTTTCTCCCAATTAGCTCTCCAAGCCTTTTCTGTATAACTTGAATTAAATCTTTTTCTTATAGTATCACTACATAAGTCATAAAAATCTTCACTCTCTTTTAATCTTTTACCCAACTCAACTGCCTTTTCTACATCACCAACCTCAACTGTAGTCAATGGATGTAATATTTCTTGTGTATCCAATCCTTTATATCCAATACAAGGTATTCCATGAAATCCACAATTCATAGCAAATGTTCCCGCAGCATGTGTTCTCATTAAATGAACACCTATGTTAAACTGACTAAGTGCTGTAATCCATTCTCTCCAATTCATATAAGACATATACTTAATATCTTCAATTGCATCCTCTTGAGGTTGTTTTCTGCCCATAGATGGGGCCCAAATTGGATCACCTATTTCTCTCGCTACAATATAAGAATCAAATCCACTATACCAACTTACAAAGTTTCCACCAATCATAGTTGCATCTCCCCATTCACTTCTTGATACTAAATTATATGGTATCATCAAACTTCTCATCACTCTTACATCTTTACAACCCAAACCTCTATAATAATTTACATCACTTTCATTATGACAGTAAACCCAATCAGCTTCCATCAAACAATTATAATAATGAAACTGTTTATCTATCTCATAATCTTGGAAATACCAATGTGGGCCTTCTTGCATTACTGCCACCTTAT